>Ga0307940_1000249_pt1 | contig 34707 bp, 36 predicted proteins | sample OrgLakmetagen124_FD_201835 | JGI IMG/M metagenome (GOLD analysis project Ga0307940, IMG submission 201835) | Saline water microbial communities from Organic Lake, Antarctica - #124 | ecosystem: Environmental > Aquatic > Non-marine Saline and Alkaline > Saline | place: Antarctica: Organic Lake... | reverse complement strand
GAAAAACGTTCGCGTCAAAGACCCGCGCTTCGAGCTATCCGGAGCAGACGAGCTTAAAGTTTTCTTCGAGCAAAAAGAACCGGCTACAGCTGCTGGCGGAGAAGCGCCTAAGGATGATCAAGAACCGAAGCCAACCGGCCCCGCCGCAAACTTCGGTGATGTCGAGAAGCTCATCGCAACCGGCACAGTGCGCTTTTTACAAAAGAGCGTGGACGGTAAAGAGCCGGTGGAAGCCAGCGGAGGAATCCTCACCTACTACGTTCCCAAGGGAGAAATCATCATCAGTGAGCGCTATCCATGGGTGAGGCAGGGCACATTCTACGCACGTGCCCAGCAGCCGAACCTGACCCTCCGCCTTCTCAACGATGGTTCCTTTTCCACCCAGGGAAACTGGGAGATGGGTGGCAATCTGAATCTCAAAAAAGACTAAGACTTTTTTCCTGAAATTGAAATCTAAGCGCGAATGACCCACGATCCCGGCTCCACACTGACGAATGTCCAATCTGCGATTCTTTCCGCTCAAGGTCTAAGGAAAACCTACAATGGGCGCGTTGTCGTAAATGACGTATCTATTGCCGTCCAGCCAAAGGAAATCGTCGGCCTCCTCGGACCGAACGGCGCTGGCAAAACCACTTCTTTCTACATGATTGCCGGACTGATCCCATCAGAGGACGGTGAGGTTCATTTGCTCGGCCAGGATATCTCCAAACTGCCCATGCACCGCCGCGCGCGGCTTGGTCTTGGCTACTTGCCGCAGGAAGAATCCGTGTTCCGAAAACTCACAGTTCGCGAAAACCTTTTGGCCATTCTTGAAACACGCCCGGGCCTCTCACGCGCTGACCAAAATGAACGCGCGGATGAATTACTGGAACGGTTCAACATCACCAAACTTGCCAAATCCCAAGCAATCACCCTTTCCGGAGGAGAGAAACGCCGCCTCGCAATCGCACGCTCTCTTTGCTCAGACCCAAAAGTGCTGATGCTCGATGAGCCCTTCGCTGGCATCGACCCTATCGCGGTGGAAGACATTCAACGCATCGTGAAAAACCTGCGTGAAAAAGATGGCCTCGCGATTCTAATCACCGATCACTCTGTACGCGAGACCCTAGCGATTACAGACCGCGCCTTTCTCATTCACGACGGCAGCGTCATTCTCGAAGGCCCTTCCGATGAACTCGTCAATGATCCAATCGCTCGGAAATACTACCTCGGTGAAGACTTCAAAATGTGAAAGGCATGAAATTCTTTTTATTGCTGGCCGCCATCCCTTTGCTCACCCAATGCGCTAACGAATTCGGCGGCACCAGTGTTTCCAGGTCTCCTGCCGTCTTAAACGTCTCCGGTTGGGATCCGAAAGAAGTCCAGCGAGGCGGTGACCGCTACTCCCAATACGATGTCTCCGCGCTTCGTAAAAATGGCGGCCTCGCTCTAATCGCACGCTCCGCAAAGGGCCCGCTGCTCGATGAGAAATTTGGCGACTTTCTACAATCCGCCGACCGTGAGGGCATGCTTCTGGGAGCCTACCACTACGTCACCATGGATCAGGATCCCGCGCTACAGGCAGACCGCTTCGTTGACCGAGTGCGCGCGATCGCGAAGGCAAAAGGCATTTCCGGAAGACGCATCTTGATGGTTGGTGACTTCGATACTCTCTCCACCCCCGACCGCTTGGTAAGCTTCATCCAGCGCGTTCACCAACGCACCGGCATCTATCCCGTCACCTATCTTGAAAACAGCGATGGCCTGCGCTCACGCCTGCGCAACGCCTCTCCCCAGCAGAAACAATTTATCCGTCGCTCACCATATTGGCTCGCTCTCTACGGACCCGGCGGCACCGAGCGCGTCATCGCCGGAGGCTCACTCACTCCCGACAGCCTGACAGAGCTTTACGGCATCTGGAACACATGGGCAATGTGGCAATACGGTGGAGTCATCTGGGAAAATGGTGCCTCCCGCGTGAAGCATTACGATACCAGCTCATGGCGTAGCCAACGGTTCTTCGGCAATCTCTCCCAACCCATGGAACGCAATGTTTTCAAAGGTGACATCGCCGATCTAAGAGCCTTCTGGTTCCGCCACAGCATCGGCGTTTGATTCGGAAACGACTCCTTGAAAAACTTGCAATAGGGCCAATCGTGCCTCTCCATACCAACAGAAATTCACCTAATCCCTCACAACTCACTGACATGAAAAACGTTCTCATCATTGGCGCCGGCGGAGTCGGCAGCGTAGTCGCTCACAAATGTGCGATGCAGTCCGACACCTTCGGAGAAATCACTCTCGCTTCACGCACCCTTTCCAAATGCGATGCCATTGCATCCTCCGTGAAAGACCGGACCGGCAAAATCATCACTACCGCCAAAGTCGATGCGGACAACGCGAATGAAACCGCGGCCTTGATTCAGCAATGCGGCGCGTCCCTGCTCATCAACGTCGCCCTCCCCTATCAGGATCTCAACCTCATGGACGCCTGTCTCATTGCCGGCATCGACTACCTCGACACCGCGAACTACGAGCCCCTCGATGTCGCGAAGTTTGAATACTCATGGCAGTGGGATTATCAGGAGAAATTCACCAAAGCAGGCCTCTCCGCGCTTCTCGGCTCCGGCTTTGATCCGGGAGTGACAAACGTCTTCACCGCCTGGGCGCTAAAACATCATTTTGATGAAATTCACACCCTCGATATCATCGACGTAAATGGCGGTGATCACGGCCACGCCTTCGCCACAAACTTCAACCCAGAGATCAACATCCGCGAAGTCACCGCCGAATGTCGCCATTGGGAGGAAGGAAAATTCGTCGAGACCGAAGCGATGTCCAAGCACCAGACCTTCACCTGCCCAGACAGTGTCGGCACCTACGAGATCTATCGTATGTATCACGAGGAGCTCGAGTCCCTCGTCAAACACATCCCTACGATCAAGCGCGCACAGTTCTGGATGTCGTTTTCACAAAATTACCTCAAGCACCTTGAGGTCTTGGAAAACGTCGGCATGACACGCATCGACGAAGTTGAATACAACGGCCAGAAAATCGTTCCCCTGCAGTTTCTCAAAGCCGTTCTCCCAAACCCAGGCGATCTCGGTGTCACCACCAAAGGCAGAACCTGTATTGGTAACGTCATCACCGGCGTGAAAGACGGCAAACCAAAAGCCATCTACATCTACAACATCTGTGATCACGAAAAATGCTTTGAGGAAGTCGGCTCACAAGCCATCTCCTACACCACCGGGGTTCCGGCAATGATCGGAGCGAAACAAATGCTTCAGGGAGCATGGAACAAACCTGGTGTCTGGAACATGGAACAACACGATCCCGACGGCTTCATGGAAGAGCTCAACTCCAACGGCTTACCGTGGAATTTTATCGAGCTCAGTCAGGAGCAAGCAGCAGCCTTTGAAGTTGCAGCCAATTAAGCGTCAATTTGAACCCTAAAACCTGAATCCCATGAAAATAAAAACCACATTTCGTACGATCCTCACTCTCACCTTTAGCCTGCTTACCATCAGTTTAGCTTCAGCTGAGAAATCCGAACTGTTGGTTGGATCTGGAGAAAAGATCGCCTTCCTAGGCGACTCGATCACCCAAGCAGGAAACCGCAAGGGCGGCTACGTAAGCCTGGTCATGGAAGCTCTCAACAAAGAAGGCCTCAAGCTCACGCACATCCCTGCTGGAAAGGCCGGACATAAATCTAACAACATGCTGGATCGCGTTGATAACGACGTGATCAGCAAAAATCCGGATTGGATGTTACTGAGCTGTGGTGTCAACGATGTCTGGCACTTCACCCTCAAGTTAGGCGAAAGAACTTTCGAGGGCATCCCGCTGGAAGATTACAAAAAGAACATCCGCGAAATTATCGAGACCGCGGAGGCCGGTGACATCAAGGTCATGATACTCACTTCCACCATGATAGGTGAAGATCCAGAAAAAGAGACCAACCAAAAGCTAATACCTTACAACGAATTCCTGCGGGAAATCGCCAAGGAAAAGAATCTCCCTCTCGCAGACCTAAGCAAAGACATGCACGAGGCGCTCAAAGAAATTCCGGATACCAAAGGCAAGGCCAACATGTTCGGTGATCCAAAGTATCAGCGAGACATCAAAAACAAGCTCACCTCAGATGGCTGCCACATGAACAAATATGGCAACATTATGATGGCTAAAGGAATTCTCCGGACCTTCGGTCTGAGTGAAGAGAAAATCGAAGTTGCAGAGAAATCGTGGCTCGCTAAGTAGCTCTCTTGGGCAATCCGCTTCAGACCGGCGGACGTATTCACTCCCATGTGTAAGCTTCACGTTTCACATCGAAAATACCTAACGGCAGTTTCTTATTGAGGACTGGACGATAAAACTCAGTCACCACAACGGTGCCGTCTTTCTGTGTCCACTCGATACGTTCGGGAAACGAAGTCCGAGTATTCACCTGCATCACCATCGAGGTGATCGCACGCTTCAATCGGCCCTTGGGCACGAGGCTGACCACGAAGTGCTCATCGACTGTGGTCGTGCCACCGAACGTGAAGGCTTTTTGCATTCCCTCGAAGGAGGCGCTTTCTCCGATGCCGAGCATGAGGAGAAGCGGCTTTGCGCGGCGGTCATCGGGTTCGAGCGCGATGGCGGTTTTCTTTTTCTCGTCCATGAGATGAACCTTCACCCCATCATAAACGGCACTCTGGATGAGAGGATCGCCAAGTTCCCAGCGGAAAGCTTCGCCGGGCTTGAGCCAAAGGTAGCCGGACATGACGATATCCTCGGTGAGGGCGGGAATCTTTTTTGTCTGCCTGACCTTGACGCTGACCGTCTTGTGGTTCGCCTGCTTTTCCAGAGCAATTCTCAACGGCTCCATTTCATCTGCAAAAATGAGGCAGGGCGTGAGGAGGAGAGAAAGCCACAGCAGGGATCTGAACATGTGTTTTGTATACACGAGGTGGAGAGTGTGCTCAACCCACGAAAGTGTTGCAGATCGGTAGCCGGACATTAGTTTCTAGCGGTGCGTCACCGGCTTCGACTTATCACCATTCTGCTTCTGGTCATCGGCTTCTCCATTGCGGGACTGATGAAGCTGCGTTTCGAAACAAATATTCTCGAAGTGCTTCCGGCAAATCATCCCAGTGTGGAGGCGCTGAAAATTTCGCAACGGCATTTCGATAACGACCAGCAGGTGGTTCTGTTACTGCAGAGCGAAACGGAAGAGATCTACGAAGAGGATATCGAGGAATTGGCGGCGCACCTGAGGGAGCGGCTATCTCCCGCGAAGGTCGTTTATAAATCCGAGCTGGAGGAGGATCCTTCCTTGTTTAGCGAAGCTCTGGCGGCAATCTGGCGTTACGCGCCGCCTGACGATGTGCAACGCATGTCGATACGTCTGCTCGACAACGCCGCACTCAAAACTCATCTAGACGGAGTAAAGGAGGAGATCCGGGCATCCTTCGATCAGCAGAAATCAACGATGGCGGCGTATGATCCGCTCGGCTTCCTACAACATCCGGTGATTGAGGAATTCATCGATAGCGAGATGTCGTTCCAGTCTGACGATGGTAAATCACGTATCCTGCTGATTCAAAACCCGCAACCGACGGGTGATTACCAGAAGGATGCGCTCTGGTTGGATGAGATCAGGCAGTCGGTGCGGAGCTGGTCCGGAATGGAAGAGCTGGGGTTGGATTTGGGCCTGACCGGTGGGCCGGTTTTCAATGCGGAGATCGGTGCAGGTATGGAGCAGGACATGTCTGGGACAATCATGCTCACGGGCGTGCTCGTCGGACTGCTGTTCCTACTGGTGCAGCGCCACCCGGGGCAGCTGTTGATGATTTCGCTTCTGCTGGGGCTCTCGTTTCTCATCACACTCGGCATCGGCGGTTGGGTGTTTGGCACGCTCAATCTGGTGAGTGTCGGCTTCGCCGCGATCTTGCTGGGGCTTGTCGTCGATTACGGAGTGGTCATCGCCCGCGAGTCCATTGGCGGAATCTCCTCGACCAGATCACTACGCCGCGAGATTTCGCCCGGCATCCTGTGGGCGGCGATCACCACAGCCATCGTGTTCGGCTTGCTCACGTTGAGCACGTTCAATGGCGTCCGGCAGCTCGGTGGACTGATCGTGATCGGCCTGATTACGGGGGCGTCTGTAATGCTGATTTTTATGCCCGGCTTCATCTGGAGGTTCCCTAGCAAGCCAGCAAAACTGCTGCTGAAAGCCCCATTTTTTGGGAGCGTTGCCTCGCGCTCAGTGGTAGGTAGCTGCTTACTTCTTGCCATCAGCGTGTTTGCCATCAAGGGCGAGCCGGATATCAGTTTCAACTTCTCTATGGTCCAGCCGAGCTCGAGTGAGGCGGCCGCAACCTTTGAGAAGATCCAGCAGAAATTCCCCGCGTGGTCGGATCGGAATCTGCAGATGATCGCATCGGCCGATTCGTGGGAGGAGCTTCGGGATGCGGCTGGGATGGCACGTGAGAGACTTCAAAAACTAAAGGCCGAGGGCGTGTTGCTGCATTTCCAATGGCCGGTGGAACTGATACCTGTCACTGAATTTGAGAAAACAAACGAGGTGGCTTTGGCGGAAATTTCAGGCAATCGTGAGGAGATCATCGGTACGTTGAAATCGAATGGCTTCAGCGAGACTGGCGTGGCCATGGATGAGATGGTCTTGGAATCACTGGCTAGAGCGGCAGGACCAAAAGACGATCATGCGTTAGCTGAAAATTTTCTAAGACAGACGGCGGATGGGACATGTTATCTATCTGGCACCATCATGGTGGCAGAGCTGGTCACGGCGGAAAATATTGGCCTGCTCGCGCCGCTTTCCTCTGATCGGTTCAACGTCACGGGTTGGTCAATGATTCAGGCGGTGCTGCAACCATCGGTGAAAAGGGATTTCTACGTCATTTTCCTGCCGGCTACTGGCGCGCTACTACTGACCTTAATCTTGGTATTCCGCTCACTGCGGGACGCGGCCATCAGCATCGCCGTGCTGGTTACCGCGCTGGCGCTGGTGAATGCGTTTGTCGCCGCCACTGGGCAGGCATGGAATTTCCTCAACGGCATGGCGATCCCGCTGATTGTCGGCACAGGTATCGACTACAGCATCCATTTGATCTTCGCCTTGCGCCGCAGCGATGGGGATTTTGGTAAAGTCTGGAACGGAGTTGGGAAGGCGATCTGCTTCTGCGGCGTTTCCACATCGATTGGCTTCGGGTCACTGCTTTTCGCCTCCAATGAGATGCTGCGGAGCATGGGTTTGCTCTGCAGTCTCGGCGTCCTTCTGACAACCTTCTTAAGCGTGCTTGTAATACCCGGCCTGTGGCAGCGGCGATTCCACTGATGGCTCTTCCGCATCTTCCGCCGCTGGGGTGAATGCCAATTTCACTTCAAGCTTCAACCAGATTTTAATTCCTTTGAAGAGGAGCTTCATGCTCGATGGATCCGGAGTGAAGCTGTTGGTGATCAGATAACTCTCATCAACATTTTTATCACCATAGATACCTGCGGTGATTTTCTTCTGAGCCAGCTTCACGAGGCGGCGATTGTAAAAGGCCATGAAAACCGCGAAGCCGTGGCCGACGGGGCCAGAGTAGGGCATCTCTTCGAATTCGAGATCTTCGTTGCTATAAACTCCCCGCACAGGACCGACGAAGTAGGTCGCGATATCCATAAGAAACGCGGCATACATCAGTTGCGCATCGCCGAGATACCAATACTTGTCTTTGTAGAGAGCATTGAACCAATCGAAGTAGCTGCGCTTGAACTCTTTGTTCCGTTTCACAATACCATCCTGAGTGCACTTTCCGGTGTAGTGGTCGCGCAAGAGTGTGTAAGATGAATAAACTGTATGTGCGCAGTAATCGAGGCCTTGGCTGTATAGCGGATCCATGAAACCGCAGGCATCGCCGACACTGGTCCAGCCATCACCGGCGACTTCTTCAGTCCAGTAAGCAAGATCCTTGTAATAACAGTTGTCGTTTTCGACCGCCTCTGCGTTCTCAAACATGACTTTGCCGACAGGATGTTTTAGTAAATGTTCTTTAAGCCTCACTGATATTTCACCTTCGGAAGGAGGAGTGAAAAGGCGTGTATCCCATGTCAAACCGGCACTAACTTCGCCGCTATCGAGCGGGATAATCCAGCACCACCACCCAAAGCCCATCAAGTGGTTCGTCGCATAGCCGCGCTGCGAAATGACTGTGGGGCTAGCACCTTCCATCTGTTTCGCTCCATCGTGAGAATCCAGGAAATTGACGTTCTTGAAACGCGTCCACATTGCCGCCGTCGGGTGATCTTTGGCGTTCGAGCGCCAGGTCTTGCGCATCTTCGCGATTTTCGCGGCTTTCCCCGATGCATCGATAACCCAACCTGCAGTGACCGTGCGTGTCTCGCCATCTCCCGTTTTGTAGGTTACCGAATTTTTTCCGATACCTCCTAGGTCAAGCTGCTTGATCGTAGCGGGACGCACCAACTCACATCCGATGCTCTTGGCTTCCTTAATTAGTTCCGCATCAAGAGTGATCCTATTGAGCTGAAACGTCGGGAGGCGGCCTTGAAAAGCGGGGCCGATCTCGGTGGATTTCCCGGGGGCGTTGCTGCCATCTTTATGAAACCACATGCGGAGCCCGTGTTTCGCCACGTGCTTGGTATTCAGGTGCATGCCGACGCGCAACACGCGCGTGAGGAAACAACCAGCGACCTCCGAAGTGCTTTCCCCGACCTTACGGTTGAATTGCTCTGTGCGCTCGATAATCAAGATGCGTAGATCCGCGAACTGACGCTTGAGAAGCAAGGCGGACGAGGATCCAGAAAACGCACCACCCACGATGACGACGTCATAATCTGCGGAGCGGTCCACACCTTCAGCGATAGGAAGAGGTTCCCGTTTATTCATCATTTGCATGGTTGATCGATTGTTGAAATGTGGCTAGAGCTTTCAGCCTCGTAGATGCCACCTTCCAGATGACCCCAGATAAAAGCGCCGGAACCGCAAAAAATCAAGGAGCAGATCTATCTCGTTTCGGTTTATTCGGCGATATGCCGACACGTGCCATGCTTCTCGCAATGCGCTTGAGTCCGAAAATGCCCTATGTTTTTGAGGCGGCCCTGCTCTATTTTTTTTCGTTCATCGTCTTAATTCTAGCCCACGAGCAACGGCGCGCGATTCGTAAGAATTTGAAAGTCATCTGGTCCGATTTATCTTGGGCGGAGGGTTATGTGGGCGTTTACCGTGTATTTGTGAATTTCGGCTGGACCTACATCGATGGCCTGCGGACACGCCTCGGGCAGAAGGTGATTTCCTGGGAAATCGATAGCGTCCCGATCTTTGAGAAGCTGCGCGCCACGCCGGGTGCGGCGATTATTTTTACAACTCATACCGGAAACTACGATTTGGCCGCCGCCCTGTTCTCACCAAAGTTCGGACGGGACCTGCATACAGTACGCGCACCGGAGCGTTCGCCTGTTCTTCAGGAAATACGGCGTAAGGAGCTTGATGGGGATACCAAGCGTTATGAGCATTTCAAGGTCCACTACAACTCCTCCGAAAACCTGCTTGGTATCGAGTTGGCGCGCTTATTGATGGAGGGCGAATTGGTCGCGATCCAGAGTGATCGCGTGGTCGCGGATGTGGCTGCAATCGAGGTGCCGATGAAAGGGCGGAATACCAAGATCCGCATACCAAGGGGGCCGATGATACTCGCGAAAATTACCAAGTGCCCCTGCTACTCTCTGCACGTGGTTCGTGACCGGCATCGCCACTACCGTATCATTTTTCACGAGGCTTTGAATGTGCGGCCAGAAGTGCCGGGAGCACCTCTTCGTGAAATGGACTATGCGAAGGCGTGGACGAACAACCTTATGCCATTTCTCGAAGAGCACGCGCTACAGTGGTTTGTTTTCGAAAAGGCTTTCACGGAATGAACTTCGCACAGGCATGGAGATTACTACTGATCGCCGCGATACTTATCGGCGGTATTAGCGTATTCGCGAGCGGCTATTTCCTGATTGGAGCGGTCATGCACTTGCTCGTTGTTGGCTGCCTTCTCGGCGGGACATTGAACCCATCATCGCGGCTTTTCGGTCCCGTGCAGACACGGGTCCAAAAGGGCGTTTGGCTAACGTTGGACGATGGTCCGGATCCGACTGACACACCTGCCATTCTTAACTTGCTCGATCGGCACGGTGCGAAAGCGACGTTTTTCTTAATCGGGGAAAAGGCCGAGAGGTATCCCGAGCTGGTTCGTGAAATTCACCGTCGCGGCCACCAAATCGGCAACCACAGTTATCACCATCCGCATGCCACCTTCTGGTGCCTTGGGCCATGGGCGCTACGGAGTGAAATTGTAAAATGCCAGCGGGCGATTGAGAACATCACCGGCGAGGCTCCGGAAGTTTTCCGCGCTCCTGTTGGTCATTACAATTGTTTCGTCCATCCAGTTTTAAAACAGGAGCGATTGAAATTGATCGGTTGGAGCAGCAGAGGCTTCGATGGGGTTGCGTCTCCGCTTGCGGATGTGATCCGAAGGATTCGCAGAACAGCAAATGAGGGCGGCATCATCCTCGCTCATGAAGGTACGCCCATCGCTCAAGAAGTAGTCGCCGGCATTCTCTCGATGGCAGAGGAAAACGGCTGGGAACTTATCATTCCGGACGCTTCGCCAGAATGAGGTAGTTATTGAAAGGAGTCTTACCCCAGAACGGGCGAATTTCTACTTTCAGTCCCTCTGCCTCTAGCGCGTTTCGGAAAAACTCCGCCGTTGGGTAATGGACGGGAGCGGCTTTCATCCAGAACGTCAGTTTGGCAAACATATCTCCTGCCAGAGTCGTGTAGAAACGCAGGCTTTTTTCATGTAGCCCGCTGCGGACGATCAGCATGCCGCCAGGCGCGACCCGCTCCGCTGCGGCTTTAAGCAATGGGCCTTTCTCGCAATCGTCGAAGAATTGGAGGATGTCGAGAATCGCCACGTCTCCGCTGTGTTTTGGTAGCCCCTGCCTGGCGTCGCCGCGGCTTAGGCTGATGTCTTTGTAGTCTCCGGTAGCGAGCATTCTGCTACCTGCTTTAATTTTACTCGCGTCGTAATCAAATCCTGTAACGGCATTCCCCCATCCCCGCTCGCGTAGATACATGGCGAGAATACCCAGCCCGCAGCCGATATCCAGAAGCGGAAGACCGCTCGTCTTGAGCTCCTGATAAACTCCATCGTAAAGCGGATCAGTCCGCAGCTTGCAAGACGTGTAGTTCGGTAGCCACAGGCCGCCGCAATAGGATGAAATTTTTGCTGCGATTCTGGATGATTCAATCATTGGGAGCTAGGTCGTGATTCTTATATGGATTCTTCCGTCGCAACAGGAGGATGGGAAGGCGCAGGAGAAAGCCAACGACCAAGCGAATGTGCATTGAGGTAAGTAGCGCGTTGTCGCGCAGATAGCGGAACTGGCTGATCCCGCCCTCTGCTGTGCTGAGATATTTCACCGGCGTGGGAAGATTGATCACAGGGGTGCTCTTCCAACAAAGCCTCACCGCTACCTCGGGATCGAAATCAAAACGACGGGCGAAAAATGTTTCTGAGAAAACTTTTTTAAGCGGCTCAATCGGATAAAGCCGCATCCCGAAAAGTGAATCATGAATACCCCACCAGCAGGTCTCAAAGTTTGCCCACCAGTTGGAAATTTTCCTGCCCTGCACACGGAGCGAAGGCGCCGAGGCCTCGAAAACGGGCGTCCCGAGAACCAGCGCTTCGGGATGAGCTTTGCCCGTTTCCATGAAACGGGTGATGTGGTCAGGTGGGTGCTGGCCATCGGCATCCATCGCCAACGCGTGGGTAAAGCCTTCCTCTCCAGCGAGCGTGATACCCAGCAGAACAGCGGAGCCTTTGCCTCGGTTTTCAGGCATCCGGTGAACTCTCAATCTCGCACCGCTTCCGTCTGCCAAGTCCTCAATATTTTCATCACTGCCATCTGTGCTCCCATCGACCACGACGAAGACATCGTCCCACACGTCGAGCACTCCGGCGACTGTTTTGCGGAGCAACGGACCGGAATTATAGGATGGTATCAATACACAGGACTTCATGCGGTGCGCAAAAGACATGAACAGCTTCATGGCCGGATACAATCGCGAAAGCGTTATGAATGGAATTTAGCCCAGCTCATCGCGGAAAATGCGTTCCAAGCGCGCAGATAAATCCCTTACCTTTTCATCCGGCTCACTCAGGATCTGGTCGCCGACGCGAATGGAAATGGATATCGGTAGATCCGGCATTCTCCAGATCGGCCATCCTTTTTCAAGATACCGGCTGTTGGATGAAATGAAGATCGGAAGAATTGGCGCTCCCGATTGCTTAGCCAGAAGTGCAAGCCCAGGGAGGAAGGGATTGATCTTCCCGTTTTCCTCGCGCGTGCGCGTGCCCTCGGGAAAAAGCAAAAGCCTCTCTCCCCGGGCCAGCCGCTCCAGTCCCGCACGTATCATCTGCAGTCTCGGCGTGTTCGAAAGGAAGCCTGCGAAAAGTGCGCCGTTACGCAGCAAAGGATTCTCCAACAGACCCTGCTTCATGATGCAGGTCACAGACACGAAGCGCCGTATGATGAGAAAAGCGTCCCACAATGCCGGGTGATTGCAGGCAATGAGGAGTGGACCTTCCACATTTGCGTGCTGTTTCAGATCCCCATCGGAGACACGAATGATTCCAAAGAACTCAAGCACTCCGATAAAAATCCCCATAGTTGTCCCAAGCGCATGCCGCCCGAATCTTCGATGCGCCTCTACATCGAGAAAAAACCTGGAGGCCACACTGATGATTAGGCCGAAAAGCACCGCAAGCGGCCAGAAAATCACCGTGAATATCGCGGCCACAAAAAATCGTATAACCGAGACGGGTGATTTACCCCGAATGGGTGGTCGGTTTTCTGAATTGGGATTTGAGTTCACAGGATTCCGAGACAATATACGGTCTGATTCAAAGCCCCGATGCACGGAATTACCAAGAAATCTTTTTCCGCTCTTCTTACACAACTTTTCTATTCCCGTTCATGCCTTTTGATCAAGAATTACTATCATTGCCCCACGGTCCCGAGTTCCGTTTTCTAAGCGAAATGATCGCTCTGGAGCGCGGTGTCTCAGGTAGTGCCAGCTACACGATTACCGGTGACGAGCCGTTTCTGAAAGGCCATTTCCCAGAGCAGCCAATGTGGCCCGGTGTCATCATGATTGAATCCATCGCCCAGTTAGGCGGAGTCATCGCCCAATCCGATCCCGCTCATCCCACCCTCGACGACATGCGCCTCACTTCCGTCAGAAACGCGAAAATTCTTGGGACTGCCTTTCCCGGAACCGTCCTGACCATCGAAGCGACGGTTGAAGGGAGAATGGGGAACCTCATCCAGGTCAAGGGCACCGTTTCAGATGCTGACACAAAAATCGCCGAAGCGACGATCATGCTCAGTGGCACCTGATAAATGACTGAACAATATCTGCCATCAATGGCTCCTCACACTGCCCAATTCGTCACCGTCTACTGAATCGCCAAAACCAAAACCACGGACTTAACTTCCTCCATGTTCCTTAAATACTCACGAGTCGTGAAGCCTGAGATTCTCGACCACTTGGCGCCAGACGATCCCGCGGCACAACGCAGTCGACGCGATCTTCAGCGTATCAATTGGATGATGGCAAATGAATGGCGGGTCATCACCGAAATCAGCTCCAACCAAGCTGCAACAAAAAAGGGCATCGTCGAAATTGGTGCCGGCGATGGTACCCTGATGAACCGCTTGGCTGAAAATTTTCCAACTGCACCAATCAGCGCCTACGACCTCGCACCGCGACCTGAGACGCTTGCCAAGCGAGCGGAGTGGCATCAAGGAGATATTCTCGAGCCCGCTAACGACATCGCTGGAGGAGTGCTCATCGCGAATTTATTCCTTCATCATTTCGAACGCCCAGCACTGAAACAACTGGGCCAACTTTGTGAAGGTTTTGAAATGCTTATTTTCAACGAACCCAACCGCGTAAGATTATCCCACTTCATCGGTCTGTTCAGCGGCTTATTCTTCAACCATGTGACCCGGCACGATATGCACATCAGCATCAGGGCTGGATTCCAATCCGGCGAACTGCAACAGCTGCTGGGGCTGAAGCCCGATAAGTGGAAAATCCGCGAGACATCTTCTTGGCGCGGCACCCGCACGGTAATAGCGAATAGGGTTCCATAAAGAAAAGAGATAAAGAAACGAGCGAATTGACCAGTAGTTCGCTAGTTGCCATCGCCTCACTTGATCACTTAGTATTCTGCATGAAATTTTTCACCATCGGACTGTTTGCGCTTACCTTTCAAGTATCTCTGGCTTCCGACGACGTGACGGAACCTTGGAACAGACACGCGTTTGATCTTGAAACTGGCCTACTTTGGCAAGTTGGTGACAATACCGATATCGACTACGAGCTGGTCCAGACTCAGTTTTCGTGGCGCAGCCCCTTCGTTTTCAAATTTGATATGGACGGCGGCTCGACCGTGGTTATCCGCAACCATGCCTCCCTGATCGCGGCATGGATCAAGGAAGGCCCGGAAGATTATTATTTCGCCGTCTCGGGCTCGCCCTCGATCGAATGGTGGAACGCGGAAAACACCTCATCGCTGTATTTTTCAATCGGCGGTGGCTTCGGAGTGGTCAACAGCACCAATGCCATCGGCGGCCAAGGACAGGATTTCACCCTGAACTGGTTTATGAAAGCCGGAGCACGCCATCAGATCAGCGACAATTTTGCCATTTTCGGAGGCCCATTCTTCCAGCACATGTCAAACGGCGGAGCCACCACGCCGAACCCCGGAATCGACGCACTGGGATTCACCCTCGGCGCGAGTTTTTCTTTTTAACTAGCGTGTAAATCGCGTTAGGCGATTTCGAATTCCCAGTGCCGGGGCATCTCCCAGCTTTCGACGCGTTGCCGGAGTGCCTCCCGGATGGCTTTTCTGTCGTATTCTGCTTCGACCTGAAGGTGGACGCGAATTTCTCCGAAGCGTTCGTAGTCCCGGCTTCGCTCATTCTCAATGGTGGCTTTGGACACGCCGTCAAGTTGCTCAAGAATCTCGCGCAGGCGTATGGGGCTGACTTTCCTTCCTGCAACATTGATTGCCCCGCCGATACAACGGCTGATACATAGCCCTTCATCCGAGACCTCTCCCTCATCCAGTGTTAGATAAGCCGGTCTGCCGAACTCACCATCCCATGCGAGTACATCAGATCCTGATGCGCGCGCGTCACTGGTCACGACGATCCGCTTTTCAGCATCGACACTCACATGAATCCCAGGGAGAGCTTGGCCGATAAAATCGGCGCGATTCCTGGGTAATTCGGAGTGATCAAAAGCAATCGCTCCAGTCTCGCTGGTGCCGTAGAAATTATGGATTTTCAGGCTACTTTCAGAATGAATCGTCATTTCCAGATCGAGCGAAAGTGGGGATCCTGCACAGAGAGCCAGCGAGATCGCCGGATGTGCCGCCACGCCCGTTTGCCACCACGTTTTCCAAATCGCCGGGACACCGGGCAGGAAAACATCACCACCGCGATCGAGCGCCGACTGCATGAACATCGGTAACGGGCCCGCGGTGATTTCAAGCGGAATTCCTTCCAGCAAGAGAGGTAAGGCAAGGCAACCGAAGCCATAGGAGTGCGCGAGGGAAATCGCGGCGATGCCGCGACGGCTTTTATGAAGACCCAGCCCCCTGATGTTTCGCTCTCCCTCAGCAAGAATCTGCGCGGTATTGAAGAACAAGCTGCGCTCGATCCCAGAAGCGCCGCAGGTCTGCTTGATCAGCACGGTGCCCATGGGGATCTCACTACGGATCGGGCGGATACGACTGGTCTTGTTCTCCAGCAGAAGTGCGGGCTTACCCGAGCGCCATGCGGCGACTAGCGAGGGGAAAAAATCGGTGGATTCGCCGATGGCTGCGACAACTTCTCCTGAAACATCGACCTCTCCCGCTCTTCTGTCTATTTCCCCGAAGGTGACGCCTGCCGCTTCGCCAGGAGAGCGGAAAGCCACCTCATCCATTTGTCGTGCGACAATATCATTCCAGCGGTTCAGCAGCATTTCGGCACCTGCCTAAACACTTTCAATCGCCTTGCCAAGGGCGGGGATTCGGTCTTTCTTAAAGCCTCCCCGAAAAGCAAGTCCCGATGCCGATCACACATCCCCTTCCAGCCAACAGAAATATGCCGCCTTCACGCGTCTTTATCACGGGAGCGGGTATGATCTCACCGATGGGTAATAACGCCGAAGCACATATCGCGGCGCTCCGGGCCGGAAGCACTCATTTCCGAGAAATAGATTTTTTCGATGTCTCCCGCCAGCGCGTGAAAACCGCCGGCGTAGCAGACCTACCTGATGATTTAAGCGGCTATACACTCACTCCCCGCGAGGCAGCACGCCTCGATCGGGGAACGCGACTTCTTCTTCACGCCACAGCTCAGGCAATCTCGGTTGCAAAGCTCACAGACATTCCCATCGAAACACCTTTCGTTGTTGGCACGTCAGCCGGGGCGATGCCGATCGGTGAAGAATATTACAAGGCAGCAACTGCAGTCCCAAACAAACGCACCGGCCAGTTCTCCCGGGTTGAGCACTACCAACCGCAGCGCCAGTCCGGAACGGTGCAACACGCGCTGGGCTTCCGAGCGCGGACACAGATAATATCTAACGCCTGTGCCTCGGGCGCGAACGCGATCGGCCATGCCTTCCACTCGATCCGCAGCGGCCGTAAATCCATGGCCATCGCCGGCGGATACGATGCTCTTTGTCAGCTCGTTTTCTCCGGGTTCGATTCGCTTCAGGCGCTCGCGGTATCAGGAATCCCACGGCCTTTCGACGCGCACCGTGACGGCTTGGCTCTCGGCGAAGGCGCTGCAATGTTCGTGCTTGAGTCTGAAGAGAGCATGCTTGCCCGTGGTGCCGTGCCTATTGTGGAAATTTGCGGCTACGGTATGGCTACAGATCTTCACCACCTCACCCAACCGCACCCTGAAGGCACTGCGGCGGTGCGCTCGATGACTGCCGCCTGCAAGCAGGCAGGGAAGCAGCCGTGTGACATCCAATACATCAACTCGCACGGAACCGGCACTCCGCTCAACGACGTCGCCGAGGCAAATGCGATCTCCCATTGGGCCGGTGAAGACGCGAAGAACATTGCTGTGAGCTCTACGAAATCCGCGATGGGGCACCTCTTGGGCGGTGCCGGAGCCGTCGAGTCCGCGATCTGCATGCTGGCACTGAAACACCAACACCTTCCAGCCAGTCTCAATATCCGCGAGGTCGATCCCGCCTGCTGCTTTGACCTTGTCCGTGAGCCGAGAGAGGCTTCGTTGAACGCAGTGCTGACCAATTCCTTCGGCTTCGGAGGATCAAACGCTACCCTAATTTTCAGCAACGTAAATTGACCCAAACGTGAGCGATTTTCCACTATACATCCACGGTCACGGCGCTGTCTCCTCAGCAGGAATGGACGCTTCATCCCTCTATCATGCTTGCTTGGAAAACACGGATTTTCCGCCGGCGACGCTTGAGCGCTCTCTTGGCGAAGAAACACTTTCCTATCTTAACAGGCCGCTCGATACGCAGGCGCTGCGCGCTGCAATGCCAAAGCACCCGCGCCTCCGCCGCGCCAGCAATGTTACAAAATTCGCCGTCACCGCGGCACACCAAGCGATCGGCGTAGAGCGCATGGAGCGGATCAAAAACGGTGAACTGAATATCGGCATCATCCTCACTTTCTTGAATGGCTGCGTGAATTATTCGAACCGGTTTTTCAGTGAGGTTCTCGATGATCCCACCTTCGCAAGTCCCATTCTTTTTCCGGAAACTGTCTTCAATGCTCCGGCTAGCCACATCGCGGCATCGCTTGATTGTGATGGGCCCGTTTATACTTTGATCGGTGATTCCGCCACATGGTTTTCCGCTATGGAAGTCGCGGACGAATGGATCGCCAACGGCCTGGTTGACGGCTGCCTGATTCTCTGCGCTGAGGAAATCGACTGGCTCACGCTCGAAGGTCTCCGGCTCTACTCGCGCCACATCATCGCCACCGAGGGCGCCGCCGCAGTTTACCTCGAAGCCACGCCATCAGTGGTCTCTGTGGCAAACCTCTGTGGCCCGTTTCCATACAACAACTCCACCGAACGTCGCGCGGCGGTGATGGATGCATGGGCGACTCATGAAAACCTTCCCAGTGATATTCTAATCGATGGCCTGACGGGTATTCCGCGCCTCGACAGCGATGAACTCGCCGCGACCGCCACATGGAGTGGCGAACGACTGAGCCCAGCACGCATCCTCGGAGAAGGCATGGGTATCCGTTGTGGCTTTCAAACGATCGCCGCTATTGAGGCGCTACAAGACGGCCATGACTCTGCGACAATCCTCGCTTGCGGGGGGAACCAGCACGCCTTTTCCGCTAGATTGACCCGACATATTTTATGAGCGCCCACGCCATCCTGATCACCGGTGCCAATGGCGGCATCGGCAATGCCACCGCCCGCTATTTCCTAGAGCACGATGAATCCTGCTACGTTTATCTCGGCATACGATCCGGGAGAAATGAGGCGGATGCGCTGGCGGCGGATTTCCCCGAAAGATGTGGGGTCCTTTCACTTGATGTCACCAAGGCGGCTGAGTGGGAGTCTTCGCTTGCGAAAGTCGCAGCAGAAGATCGCGTCATCACAGTGCTCGTGAACAACGCTGGCCATCATGATGATCATCTCATGGCGAACATGCCTCTTGAAGCCTTCTCCAGTGTGATCGAATCGAATCTCAATTCGGTCTTCCTTGGTTCGCAAGCCGTCCTGCGTGGCATGATGGGCGAGCGCTTCGGCAGAATCATCAACATCTCTTCGCTCAGCGCGCTTCTCGCACCTCTCGGCCAGACGAATTACGCGGCAGCGAAAGCCGGTGTGATCGCCATGACTGGGAGTCTCGCCAAGGAAGTGGCGCGCATGAGCATCACGGTCAATGCGATCTGCCCCGGATATATCGAGACTTCAGCCATCGAGACGGGTGACCCGGAGCAAGCCAAAGCTCGTAAAAAAACCATACCGATGCGCCGTTTCGGGAAGCCCCGCGAGGTTGCCGCAGCCGTTTTTTTTCTTGCCACAAAAGACGCGGCATATATCACCGGCGCAACGTTAAAGATCGATGGAGGCATCTTTTAACCACGCTTCAATCCCATGTCCGAATCATCCGCACTTCACGAGGAGATTAAAGAAATTTTAATCGATGACTTGATGCTCGATGTGGAAATGGACGAAATCGGCGACGAGACCCCACTGATGGGCCCCGATAGCCTCGGCTTGGATTCAGTGGATGCTCTACAACTTGTCGTTGCCATCGAGAAAAAGTTCGGCCTTAAAATTTCAGATCCAGAGGCGGCAAAGGGAATTCTCCGTTCCGTAAAGACCATTGCGGACGCCGTCCGTGAATCCAAGAGCACCTGAATACCGCTCGTAACACTCACCCGATGAATCAGCGGCACGCCAAGGCATTGGGGCTTTTTTTACTTAAGCTCGCCGGCACGATCGGCTTCCTTTGGTGGGCGCTTTCACAAGTCGATGACAAACATTCTCTCGGTGAAAATTTCAAACTCGCCCTGCACTCACCCTATTGGGTGGTAGCGGGCATCGGCGTAGCCTTGGTATCGCTGCTCGCCAGCGCTTTCCGCTGGTCTTTCCTGCTCCGCGCCCAGTCAGTCTACCAACCCTTTTCCTACATTTTCCGGCTCACGCTCTACGGGGCATTTTTCAACATCGCATCACTAGGTGGCGCTGCTGGCGATGCTGCGAAGATTGTCCTCCTATGCCGCAGAGTGCCTGGTAAAAAAGTCGGCATCACCATGTCGGTCATGGTCGATCACACCGTTGGATTTGTATCTAGCAGTATCATCTTTCTCGTCTTCACTTGGTGCTTCGGGGTGATGGATCTCCTCGAAGACAAAGCGGGTAAGACTGTCTTTATCGCGGCGACATGGTTTCAGTCCGTCGGCCTAGTCGGCATCCTGCTCAGCATCTTTTCCTGTAATCCCGCTCTGGTCTCATGGGGGCAGCGCCACCTGCCCCTAATCACCAACAACCGCTGGGTCTCCGCCATCACAACCGTTCTCGACCTATACCGCACAGGATGGAAGCATGTCTTCTTTGCATTGCTCGCTTCCTTCGTTCTTTCCATCAGCTTTTACCTCACTTTCTACGTCGGGCTTAGGGCGCTCGATCAACCGGTCAGCGCGACGATGATCATGGCAGTCATGCCAATCGTCGATGTCATCACGGCTCTCCCTATCTCGATTTCAGGCCTTGGTGTGCGCGAACGAACCTTTGATTTCCTCATAGGGAAACTCACCGGCATACCAACAACTACCGCTGTTACGGCCTCGCTCATAGGCTTTCTCTTCACCCTCTTTTGGAGTCTTGTCGGAGGCCTGATGATTATCAGCGCACGCACATCGAAAAAAATTATACCATGACTGTTGATCTCCCAAAACAGATCCACGCGCTAATCGACAGCGAGCTTCTCCCTCTCCACGAATCTGTCACCGCCGATTCCGACCTCCACTCAGAGGGCCTAGACTCTCTCATGCTCATGCAGCTCATTCTCGTCCTTGAAAGGGAGTTTTCGATTACCATCAGCCCTGAGGATTTGGATCGTGAGAACTTCTCGACGATCACGAATATCGCCTCACTTATTAGGAAGAAAGGGGCTACCCCATAGATGTATCAGGCAGCTGGGACTGACATCGTTGTGATCGGCGGCGGCAGTGCAGGACTCTGCGCTGCCATCGCCGCTTCTCGAAAAGGCGCACGGGTGATCCTCATTGAACGCTCCGGTAAGCTCGGAGGTATGGGCACACTCGCCAAGGTCCACACCTTCTGCGGCCTCTATCACCCGGATGTTTCGAGGCCGCCTGAAATTGCAAATCCCGGCTTGCCTGCCGAGATCGAGCAACTCATGCGCGCACGAACCGGCGTTGATCCCGTGAAAATGGGCAAGGTATTTGTCCTCCATCAGGATCCGGAAATCTTCGCAGAGATCGCGCATGACCTGGCCACCTCCGAAAAATTCTTGGAGCTTCGTTTCCGCACCACCTGTGAAGCCATCACTCGCACATCAGAGCAGACATTTATCGTGAAAACGAATAATGGCAGCATCACTTGTACTTCGCTCATTGATGCCTCGGCCGATGCGATCGCTGCCGATTTGCTAGGTGCCACACGCCTCTCCACCCCACCGGAGAAGAACCAACGCTCTGCCTTCGTATTCTCTCTGCAAGGCATCGACCCATCCGCGATGGAAGAGAACTTCCGCATGCGACTCGCCTTGGAAATCGTCCGCGCCGTCACCGCCGGCGATCTCCCGCAGGCAGCCCTCGGCACAGCCAGTCGCCCCTCCACCGTCCCAGGCGAAATCTATTTCACCACGGATCTCGATCCCGCACCGCGCACCGAGCTGATGGCGAGCGGCCTCGCTCTGGCAAACACTCTCACCGAATTTCTCCGCAAGAGATTCCCCGCTTACGCCGCAGCCGTTGGCCCCTTCCCCGCAGACGAGCCTGGTGTGCGCGAGACTTTCCGCTGGAAAGGGCGATACCTTCTCACCGAGCAAGACCTCATAACCGGCAGGCAATTCTCCGACACCGTCGCCTATGCCACTTGGCCCATCGAGCTGCGGGAAACGACTCGCGGTGCGAAACTGCGGTTCTTCGACCGTGCAGTTCCCAGCTGCATACCCCTGCGCTCACTGACAAGCTCGGAGATCGAAGGGATTTTCTTTGCCGGCCGATGCATCTCCGCCACTCATGAAGCAATCGCTTCTGTTCGTGTCATGGGAACCTGCTTCGCCACCGGCCAGGCCGCAGGTCACGCTGCCGCCGCTTATGTAAGCAGCCACATTGGCGAGGATTCCACATCCACTCTTGCAGCAGAAAATAAAAATTTCATAGACTCCCGAAACGAAGCCGATGACTGAGTCCACTAACATTCTCCCGGATCCAGCCCGTACTGCAGTCGTTCTCGGCTCCTCGTTCTTGGGAGTTTACGCACATGCGGGATTCCTGAGCGCTCTTGGAGCTAAAGATTTTTCACCAAGCAGGGTCGCAGGATCTTCTGGTGGTGCTCTTGCCGGCGCTTTTTACGCCTGCGGTCTGCGCGGAGAGGAACTTCGCACTGCTGCTCTCGACCCCAAGCTGCGCCGCTCGTTCTTTGACTTCGGCTGCCTTTGGCGACTGCCCGGCATCGGCAGCTCGTTATGGTCCACTGGGATTTTTTCTGGAAAAAATACTGTCGCCTATCTTCGCAAGCACCTTGGTGATCGGGACCTTGGCGATCTGGCACTAGACATCGCCGTCACCAATCTAAGCACCATCGCTCCAGAGATCCTTCGCTCCGGGCCACTGGCGGAAAGCGTGATGGCTTCCTGCGCTGTGACTGCACTCTTCTCCGTTCAGAAAATCGGCGATCAGCGTTACCTCGACGGCGGGATCGCAGCCGAGTTCCCATTCGAGCATTTCATCGAGGATCCTTCGATCGACACCATTCTTATTCATCGCATTCGCCACGAGAAAAGCGATCAACCCAAGCTGAAACGGCAGACCGTTTCCAACGCTATCAGTGTCTCTCACCATGCCTGCTGCACCGAACTCCACCGCATGCGGACCGACCTCGCTGCAGCCAAAGGTAAGAAGATTGTCGAAATCACCACCACCACGCCCTTCCCCGGGCTCTTCTCCAATCGCCTCGCTCCCACCTGCTACGAACGCGGACAACAATCCGGCCTCAACCTCCTCCTCTGACACTTTGTGACCATGGAAACAAAACTACTGGAGATCATACAAAACGAGATCCTCGAATTCACCGGTTCACCAACACCTGAAACCGACCTCTTCGAAGCTGGTCTCGACTCCATGGCCATCATGCAGCTGCTCCTGCATATCGAAGACCATTTTAAAGTCGTCCTGGAACCTGCCGACCTCTCACGGGAGAACTTCCAAACGACTTCAAAAATCGCCACCCTCATCACCTCAAAAAGCTGATCTCACCTTGCCAAAAGCCACCTCCAGCGATGCCTTCCTGCTCGGTCTTGAGTCGCTCATGCGTCGCTCCGGCCAAGGATCACACATTGCCGCTACAGTCATCGAACTGGCCGGCAAGCCCGATCCATATTCCATTCGCAAAGCAGCGGAAGCGCTTTGCCAAAGGCACCCCTTGCTACACGCTCACCTTCGGCGATCATTCTTCACCTTCATCGCCAAGTGGCAGATCGGCCCGCCCGGAGCATTACCTGTCATCACACATGAAACGGGGAATCTCGAGGAGCTCGTCACCCGAATCCTGAACGCGGGTGAAATCGATATCTTCCGTCCCGGCCCGAATCTTCAAATCCATGTCCTTTCGCAAGGCGACAACCACTCCATCATCCTGCTATGGCCGCATGCACTTTTCGATGCGATCGGGATCGAAAAGTTAATTGCCGAGCTGGACTCACTGGACTCAATACCGCGCCAAGAGTGGGGGGAGACCAATCCTTCGTCAGGCACTCCCGCGGAGCTCTGGAAGGCCGCGTATCCGATGATCGAGGAAATGCGGACATTCCCTAGTGCGAGCATTCGCTCGCTCCATCAACCGAGAAGAAGATCGGGCGCAGCCCGCTTCGAAGTGCTCAAGTTCAGTTCAGACTCCACACGCATCATTCAGGATAAACTGGCGAAAACCTCCGGGGAACTACTGATGATTCCGTACTTCGCCGCACTCTCCGCCCGGGCAGTCGCCAAGGTGATCAACTCACGGAATACAGGTCCGTCCGATATGCTCGTATCTCTCCCGGTCCAGCGCATTGCCAATCCGTCTGCCCGCCCGCTTTTCCAAAATCACATGGCCGCTTGGTCACTCCTACTTGGCGATCAGGATCTGAACGAACTGAGCACGGCCACCAAGGCACTTTACCGCAGCTATGCCTCGTTCATGAAACGCAAACTTCCCACCGCCATGGAAGCACTCATCAAGCTCAATGAGCGCTGCCCTTCACGGTTCTACCTGTTTCCAATCACGCATTATCTCAAAGGAGAAATCTGCTCCCTTTTCCACTCACACACCGGAAAGGTCGCTGCCCAAACCGAAGCCCTTTTCACTAAGCCCATTCTCAACGCCTACCACATCCCCTCGGTATCCACACCTCCGGGCATCGGGATCTTCTTTTCAGAACGAAACTCTCAACTCGCCTGCACCATTTCCTGGCGTGAGGGCTCGCTCGATGCCGATGAACTGATCACACTCCGCCAGCACCTTTTCGACGACCTCGGAGCCAAAGCGCCAACTTCCCCATGAACCTCATTGCTGAAATCGCCCAACGCCATCCGGCCGAAGCCATCGCTATAATAAGTGGTGGCCGCTCGGTCACCTACGGCGAATTGTTTGAGGGAGCAGAACACATAGCTGCGGAGATTCGTGAAGCAGCCCGTCCGCTTGGGCGCCACCCGCGCATCGGGCTGCACTGCACAAACGGAGTAAATTACATCGTTCTCGCCATGGGCATATTACTTGCGGATGCCTGCCTCGTTCCAATTGCCGAGGAACTCACCGCAGAAGAGCGCGCGGAAATTTCCCGCGTCACCGCACTGGACTTCACTCTCGACGGACATGCCATAGGAAATGGGCACACACTAGCCCGGCTTAAAACCTCGGAGCCCGATTTCCCAGAATCGTCATTCCAAGCTCTCAACCCAGCCTTTATACGTTTTTCCTCCGGCACCACCGGCACCAGTAAAGGTGTGGTGCTCTCTCACGAAACACTGCTCGCACGCATTACCGCCGCCAACGAAGGCCTAAAAATCGGCACACAAGATTGCGTCCTGTGGATGCTCCCCCTCGCTCACCACTTCGCAGTCTCCATCGTGCTCTACCTCCACGCTGGAGCCGTTACGGTGCTTGAATCCTCGACCACGCGCGAAGATATCCTAGCCGCTGCCGAAGCCCACGAGGCCACGGTGATGTATGGCGCACCATTCCATTACGCCATGCTTGGCGCAGACCCGGGAAATTTCCGCTGGCCCTCGCTAAGGCTCGCCGTCTCCACCGCCGCCGCTCTTTCGGAAGTCACCGCCTGCACCTTTCAAAAACGCTTTGATCAACCCCTCGTCCAAGGCCTAGGCATCATTGAAGTCGGACTTTCAGTGATCAACCTCGATGATGCCGGAGAACACCCAACCGCAATCGGCCGCCCCCTTCCCGCCTATGAAGTTGCACTCCTCAGCACGGCTGGCGAACCCGTTGCCGATGGTGAACCCGGTGAATTCCACGTGCGTGGCCCGGGCCTGTTAGATGCCTATCTCGTTCCTTGGGACCCTCAGCCACTCAGCAACGGATACTTCGCTAGCGGCGACCTTGTAGTCCGGAACCCTGAGGGCCTCCTGACACTTGTGGGCCGTAGTAAATCCGTCATAAACGTCGCCGGAATGAAAGTCTTCCCCGAGGAAGTCGAAGCCATACTCAATCTTCACCCCGACATCCTAGCAAGCAGGGTCTTCGGCCAAGAGCATCCCCACGCAGGACAGATTCCAATCGGAGAAATTATTCCAGTGAATGCTGATTCGCCACCGAAAGCCATCGACCTGCAGCGCCACTGCCGCCAGCACCTCTCTGCGTATAAAGTGCCACTCCGCTTCCTTCCTGTCGATGAACTACCCCGCACCTCATCGGGGAAAATACGCCGGAGCTGACGTTAGGAAAATACCAACAGGCTTTACCCTGCCTTCACCGCGTAGTGTTCCGGTGGATTGGTATCCCATATCAAGTGCTTAGAGCTGTAATGCACTAACTTTCGGCCGTAGCGGCTTCTCGTGCTCACACCCGAAACCATCCTCGTGATATTCGCGCTCAGATGCTTCTCCATCATCGCAGGAAAAGCCCATTTCTTATAAGTCTCCGTAAGCTTAGCGCCGCCCTCGTACATTGAGAAGATACGGCCATCGTAGAAATACTCAATCACCTCGTCCCACGCGGCATGCCAATCGCGCATCTCCTTCTCAACCTTGGAAAATCCGGCTGCGAGCTTCTTCGCATTCGCCAAAACCTGGGGCCCTGCCTTGAACACCTTTTGATCGAGAATTTCCGCCATGTGCATCGCCATGAACAGTCCTGGCGAAAGCATGGGATCAACAAATCCAAACGCATCTCCAACCGCGAGCCATCCCGGCCCATGCGACCGCTCCGAGATCAGCTGGTAATTGGTGTAGGTCATTACCTCGCTGACACGTTTTCTGCCCATACCTGCCTTTTTGAGTATGCGCTCGGATGCGATGATGCCATCCAACCGCTCCTCAGGCGTTGTGCCGTGCCGTTTGGCAACTGATTTATCAACCACCACACCCACCGAAAGGCGTCCGGGAAGGGGAATCCGCCATGACCAGCCATGCTCTAAAATGGAAAGCACCACTTGCCCATCGACCGAGCTCTCTGCATCGAAATCATCGAAGTGCGCGAAGTAGGCCACATCATTGCGGTCTCCGCGTGTGGTTTTAAGATCCAAGGTCTTCGCAAATAGACGCGTCCTACCCGTCGAATCGATTAGAAGCTTCGGGTGCGCGCCATTCATACCCGCCGCCGCCAGACTCTCGTCCGAAAGCTGGATCTCGCGGTCGCCGCCGCCTTTCTCAACCTTTGCCCGATGACGCACGAACTCAACACCGAGTTCCTCAGCGCGAGTCCGCAATAGATTATCAAACTTCGGGCGCGGGACATTGTAGGAGTAGTTTGGAATCTTCCCGAGCACTCCTTCCGGAAATAAGAAATCGATCCGCTGACCATCCCTATGCATGAATGCCACCCCCGGCTTGAACTGGGAAAATTCAGCCACCCGCTCCTCAATCCCAAGCCGCCGCATCAAATCCACTACAGTCGGTAAAAGGGACTCACCCACCAGCAGATCCGGTCGCTTTTCGTCGTCAAAGATCAATACCCGAAAACCCCGCTGCCGAAGAAGAGCGCCCAAGGTACATCCCGCTGGGCCTGCACCCAAAATCGCAACGTCAATCGGTTTATTCACAGGGCTCATATACTTACTAATCCGCTTTTGTGCAAGTGTCCCTGCAAACGTGTCCTGCACCTTTCGCGGAGGAACATTTCACAATCGCCGCAAGATCCGAGACCTGAATACAATTTGCAGTTTTTTCCTATGACCGAATTATTTCAGCCGAGTGACCACACTCCGATGAGTTTCTCAACTCAGGTTATTATAAACCGCTTGGACGTCGTCATCGTCTTCGATCTTTTCAATCAGGTCTTCAATGACCTCAAGCTGTTCTTCGGTAAGATCAATCGGTTGGGTGGCGACACGTTGGAGAGCTGCCTTGGTCGTTTCAATTCCCATAACCTCCAAAGCGGAAGTCAGGCTGGCGAAGGAAGTGTAATCCCCGTGTAAGGTGATGAATCCATCATCAACGAACATTTCCTCCAATCCTGCATCAATGAGTTCGAATTCAAGTTCCTCAAGGTCTTTGCCCTCGGGAGCGTCAAACTCGACCACTGTCTTGCGGTCGAACATGAAATTGAGTGCTCCGCTGGGAACGATTTCACCACCGTTTTTCCCGAGGATGGTTTTCAGGTTACCAACCGATCGATTGGTATTGTCCGTGGCGCATTCGATGAAAAACTGAGTGCCATGCGGACCTTTGGCCTCGTAGCTGACTTCTGTAATTTCGGACGCATCCTTGCCGGCAGCACGCTTGATCGCGTTCTCGATATTTTCCTTGGAAAGGTTTGCAGCTTTACCGTTCTGAATCGCTACGCGCAGGGGCGCGTTTGACTCAGGATCAGGCCCGCCATTTTTGGCAGCGAGAGTAATGGACTTGGCAAGCTTCGGGAAGATCTTGGACATCGCTGCCCAACGGGACTCTTTAGCCCGGCGTCTGCATTCAAATGCCCTGCCCATAGATCAACTTGTATACTAGAATCCCGAGATCAGTTGGTCACACGCATCGGCATGAGCACGTAGAGGAATGAACCGTCAATGCGGATCACGCCAGGGCTCATCTCATCGATCAGATCGAGGTAGATGTTCTCAGTATCCAGCGCGCGCAGAGGCGCTTGCAAGAACTCAGGATTGAAGGCGATCTGCATGTCCGGGCCAGTGTAGCTGACTTGAAGGGTTTCCTGAGCCTCACCGACATCCGGTGAGTTCGCGGTGACTTCGATCTGATTTTCAGTGAAGATCATTTTTACCGAGTTTGACTTATCTGAGGAGAGCAGGGAAACGCGGCGTGCGGTTTCAAGCAGTTGCTCACGGGAAATAACCACGCGCTCATTGCTGTCTCCCGGAATGACCTGACGGTAGTTCGGGTAGTTGCCCTCGATCAGCTTGCTCGCTAGGAAGGTATCGCCAACGGTGAACGAAATTTGGCTATCACTGAGCTTGACCTCAACATCACCGGAATCACCAAGCAAACGCTGGATTTCCTGAACCGCCTTGGAAGGAATAATGACATCGGTCTCATGCGAGGCAGGAAACTCAAGGTCCATGTCCGCCATCGCGAGGCGGCGACCATCGGTCGCGACGAGAGCCAATTTACCTTCTTTAAAGGAAGCAAAAATACCATTGAGAACATAGCGTGTCTCATCGGTGGAAATCGCGAAGGATGTTTTCTTCAGACCATTTTTGAGATCTGCCTGAGGAATCTTAAAGGTCTTTGCACCCTCGAAATCAGGAAGCGGAGGAAACTCGGAATCACTGAGACCGATAATCTTAAACTTCGATGGCCCACTCTGAATTGTTGCGTAGTTTTTCGAATCAACTGTGACCTCAACCTCACTGGAAGGGAGTTCTTTTACGATGCTCACCAAGCGTTTCGCTGGGAGTGTGGTTGCGCCTTCCTTCTCGATCTTCGCTTCCACCGAGCCGGTGATGCCAACGTCGAGGTCGGTGGTCGTGAAGACCAAACGGCCGTCTTTTGCAACCAAGAGAACGTTTGAAAGAATCGGCAGGGTGGTCCGGGAACTCACCACGTGCTGAACTTTTTGCAAACCTTCCAGGAAAACTTCTTTGGAGATACTGAACTTCATAATCAGGGACGGCACCGATGTGCCTAGGAGCAGTCTCTGGTTTCACATCGTGTTGGCAAGCTTTCAGTCGCAAGTTTACGAGAAAAATTTCACTACGACTACAACATGTAGTTGTCCGGTTTGATAAGCCCTACATTTTAGGTCCTTCAAATCTTTCAATTCAGCCACTCCGAACCCACCAAAGAGCGGAATTCACAACAAAATTTTGGTCATCTCGAATCCCAACCTGCAGATCTCACAAGCTCCACAACATCACCACCGCTGCGCAATCTGTCTGTGATCTGTTTATCGAGCATGGCGGGTTTCACCCCATAGTATTGCGCCTGGAAAATGGTCATAGTTAAAATTAACCGAGGCACAAAAACTTCGTTTAACCCAAACAACAGAATTATGAAAACATTTCAATTTCTTCCGATCAGGGCGCTGAGTATCGGCGCAATCATCGGCTCCTGCGTTTTCGCCATGCCAAACCTTGCCGAAGCAAAGGGACCTCACGGCAAAGAAAAATCCTCGAAACACGGGAAGCACAATTCTTCCTCAAAGCATGAGAAACAGCAAAAGTCCTCAGGTAAGAAGTATGCTAAGAGTGAGCACGACCGTTCCTACAATCGATACAAAACTCACCCGCGCTCCGCATACGCCCTTGCCCCTGGCGATGGCTATGCTGGCAAAGGCTATTATTTCGGGCCGCCGAACTCGGACTATTTTCACAAAAATCCTTACGTCCGATATTTCCCCACTCGCGAAGCTGCGATGAATGAGTATTTCAGGAGCAGCGACTCACAGAATGCCGCGATCCAACGATTACTTGAACGTCAGGGTTATTACAACGGCTCCATCGATGGCGTCATGGGCCCACAATCACGGCGTGCGATTCAAAATTATCAACGCGATCGTGGAATCACGTCGGACGGAATCATTACTTCCAGCTTACTGCGCTTGCTAGGACTATAACTTCGCGCGGTTTGCGATCAATTTACACTCGCTACGCAAACTGCGTAGCGAGTGTATTTCATTTAGAGGCTGACTTTCAACTGCGTCAAGATGGCCATAGGCCAAAAAGCCAATTTGCCTGAGATGCTGTAATTCAATCATGTTAGCCAGCTGCTTGGCTCGGCCTCCAGCAGCAGTGATGGAATCGCCAAGGGAGGCAATCTTCTAACCATTTCCGAAAGGGCACGTATCAGCTGAGCAGAATAACACAGGAAGGGGTCCGGTAAGGGCTACTGGAGTAGACTTTAGATTTCCAAAATTTCGCCTCGCCCGATCGGTGCTTCGCTCGTTATCGTAAACTTATGAAACGCTTTCTGCCCCTGATAATGCTCACCGCGCTGGTTATCCTTTTCCGCGTAGTCGGCAGCCTTTTCCCCGAGAGCTTCCCGAACTTCCAGCCTCTGGCAGCGCTGTTTTTCTGCGGAGCAATCATGGCCAAAGGCTCACGCGCATGGATCGCTCCGTTGGTTGCTTGGATCGTCAGCTATCCCGCCCCAGCCTTAATCTCCGGTAATACCGGCTATCTCGGGATCGAAACCCTAGTCACCACCGGACTCGCCCTGACCGCAGTATTTTTCTTCGGCAAGTCCATGACCAAGAACGGAATCGCCGCGACTTTGGCCGGCTCCGTTGTCGCCGCGCTCATCTTCCACCTAATTACCAACGGTGTGGCGTGGATCGGGAGCCCCATCTATCCGAAAAACCTTCACGGTCTGGTGCAGTCGCTATGGACCGGACCAGTTGGAAGCCCGATTCCCTCATGGGTTTTCCTCCGCAACATGACAGCGGCAAACCTCCTTTTCACCGCTATTTTCCTCTCCGCACGCTTCGCGCTTCCGCGTTTTTCAACCACCTCGGCACCTTCTGAAGCCAGATAAACCTTGCCGCAAGTCCCCTCCGCTATTACCCAGCCCTCGTTTCCACAAACCGACTTTTCATCATGTCCGACCTGAATTTCGCCTCATCGCCGATCAATAAATCCCTCTCACCTGAGAGAAAAATCGAGCTCTTCACCCAGATGGTACGCATCCGGCGCTTCGAGCAAGCCTCGCTGAAGAGCTACAGTTCTGGGAAAATGGGCGGCTTTCTCCACCTTTACATCGGGCAGGAATCGGTCGCCGTTGGCACCATCTCTCTTGGCGGAGCCGATGACCATTTCATCACCGCTTACCGCGACCACGGACACGCTCTCGCCGTGGGCATGAGCATGAACGAATGCATGGCGGAAATGTATGGCAAGCAATCCGGTTGCTCCAAAGGCAAAGGCGGCTCGATGCACTTCTTCGCTCCGGATAAAAACTTCTGGGGCGGCCACGGCATCGTCGGCGGCCAGACACCTCTTGGCCTTGGCCTAGGCTACGGTCTGAAATATCTTGAGAAAGAAGGTTGTTGCCTCTGCTACCTCGGTGACGGATCGGTCAACCAAGGTGCTTTCCACGAATCCCTGAACATCGCCTCCCTTTTCGGAATCCCCGTCGTCTATATCATCGAGAATAACGGCTACTCCATGGGAACCTCCCAGCAACGCTCTTCTGCATACACCGGCTGCCTCGCACAACGTGCCGAGGCCTACGCGATCGAATGGGACGTGATCAACGGCTCTGATATTTACGAAGTCCGCTCCAAGACACACATCGCCATGGAACGCGCTCGTAAAGACCACAAGCCCACAGTTCTCGAGATCGAAACATATCGTTATTACGGTCACTCGGTCGCCGACGCGAATCACAAAAAATACCGGACTCCCGAGGAGATCACCAACTACAAGGACAACCACGATCCGATCAACGTCTTCCGCCAGAAGCTGATGGACGAAGGTGTTCTCACCGAAGAAAAGGCAGAGGAAATCGACAAAAGCGCCAAAGCGGAAGCCGCAGACGCAGTCAAATTCGCAGAGGAAGCTCCAGCACCAACCATCGCTGACATTTCCACCGACGTCTATTGGGAAACCGATAACGACACCGACGCCTCGAAAATCGGCCATCACTTCTTCTCATAAGCCCACTCCCTCAATCTCGAATTCCTAAATTTTTAATCACTTTTTCAAAATGCGCACACTGACCTACCGCGAAGCCATCCGTGAAGGAATCGACGAAGAACTCACCCGCGACGATAATGTCATCGTCATGGGCGAGGAAGTCGCTCAATACAACGGAGCTTACAAAGTCACCGAAGGCCTCTGGAACAAATGGGGCGACAAACGCATTGTCGACACACCGATCTCCGAAGCCGGATTCATCGGCATGGGCATCGGAGCTTCCATGCTAGGCGTCCGCCCTGTCATGGAGCTGATGTTCTGGTCGTTCCACTCGGTTGCTTTTGACCAACTCGTGAACAACGCTGCCTGCGTCCGCTACATGTCCGGCGGCCTGATCAACTGCCCCATCGTCGTCCGCGGCCCTGCCAACGGCGGAACCAACGTCGGTGCCACACACTCACACATACCCGAAGGCCTCTTTGCTGCTTTCCCTGGACTGAAAGTCTGCGCACCTGCCACTCCGGCTGACGCCAAAGGCCTCATCAAAGCTGCCATCCGCGACAACGACCCGGTCTACGTCATGGAGAACACTCTGCTCTACGGAAACAAAGGCGAAGTGCCGGATCCAGAGGACGGCGATTTCGTCATCCCACTCGGAAAGGCCGATGTGAAACGCGAGGGCAAAGATATCTCACTCATCGCTCACGGTCGCTCGGTTCTTCAAGCACTTGCCGCTGCGGAAACACTCAAGGAGGAACACGGCATTGACGCTGAAGTTCTCGATCTCCGCTCGATCCGCCCACTCGATGTCGATGCCATCCTCGCGACTGTCGCAAAAACACACCGCGTGGTCCTCGTCGATGAGTCCAAGCCCTTCGGCGGCGTTTCCGCAATGATCTCGCATCTCATCCAAGAACACGCCTTCGATGAACTAGACGCACCAATCAAACGTGTCTGCACCATCGACGCCCCTTCAATTTACTCTCCGCACATCGAGAGCGAACAACTCCCGAATCCGAAGCGTATCGTCGAGAAAGTTCTGACCATGTTCTAAGTCATCGACTTGATATACATGCCTGAGCCGGCTCAATCTTTTTGCTCAGCCAGTTGCGCATCGGTTTTTTCAAACCACGCCAGCAGATCACCTAACAACTCATCACGTCTCGCAACTTCTGCGTTCGCGAGGTTATTACGCTCACCAATATCCTCGGCGAGATTATAGAGCTCGACCGCATGATTGCTTTCGATTTTCTCCTTTCCTCCGTCCAGCACCCATTCTTCGTGATAGAGAAATAGCTTCCAGTCACCTTTACGAATCACGCTGACCGGACGGGTCCGGAATTTGTCGTCGCGCCCGCGCGTGACTGGACGGTCGAGGTAGCCGGGGAAATGCCAAAAAATCGCCTCACGTTTCAATTCCCCTTTACCAGCAAGCACTGGCCGTAAGGTTTCACCGTCCAGGATCTTGGTTTCTGGAATAACCGCGCCAGCCGCGTCGGCGAACGTCGGAAACAAATCAATGCTCGAAACCGGAATACCACTCTCAGCTCCCGCCTTCGTCACTTCAGGCCAGCGCACGATGAAAGGCTCACGAATGCCGCCTTCGTAGTAAGCACCCTTATTCCCCCGCAGCGGCTCCTGTAGAGACGCGATATGACCTCCATTGTCCGAGGTAAATACAACCAACGTATTGTCCGCGATCCCCAACTCGTCCAAACTATCCAGCAAGATACCGACCCCCGTATCGAGGTCCTTGGTGCAGGCCGCGTAGAGGGCGAGACCTTTCTCTTCCTTGGTCTTTGCCTTGTTTTTAAAATACTCCAGCGTTTCTTCACGGGCCTCCCAAAGCGTATGGATCGCATGATGCGACATGAACGCAAAAAACGGCTTATCCGCTTCGACGTTGGCTTTCATGAATTTATGAACCTCCTCGGTCATGGAAAATACTCCCTTTGGATCTTCCTGCACCTTGCCAGTTGAACTGTTTGGGTTCCCACCCATCGCAGAGTCGTAATACACATCGAATCCCTGCTTCAGCGGCTCAGCTCCATCCGGCCCACCCAGATGCCACTTACCGAAAATACCCGTTGCGTAGCCCGCTGCCTTTAGTGCATCACCGATCGAAAGCTCTTCCTGTGGTATGCCGGATTTGTTCGGAATCGGGTTCAGCCGCATCAGATTCTTCGGACCGCGATCGGTTGACTTTACCGCATACACATTATGACGCGGCGTGTATTGACCGGAGAGTAGGCAGGCACGTGAGGGCTGGCAATTTGCAGCCGGGGCATAGCCATCGGTAAAAACCATACCTGTCTTCGCAAACGCATCGATGCGAGGGGTCTCCATGAATTCCGCCCCTTGGTAACTGACATCTTTCCATCCCAGATCATCTGCAAAGATAAATAGAATATTCGGCTTTTCAGCGCCGGTCGTAACCGTGATTAACGCCATCATTGAAAGTAAAATTCTCATAAGTCAGTCATTAATTTTTAATGATATTACATCTGCAAGATTCTCTAGCAAGAGCGCCCGTAGATTTCAGAAAATGAATAAAATCTTGGGAAAGATTTTTCATCCCAAATTTCATAGCTTTCGCCCTTTGACAATATCGTCGTCACACACCACGCTCCCGCGGAATTTACGTTTAAATAAGAAAGAAAATTATGTCT
>Ga0307940_1000235_pt1 | contig 35623 bp, 27 predicted proteins | sample OrgLakmetagen124_FD_201835 | JGI IMG/M metagenome (GOLD analysis project Ga0307940, IMG submission 201835) | Saline water microbial communities from Organic Lake, Antarctica - #124 | ecosystem: Environmental > Aquatic > Non-marine Saline and Alkaline > Saline | place: Antarctica: Organic Lake... | reverse complement strand
CGGCAACGAGCGGATTCATCAGCCCGAGGAGGGCTGCAGTGATCGCTGCGGCGTTGTAAATTAGAGCGAAACTGAAGGCGATGGTGACCGTGAAATATCTACGGTGCGCAAGTTCGAGCATGCCCGGTAGAAATCGCAGGCTTTGGCCGAGGAAGAAGAAGTCTGATTTTGTCTCCAGTAGGCTGCGGTCGACGACTGGCGTTCCAGTTACAAAGGCGGCATTGAAGGCGAGTGAGTCGTTCGCGCCGTCACCAAGATAGAGCGTATCGCTACGATCTAGGCTGCGCACGATTTGTTCTTTCTCCGCTGGCTGAAGGGAGGCGTGTGCGTCCGCGGGGTCGATTCCGAGTAGTGCTGCGGTGGAAGTGACTTTCTCCGGTCTATCGCCCGATAGAATAACGATGCGATTGTTCGGTCTAAGTTTTCCGAGAGTCTCGATAGCATCTGGGCGAAGGCTTTCCTCAAAGCGGAAACAGGCGATGGGCAGTCCATCATGACAGAGCTCAGCGTCGTGTGGTGAGGCCGCTGCTTTGGAATCGGATTGCCAGCCCGGGCGTCCAAGCGACCATTTTCCTTCATCGTTTCCAAAAAATCTACCCATGCCTGGTACGTCTGTGATCTCGGCGGGCGCAGCGTTCCGTAGTTGTTCGAGGCCGTGTCTGCCTAGTGATTCAAAAAGAGTTCGGGAAACCGGATGAAGAGAGCCGTTGGTGAGTCGCGCGAGCGCGAGGCGTTGTATGGAATCAAGGGAAGAGATGATTTCTGGATTCGCAAGTAAGGGGCGCTCAAGCGTTAATGTGCCGGTTTTGTCGAAAATGATGGTCCGTATCTGTCGAAGTCTCGACCAGAGTTGTGGCTCTCGGATGAACACTCCAGCCTTTTCCATGCTTGAGCTCGCGAGTTCGTCGGCGAGAGGTAGAGCGACGCCTAGGGCACAGGGACAAGACACGACGAATATCGAGATCATCACTTGCAGCGCGATTGGGAAGCCTGCGGCTGGAATCCAGAACGCGAAGCCAGCCACGCCGATGAGAATGATGGCTAACAGGTAGAATTTTAGAATTCTCTCCAGCGCGGGTATGCGCGCCGCTGTCCGGACGGTTTCAGTAAGGCGGCAGAGTAAAGAGTTCTCCCAGGTTTCCGAAGCGCTTAAAATGACGGGCTGGTGACCCAGATAGATTGCCCCTGCGGGAACCGGACGTCCCGCGCGAAAGGTATGCGCTTCGGCTTCGCCGTTGATCCATTCGAGCGAAAAATCCGCAGCATCGGTTTCCAAAATCGAGGCGACGGGCAGGGATTGTCCGGAGCGTATTTCGATACGTAGGCCTTGTTCGATATTGTGAAGGGTTAACGGCTTGGTCTGGTCCGGAGAATGAACCGCGTCTGCGACAGGGCGCCTGCGTTGGAGGCGATTGCGGTTTTTTTCAACAGCCGAGAGCTGAAGATAGCGGCCTGCTAGCATGAGAAGAATGAAGGTCGCGACGAAATCAAAATAAAGCAAACCGTCCAATCTGAGGGCCCAGCCGACGAGAGATCCGGCAAAAGCAAAGATGATACCGAGAGCGATGGGGAGATCAATGTGAAGGACTTTGGAGCGTGCCGCGCTCCATGCGCGCCTGATGAAATAAGCGCCACCCACTAGCATCGCCAAGGTGGCGGAGAGGAAGGTAACGAGTTTAAAAATACCTGCGAAGGCGAAATCGTCTGGCATGCCGAGATACGTTGGCAGGGAGAATACCATCGCGTTCATTGCGAAGGCTGCGCAGAGGCCAAGCTTGGTCGCGAGTTCGCGCGTCTCACTGCGGGAAGCTCCAGCGCGCTTTGGAGAGAGCATGTATCCAAAGGAAGCGATCTCATCGGCAAACCCCAAGAGATCCGTCTCACCCGCCGTCCATTTCAGGCGGAGTAGCCCCGTGGCTGGATGTGCGGAAGCCTCCAGGCCGCCGTCGTATTTATCAAAAATTTTCTCAACCAACCAGACGCAGCCAACGCAGGATATACCCTCGAGAGAGAATTCTGCTTCAGCCTCGGCTCCGCGATCAATATTCAGCTCTGCAGCGGTAATTTGTTTTTCCAGCCACTCAAAGTCTCGCGCCTCGAATGGCACGCTCCTCACCGGCCGAATCGAGGAATTACTGCGGAGGTCATAGAATTGATCGAGGCCCTCGTGATGAATCAGCTCGTAGACGAACTCGCAGCCGCGGCAGCAGAATTTCTCCAGTGCGGAGGTCGCGGAGAAAGGTGTGGCGCAATGGATGCATGTGCTCATGGTTGCGTTCGCGGGATACTAATGGCAGCAGGAGGGGAGCTCAGTCTTTTGCTCGCCTGATGTTTGGAGAAACGGAATCGTTCCCCAGAGCCGGAAGGCGACGAGACACGCTGCGACGATGGCGAGCGAGCGCTGGATCGGGACAAGATTGAAGCGTTTACCGATGTGCCTGAAGCTATTCTGGGCAAGCCAGAGGAGTGGGACTGTGCCGAGCCCGAAAGCCAGAGCGAATTCCGCACCGCGCGCTGCCGATCCAGTTAATAAGGCGGCTCCGAAAAGAAGGTAGAGTGGGCCGCAAGGTAGCAGTGGAGTCAACGCTCCGAGAGTGATGCCACTACGAATGGGGGAGAGCCTACCGAGCCGGAAGCGCATTTTCGCTGTCCATTTCATGAGTGCGGGAGGGCGGGGAAGTTTTTTCTCGAGACCGAAGCCGAAGATCAGAAATACGATTACGAGGACCCAAGGAAGTAGGGCGGCTGGAGATGAGAAAAACCATTCGAGGGGCTGCCTTCCAAGGGCTCCGCAGGCAGCTCCGATGCCGGCGTAGGCAGTGAGCCGAGTTGCATGGTATGAGGTGGTTGCGATGAGGCGTTCGGTCTCCGATGAGGGCATCGAGGAAAGCCCACAGGCAATGGGCCCGCACATGCCGACGCAGTGAACACTTGTCACGAGGCCGGCTACGAGTGCGCCGAGGGCTGTGTTTACTGGATCCATAGTAGTTGAATGTTAAGTCCGGAGCTGTGTGTTTGTGGTGGCCGGATAAGTGTTGGAAAATAGCTTTGCATGTGCAGGTGACCGGAGAGACGCCTGTCCATGCGGCACAGGCTTTTTATTGCCCAGTCGTGATCTCGATCTTCTCGGGTGTATGTTTCACCGCGATGAAGATTAGGCTGCTCCATGCTGCTGCGAGGAGTATGAAGGCTCCGGCGACGTATAGCCATGGGCGCAAGCGGGTTAGTTTTGTTTTCAATTTAGTTTTTGGGGTTGGAGTTCGGGTTGGGCCCAAGAAATTTGATTTTCTGGGTGATAGCTTGGTTGCCGGGATTCGCGCTGATTTTCAAAGTCAGTTCAGTTGGGCCAGAGTAGCTTTTGAGATCGTTTATAATGATGAGTGGACGGCTGGTTTCGGCGAGGGAGTTCAGCGTGATTGAGTCACCTGTGCCACTGAGTGTGAAGCCCGAGGGAGCGTTTTCGAGTGAGAAGGAGAACTCTACAGCTTGATTGCGTTTGTTAAGTAGGCGCAGACGGTAATGGTTTCGTACGTTGGAAGCATCGGTGAAATAAGGCGCGCCTTGCATGCGTGAAACCTCGGCAAAAAAGGGCTTGGCTTTGAACCAGGCGGTGGTGCCGAGAGCGATCACACCCAGTAGTCCTAGGGCTGCGTAGAGCCAGATGCGTGGTCGGAGGATATGGCGTTTTTTCCCTTCCAGACCATTTGTGGAATCGTAGCGAATGAGTCCTTCAGGGCGCTTTACTTTGCGCATGATGTCGTTGCAGGCATCGATGCAGGCGGCGCAGCCGATGCACTCCATCTGCAAGCCGTCCCGGATATCGATACCCGTTGGGCAAACCTGCACGCAGCGCGTGCAGTCGATGCAGTCGCCAGCATTCGGATCGGTGGCTTTACCTCGGGGTTCTCCGCGGACGGAATCGTAACCGATGACGACTGTTTCGTCATCAGTTAGCGCGGACTGGATGCGGCCGTAGGGGCAGAGGATGATGCAGAATTGCTCGCGGAACCAAGCGAAGCAGAAGTAGAGGGCGCCGGTAAGGGCTGCGATGATGGTGAAGGTCGCTCCGTGCTGGAGCGGGCCTTCCCGCATGAATTGGTACAGGCGGGGCAATGAGACGAAGTAGCTGATGAACACATGGGCGATGATGGTTGATGCGATGAGATAGAGCGCGTATTTCACAGCTCGGCGAATCGTTTTCCATGCGCTTGAGGGTGCTTGGTCGAGTTTGCGACGCGCGGTGGCGTCACCATCGATCCAGCGCTCGATGCGTCGGAAAACGTGTTCCAAGAAAACGGTGTAAGGGCAGGCCCAGCCGCACCAAAGGCGGCCAAGTAGGGCGGTGATGAAAAACAGGATAAAACCAAGCCCGGAGATTGCGAAGAAGAAGACCCACAGGTCTTGCGTAAGGAGGGTGAGCCCGAAAATGTGGAAGCGGCGATTCTCCACATCAAAGAATAAAGCTGGCGCGCCATTGATCGGAATCCACGGCAGTAGCACGTAGACGGCGATAAGGACGTATCCGAAGATGCGCCGGAAAAATGTGAAGCGCCCGCTCACGTCCGCTGGGTGGAGAACATGGTGTGACCCGTCTGCATTAATCGAAGTCAGCGAGACCAGATTCGGACGTTTGTTCTTCTGCATGGGAGTGGGCACCTAGAGAATATGGCATTCAGCTGTAAATTACGCTCCGCATGGGGTCTCGGAAAGTGCGCGGAATTTGCGCAGTGTAGCTGCGGCGGCGGTGGTTCGGATGTCTTGTGTGTGCCTCGGATGGACGACTTCGGCTCGACCTTTCCTGAATTTACCCTTTATTAAACGGCATGACAGTCATGAGATCGCCTCAAGCCGAAGCCAAGGTTGTAGCCGTTATTCGGAGCGAAGATGGCTTGCAGACACGCAACCATCATTTTTTTGCACGCTCAACAAGGTGGATGTTGTTTGTTATTGTTTCGCTTGGTTTCTGGCTAAGCGCACCAGTGTATGCGGGAGTTAATGTCTTGTTGATAGGCTCTAGTTATCACTTTGATGTCAAAGAGGGAGGGGAGCAGCAGAAACGGATGGACCTAAAATCAGTGGGGCTAGAGTTGGAAAAAATTCTCAATAAGGGTGCGCGCAATGGCCCTTCAAAAGTGGTGTTTGAAGATATTTACCGGACCAAGGAGACGCCTGTGGCGCTGGGTGCTTCAGGCAGGGAAATTCCTACTGAGTTTCACTGTCATAGTCTTGCTCAGTACTATTATTGGCCCGAGGGAAGAGAGGACCGGCTGAAGCAACTTAAAGGGGAATCCGGAACGAGCTGGGACTACGCTGTGATTGTAGGCGATCCGTATCTCATCAATCACATGCCCGGGATTTTTGCCGAAGGCGTGCATCTCATTGCGAAAGAACTAAAGGCGGGCGGTGGGACCAAGCTTGTGCTTCTCATGCCATGGCTGGAAAACGCCGAGGCCACGAAGCACCTCAGTGAGGTTGTATATCGAGTTGGCCAAGGGTTAGGTATTCCTGTGGCACCAGCTGCCGAGACTGTCACCGATGCTAGATCGATTGGCAGATCGGATTCTTCTTATTTGGCAGCAGCATCAGTATTCAGCACCTTGAGCGGTCGGGAATCATGGGGTCAGCGCGGGCAAGCAAAGAAGGCTTTAGCTACGCTGATTAAAAATAAATCCAAACCCGCATTTACCAAACCCTACTCGGAGAGCACTCCCTTCACTATGGAGTTCATAGATAAGTCTCTCATTACGTTCAACCAAACCGGCAGTAGCTCGGAGCGCGGAATCAAGAGCGGAATCATCGCGGCCATGAGGCAATGTGAGATCACGCCAAAGGAGACTAATAATCTGGATGAGGGTTTGATCGACTTTAATTACGGCCGCGCGAACAGCAATTTTGAACCGAACAAGCGCTACCAAGTCGACCCTAGTAAATTTCATCGCTCTTATGGGTTTCCGATGCAGGAGGCGAAAGGAACCGCTGCGATCTCGATGCTTTACGGAATTGATAAGCGCTACTTTAACAAACAAGCTTATGACGACGGCACTGATCTTGGAGTGGCTTATGACATGTGCCGTGACAATGAGGTCGAAAAAAATATCCGTGCGGTTCCGATTCGTCTGATGTGGGCGAAAATAAAAGACGTTGATCCAGCGCTTCTACCGCTCCGTGACAATTGGCACATGAGTCATTTCTCCGATGCTGCGAGCGGTGCTTTTATTGTGACTCTTCTCACAGGCAAAGATCCACGCGGTGAGGAGCCCAAGGATAACTCCGCGCAAGAATGGAAGATGTGGAAGGCAAGAGCGATTGGTTACGAGACGGCGATGCGCATGGCGCTGCAGTTTGACCTGAAAGATTAGGCGCAATCGCTCAGGAACTCTACTGGCTGAGCGCGAATTCTTCCTTGTTCTCGCTGATGATGAAGGCTGTGAGTTCGGCGATTTGAACGGGTGGTAGTTTGAGGCCCCAAGCCTCCATTTTAGCTCCGTTGTGGCCGGTGGAATCAGCTGGGGTTCCTTCGTTGATGATCTTGAAAATCTCCATGGGTGTGCCGCCGTATTTCCATTCACCATCGGTTAGGGGTAGGCCGGGAAGCGCGACGGTTTGCCCGCCACCAACATCGATGACTCCGGCAAGATCCTGGCCGTGGCAGGCGATGCAGTTGGTGACGTAGACCTCGCTGCCGGAAGTGACGCGGACGGGATCGGTGGCCCATTCGCTGACGAGTTTTTGGTCGTCCAGTTTGGCGAGCATATCAACGAGAGCTTTTTCTTGAGCCTCTTCGATCACGGCCATGGCGGTATTGATTTTCTGCTCATCTGACTTGAACCAGCCCAAGTTGTAGTAGGCGACCCAGTAGCCGAGAAAGAAGACGTGGGCGGCGATGAAGATGAAGAGCCACCAGTTGGGGAGCTTTTGGTCGTATTCCTGAATTCCGTCGTATTCGTGATCGCGGAGGACGACTTCACCTTCTTTCTCCGCGTATTGGCCGCGGCGTATTTCTGGTTCGTTTGACATGGTGTTGAGTTGCTAGTGCTGAGTGATCAGTGGAAGACTGAGATTTCGGGAGGGAGTTGACCTTAAATGAGGCGCGTAGCTGGGGTCGTGGGTTCTTGATTGTAAATTCAGTCGAGCGGGATGCGGGCGAGTTTTTCGCGCCGTTCTTTCGGGAGGGTCAGTGCGCGGATGGAAACGAAGAGGAAGATTCCGGCAGTGACGGTGAAGGAGAAGATGGGCACGATGGAGGCCCAATTTTCGTGGATGACGCGGTGAAACATGATTTTGGTAAAAGCTGGAATTTAAAATTTTATCGGATGCTGCTTATAGGGAGCTCGCCTTGTTTTTTGGCCTCTTTGCGGTGGGAGTCTGGGTCGAGGGTGCGTGGCTCGCGTTGGGTTTCGACTTTTTCGTAGACGCCGATTTTTTGCATGTAGGCAATGAGGGCGACGACTTGAGTTTCCGATAGGTGGCGCGTGAGCTCCTTGTTCTGGAGTTCGGGCTTATCGGGAAGGTAGGCACCGGCTTCAACGAGAGCTTCGGAGATTTTCATGGCCTGATCTCGTGCGCTTTGTTCGATCTCGTGTTTGTCCATAGCTGCCCACGGGATGCCGAGCCTGGATTGCACAGCAATACGTTTCGGAAGGGATTTGAGGTCGGACTTATTCTCAAATAGGAACTGGTAAGGTGGCATATTGGAGCCGGGAGAGGTCTGACGTGGATCCCAGAAGTGGTTGAAGTGCCAGAGGTCCGAGCGGCGCCCGCTGCGGACGGATTCCGAGCCCTCAACGAGCGGGCCGCCTTCGCGTGCGAGGTCGGGGCCAGTGCGTTTGGAGCCCCACTGGTGTGGGTGGTCGTAGAGTGATTCTCCCATGCGGCTGTAACCTTGCTCCTCTGTCGGTCCGTAGCGCATGACGTCTGGAACGAGGGTGCGGATCATCTGCGAGTGGCAGTTGTAACAACCTTCGGAAACGTAGATGTCGCGGCCGGCGAGCTCGAGTGGTGTGTATGGGACTTGGAGTCTGTCCTCCATATTAGCGGCTTGGTTGACAAGCAGGGACGGGATGATCTGGACCATGCCACCGATGGCGACGGCGAAGAATATCAGGATGGTGAACGGAAGGTAATTTTCCAGCAGGCTGTCGAAGTAGTCGGACCAGCTTTTCGAGTCTTTCCGGAAGACGGCAAAGCCTTTCACGGCGATGATGATGGTGACGATCAGGGCGGCTTTGTCCGCGTGCGGCGGGAGCAGGAACCAAAGGATCATGAATGCGACGCCGAGCACTGCGTAGCTGACAGGATCGTTGAAAAGTGCCTTACCAAGCGGCATGGTGTCCTTTTTACTTTTTTCAAGAACCTTGACCTCGACTGTGTCGTTGGTGGCTTTCCCGGAGCGGGCGGTTTTGAAAATATTGAAGGCGCAAAGGAGGAAGCCGAGCAGGTAGAAGGTTCCGCCGATCGAGCGCATGATATAGTAGATGTTGATCTGGCGGAGGGTTTCGACAAATTCGTATTTGAGAGTGGCTCCGCCGGTATTGGTTTCCGCGAGCATGAGCCCTTGGGATATGCCAGCGATCCACATGGAGGAGACGTAGAGGAGGATGCCGACAAGGCCGATCCAGAAGTGCATGTTGGCGAGGGAGGTAGACCAGAGCTTGGTTTTCCAAAGGCGTGGAGCGAGCCAGTAGAACATACCGGCTGCCATGAAGCCGTTCCAGCCGAGGGCGCCGGAGTGGACGTGGCCAACGGTCCAGTCGGTATAATGCGAGAGGGCATTGACCGCGCGGATGGAGAGTAGCGGGCCTTCAAATGTAGCCATGCCGTAGAACGTGACGCCGACGGCAAAGAATTTGATGACGGGATCGGTGCGGAGCTTGTCCCACGCGCCGCGAAGGGTGAGTAGGCCGTTGAGCATGCCTGCCCATGAAGGAGCCCAGAGCAGAATTGAAAAAAGCATGCCGAGGCTCTGAAGCCAGTGCGGAAGGGAGGTATTGAGCAAGTGGTGTGGGCCAGCCCAGATATAGATGAAGACGAGCGACCAGAAGTGAATGATGGAGAGGCGGTAGGAATATACCGGGCGGTTTGCCGCTTTCGGTATGAAGTAATACATGATCCCGAGAATCGGTGTGGTCAGAAAGAAGGCGACGGCGTTGTGGCCATACCACCACTGGACTAGCGCGTCCTGAACTCCACCGAAGATGGGATAGGAATGGGTCCAAGATGTCGGAATGGAGAGGTGGTTGACGACATAGAGGAGGGCGATGGTGATGATCGTGGCGATGTAGAACCAGAGGGAAACGTAGAGTGAACGCTCGTTACGCTTCGCGAGGGTCCAGAAAAAATTGGCTCCGAAGATCACCCAGATCAGGACTACGCCAATGTTGAGTGGCCAGATGAGTTCTGCGTATTCTTTGCCGCGTGTGAGACCGGCGGGGAGGGTGATGGCTGCACCAACAATGATGAGCTGCCAGCCCCAGAAGTGAATGGTGGAAAGCAGGTCAGAGGCCGTGCGGCATTTGCAGAGGCGCTGTGTGGAGTAATAAACGCCGGCGAATACCATGTTTCCGACGAAGGCGAAGACGACCGCGTTGGTGTGCAGAGGACGGATGCGGCCGAAGGTGATGTAGGCGAGGCCCTCTGCCTTGAAGAGCCCGAAGGTGATCGTTTCGAGAAATTTTCCGTTCATCTGCCACCATGAGAGCTGGGTGGCGGCGAGAACGCCGACGAGCATGCCAATGATTCCCCAGAAGATGGAGGCGGTCATGAAGCGGCGGACGGTCTTGTCGTCGTAAGTGATTTCAGTGGTCATAAATTAGGAAAGTCGGAAAGGTCTTAGGAGTGGGGCTTGTTGTCTGATGTGGAGTCCAGAGGGAGCAACGAATCACGCTCGCAACTGGAATTCCGGCCACGGCGGCTTTCAATCGCGAAGCATACGACGAAAATCGCGGCAAGGCATGAGCTCACGAGTATGGTGATTGCTAGAACGTTCACGCGCTAAATGAAGCAGCTTGAGCATGAGAGCGCATCGCGTGGCTTGCCTAAACATGCGCGTATCTTCTGCAAACGCGCCTTTCTATCGGAGTAGAGCGCGCATACAGACTTTTGGATCAAGTTCGGATGATGAGTTGCGAAGTTTAAAAATGCTTCTGAAAGGCTGAATTGGAAAAGCTCACGGGAATGTCGAAATTAGGGGCTGTAGGCCAACTCGGGATTGTTGATAAAAGCGACGCGAGAGGTGCTGTAAGGGCATAAAACTTTGCAAGTGATTCGCCACGCCGTATGAAAGTGGCGTGACGCTTAAAGAAACACTTCTGAAATGGATGCGTGGAGGCGAGGGCGACTTTGCGGAAGCGGCCTTGGAGGTCTTCCGTTTCCAATTTAGCGAGAATCCGGCGTATCGGAATTATTGCGAAGCAGTTAAAGCTACTCCCGATTCGGTGAGTGACTGGCATGATATTCCTGCGGTGCCGACTGATGTGTTCAAGCTGTCCGGGACAGCGCTGAGAACTTTCCCGAAAGATCAGGTGAAAGGCTATTTCCTAACGTCAGGGACGACGCGTGAGGTGAAGGGCAAACATGAGTTTCGTGATCTTGATCTTTATCAGGCTTCAGTGCTGGGAGCTTGGCGCGTGCTTGGTTTACCGAAACTGAAGGAGCCATGGTTCTTCTCGCAGTGCGCTGCGGACGCGCCGCATTCTTCTTTGGTCAGAATGTTCGAGATGCTCGATCGGGAGGGGCGTTGGCTGATTGATGCGGAGGGGTATATTGGAGTGTTTGCTCCTGAGGGACCGGTTGCAGTGCTCGGAACTTCCATCGCCTTGGTGCAGGCTTGCGAGCGAATGGATGTCATCTCACTGGCGGAGGGCTCTTGGATATTCGAGACGGGCGGGAGTAAGGGCTTGGGTAGAAGTTTTTCTCCAGAGCAAGTCCGGCAGCGGCTCAGCGGGAGTCTCGGTGTGCCGGAATCAAAAATTCTCAACGAGTATGGTATGACCGAGCTGTTTTCCCAGTTCTACAAATGGGGCCACGAAATTTCTCATAAGGGCCCGCCTTGGACGGGAATACGTGTGATTGACGTGTTTTCCGGGAAACCCGCGAAGCAGGGGCAGCCTGGGTATTTGGAGATCGTCGATCTGGCGAATCTCGATACGGTGTCCGCCATACGAACGCAGGATTTTGCGATAGCGATGGGAGAACGTGAGTTTATTCTGTTGGGTCGTGATCCCGCAGCAGTGGCACGTGGATGCTCGCGCGGAGTTGACGATATATTACAAAACGCATGATGGCCGTATGAAGACGCTTTCCAAACGCATCGAATTCCTCCTTTCCCAACGCAAAAAATTGGAAAAGTGGGTGGGCGAATATGGCGAGGCCACGCTGATAGCTTGGATCGATCGTGAGCTTGGTGATTCTCGCCGACTCGAGCAGTGGGTGGATGGGACGAAGGTGGTGGCACGCGGGCCGGTGCTCCATGTCGTTAGTGGAAATACCGAACACGCAGCGTTCCAATCGGTATTTCGTGCGATTCTCATCGGCTGCGAAAGCTGGGTGAAAATTCCTTCTGAGGGCTTGATGGAATTTGAAGTGTGGGCGGCTGATCTTGATTTTCTTGAGGTGAAACGCGAGCTGCCGGATGCTTGGAAAGCCCCGGAAGTTGCAGTGATCTACGGTGGGGCGGAAGCACTAAGCTTTTTCCGTGACTGGCTCGCTCCTAGAACGCGACTCATCGAGCACGGCCCAAAAATCAGCGCGGCTTTTATATTTGAAGATCGTGAGGGTCTCGAAACCGAGTTAGCAGAGGATATCATGCGCTATGGCCAGCGCGGATGCCTCTCTGTTCAAACTATCTACTTCAAAGGTGATGAGGAAAAGTTCTGCCAAAAGCTGGCGCATGCCTTGGAGGCCCGGCGGCCCAAGATTACCGCCACTGTTTCCGAGGCAGGTGGAATACGCAATGCGCGCGAGTTGGTCCGTTTCCGCAATGCTAACGGCGCGGACCTGAAGCTTTGGGAAAGCCCAGAAGCGGTCGACTGGACGGTGGTTCTGGATCGCGAGGAAACCCTGCTTAAACCGGGGCTGTCCGGCGGCTTCGTGCGTGTGATTCCCATGCCGGAGGAGCTTGATCGTGAATCGCTGGGTGCCGAAATTGATTTCTTATCCACGGCGGTGGTAGAGCCGCTTGCCAGCAGTAATGAGCTGGAGGAAATCGCTCCGTCGAGGATTTGTTCTCCAGGTGAGGCGCAGGAGCCCGGGATTCTCTGGCATCCGGATGGAGAAATGCCACTCGCGGGGCTTGTGCGTTGGCGCGATCTCGGATGATGATTTCGCCATGTCCGAACAAGCGATCGAAACCACTGGAACCATCGTCGAGCGTAAAGGCGAGATTCTCTACGCAGTGGAGCTGATGAATGGAAAAGTGATGCTCGGGCATCTCTCCAAACCACTCACCGACGCGAAAGCGGAGTTTTTAGATGGCGAAAAGGTGCTTTTGGAAATGACGCCCTACGATTTCGACCAAGGACGCATCGTTGCGCGAGTTTCTTAGAACGGCTTGTAAAGGCCGAGATAGGCGGCACCGAACGCAGCAATAAGCGATAAAGTTAGCACGATAGTCGGTGGCAGAATCCTCTTCTTTACCAGTGCTGGAGCGATGCCGATGAATATCCAGATGCCCAGTTTCGCCATCCACCAGAACTGATCCATTGGTGGCCTCTTAAGCATCGCGAACCCGATTATCAGGATGGCCAGCATGGAGATGCCATGGAGTATGGAGGCGGATTGCTTACGTGAGCCCCCGAGCATGGTTGCACCCAATGAAGCGAATAAAGCGAACGCGGCCGCTACGTGGAGGGTTTTAAGCATCAGATAATCCATAACTGGGCGGAGACTTCGCGAGTCTCGTCATGAAATCAAGAAAACTCGGAAAGTTGCGCGCCACCCGTGACGTAGTAAGATACGTTATGAAACGCAAACTTGCATGGACCGGTGTCGTACTATCTGGATTGTATCTTCTCACCGCAGGCCCAGTTCCGGACCCAATCCCGTTCATTGACGAGGGCGTGGCATTGGCGCTGTTGCTCAAGTGCGCCAGCTACCTTGGCTACGACCTATTTAAATGGTTGCCCTTTCTTTCGAAAAAGGAAAAATCCGCGCAATCAAGCAAAAGCAAAGATCAGAATCAAACCACAATTGATGTCTGATACCACGCCGCCTCTCTGATCACATTCCCTTCCCTGAAATGACTGCCGAAACCGAAGCCGAAGCCGAAGCCAAGCCCGCAAATAAAGCTCTCCTCTGGATAACAGCGTTCTTTGGCCTGCTGATCATCGCTGCGATGATCTATATACCTCTCCGAGCTGGCAAGCCAGATGGTGCCGAAATGCCCGATATCGTCCGCTTTCTCGGACATTTCCATCCGGTAATCCTGCATCTCCCGATTGGTATTTTCATTCTAATTATCACACAGGAATTTTTTGCGATGTTCAGCCGGAAAAAGTCTCAGACAGGCTTGTTCCCCTTATTCTTCGGTGCTTCCAGTGCAGTGCTTGCGGTTGTGCTCGGATTTCTGCTCTATCAAGGCGGTGGATTCGAAGGTGAACTGGTGGAAGACCACCTCTGGGGCGGTATCGCCTTCGCCTCCGTCGCAGTTCTTACGTTCATTACCAAAACGTGGGTTATGGCTCCGGGCTCCTCGCAGATTTTCTACCGATTCATGGTTTTGGCCAGTGTTGGCATTATGAGTTACGCCAGCCACGCCGGTGCATCGATTACCCACGGTAAAGATTATCTATTTGAATATGCTCCGGATCCGATCCGAGAAATCCTTGGCCTTCCAGCTAAAGAGAAAGAAAAGGATATAGAGAAAGAGGCCAAGCCGCTTGAGCAGCAACTCGTCTACGCGGATATCGTGCAGCCCATTCTCAATCTCCGTTGCGTCGAGTGCCATAAAGAAGGTAAATCCAAAGGTAGATTCCGCATGGATACCTTCGACCTCCTTGTCAAAGGCGGTAAAGAAGGCGAGGGCATCGAGCCAGGCAACGCCTTGGATAGTAACATTGTTTTCCGAGTTGAACTCGACCAAGACGATGAAGAGCACATGCCACCTGAAGGCAAAAAAGACATCGAGGACCATGAGCTCGCTGTCGTGAAATGGTGGATCGACCAAGGAGCTGATCCAGTCAAGACCGTGGGTGAACTTGAACTCACCGATGCAATCCGTGATGCGATTGCTAAGCTGGATCTCTCTGTTGCACCAATCGAAGTTGTGAAGGTAGAGTCTAAGTCCGACCTTCCCTCTGAGGATTTGAAAGCAACCGTTTTGGCTCTCAGTGAAACATTTCCCGGCGGCCTGACCTTCGAGTCGAGATCTTCCTCTAACCTAACCTTCACTGCAGTTTCCCTTCGTAAGAATCTCAATGATGAGAAGTTTGCAGAACTCGCACCCGTTATTCCAAAGTTGGTTTCCGCTGATCTCTCCTCAACGGCAGTCACCGACAAATCCGTCGAGCTGCTCGCCGCTGCCAAGAACCTTCGAACGATCAGACTCTCGGAGTCAGGTATTACCGACGAGGCACTGGAAATATTGGCTAAAATGCCAAGCCTCGAATCGATCAACCTCTACGGAACGCGAGTAACCGATGCTGGAGTAAGGAAGCTCAGCGTGCTTCCAAATCTAAAGCGTCTCTACCTCTGGCAGACCGATGTTTCACAAGGGGCCGTTTCCGAGCTCAAGGAAGCCATGCCAGAGCTTGAGATTGTGACTGGAATTTAATTTGTCACAAAGCCGCCTGAATTGGGGTGCGTCCTAATTTTTAGCGGCTCATAAACACGCGCTCTGAACCTACTAGGGAAAATGGCCGGAAGAGCCAGAATAGCGAACTTCTGGAATCTACCCGACCTGTAGGTTGAGGCTAAAATCGATTAAGTTTTTAGTCGATTTAGACTTCTGATATTCATTTGTCGGCTTTGCTTAATGATCGAAAAGCGGTAATTTTTGTCTGGAATCAAAGGGATCCTAAACTCAGCGATTTTTAAAAATACCAGCAAGAGATAAGGTATTGCGTCAGAACTTTGATATTTTTGATGTGGGAATGCAAGGAATCCCATCAGTTGAGTTAACTATTCAATTTTTTTAGAAAGGGAACGCATGATTCCTTGATTACGGATGGCTTACACGGGAACTTGTAAGCAGCAAGTTATTCCATCCCTTTCACACACCTCGCTAAAATTATTTTAAAAATTCCCACTGAAATGAAACCAACTTATATCGCAGCGTTCTCTGCTAGCTTCCTCTTCATTGGGGTGGCTTCCGGAGTGGGGCTGGCTGATAAATTGGATACCGCTCACGAATTTTTATTAGACGATAGACGTGCGATTCTCTCCAGTTTATCTGATCCCTTCGGAGTTCCTGAGGCTGCGCGAGTGGTTCTAGAAAATCCGCCACAAAAATTCCGCGGGAAATCCCATTGGAAACGCAATGTAGTGGCAACCGTGTTTTGGGTAGGAGAAGAACCAACCGAAAATAATCCAACGCCGAACAACAAAAGCGCTTGGGATCAGAACTGGGAATCAAATTTCGGTGGATACGACGATCCCGATCACCGCAATGGGTTTTCCCCAAATGGCTTTGTTCCAAAGTTAAACCCCTTTTATATCGCCCTTCCCTACAACGATATCGGAAAAGATTTTCGCCATCGGGCCGAAGCGTCCGAATTTATCCCGTGGTTCTGGGAAAGCTACCAAGGTGAAGGAATCTCTGTCTGCAAAGGCCGCTGGCTTGCCATCCACCACGATGGAAGAATTTGTTTTGCCCAATGGGAAGATGTGGGTCCCTTCGAAACCGATCATTACGAATACGTCTTCGGCAATCAAAATCCCCGCTTGAACCGCAACCAGAATGCCGGGATCGATGTCAGTCCTGCCGTGCGAGATTTTCTTGGGCTATCCAGCGGTAAACGCGTCGAATGGAAGTTCGTAAATTCTTATGAAGTTCCCGCAGGCCCATGGAAATCATTTAATGAATCCAACAGCCGTGTTATACTTACAGAATAAACCACAAGACCGCTAATCTTTTAAACGTTCTTTCCGAAGGAACTATCCTAATCCAAACCCGAACAAAACGCAGTTATGAAAACCAACAAAAACGCAACCGTCCTGAAAGCGACCTCCGTCGTAACCTTCGCTTTATTGGCGACCGTGGCACACTCTGCCGCGCAAGAGCAACAGATCCCCGCCGTCCCCGTCGGCTGGCTAACCGCCTCCCCGACAGTGGTGCAGACAGGCACAAAACCGACTCTCACATGGGGTGTCACTCATCCATCAACGGTGAAAAACTACATTGATATCACGGATCCTTCTACGATTACGGCACGTGAAGAGCTTGAGGTGAAAATTCGAGTGCTAGGGAACGGTGTCACAGTTTCCTCAAGTAACAGCAATTCCTTCTCTTACGTCGACGCTGAAGCGAACGTGAGCTTTAATGGTGGAAGCTACGAGCGTATCTTCTACGGGGACAACCATGATGTGAATCCTTCAAAAGTGGTCTGGAAGAGGAATAATAATAAAAAGATGGAAGCCGGTGAAACTCTTAGGTTTGGCGGACGCTACAATTATAATAATAAATGGGGGCCTACACGGACGACATCCAGTGGCAGCTATGTGAGAGCACTTGTTGACGGCGATACCCCGCCATCAGTTATTCCTGAATATGGCGATAGCCTTGAAGATTTCATCAAGCCTTATTTGGGCAGTGATGGGAAAGTTAAGATCGGTCCTATGGACGTGATCATCTTCATGGAACTTACCCATAACGATAATCAGCAGAATAATAACGGATATGACCTTCAGGACATGGTTCTGCTCGTGACGTTCACTTCAAATAAACCCAAGAATAATAACGGGCACGGCAATAACGTGGATGGTATTGATTCCAGTAATCCTGGAAACGCGCCATTCATGCAATATGACACTGACCCGACGGTTGATGATGAAGGCTAAGCATGCGGTGGCTCGTAAACAATTGGTCAGCCTTTTATACCAAAGAAACAACTAAATATCATGAAGAGAACCATACATGGCGCTTCGGTAGGCGTTGCTTTAGCTCTAACTGCAATAGCAAACGCGGAGCCCGGAGCAAAGAAATCCGTCTTTAGAGACGCTGAGACTCACGACATGATTGTTAAGAAGCTGAAAGCTACCCAGAACTTGGATCCGATCAAAAAAATGCAGCCTTCTGAGGGTGAGGATCCATCTAAAAAGAACATTCCTAAAGACCTTATTAGCTCTTCTGACGTTATTTCATTCAACGGAGTCACCACGCTGGTACCAAAGCGCGCTATTATGCAAGTCCCAGAGAATTATAAGGCTCGTCTGAATAATCACACTCCTGGGAATAAGGTAATAGGCTGGTTGGACTTCTTCAGGCTCAATAGAGGCTGGATTACAACTGTCGAGGTGACACGAGCTCAAGCCGAGGGGAAAGAACCACTTGCCGAAGGAGTATCTGAGCATTTAAGTAAAAGCCAAAATCTAATCGTCGCGAGTTACTTGACTGGGCCGATTTCGATGCTGCCCCAGAAAGAAAAAGAGGAGAAAGAAACTGCCGAGGCCAAACCATAACGATTTTAAAAGGAACACGAACATTACAAAACCATGAACAAATCAATTTTTACAGCCATACTGCTTACAGCTGGGAGCTTAAGCCAAGGATATGGTGGTGAGTCTGACTTCCAAAACTTCATCCGTCAGGTGCAATTGCCGTCCGATGGTACCGAGGGAACGGTTTGGAACGTTACCGTTGAATCATCTGGCGAGGAGCTTTCGCCTCTTCCTATCAATCCTAATGGAGCTCGTTTCGAACTGCACACCGTGAAGTCGAATCCGCTTACCGGTTATCTTCTCGATACAAAATACGTGAGTAGCACCGTGCCAGTGGCGGTAGTCCAAATCAGAACGGAAGACCCTTATGAAACTGTCCCGAGAACTCGTGCAGACCGCCCCTTCAATGTCGAAATTTCGGTTGATGGTCTAGTGAGTGGTCCTGATGATCCCGAGGCGTTAAAAAAAGTTAAACTGTTACACCACGTTCAGTCCTTTGGTGAAGGAGGTGATGGATCAAACTTGAATCGAACCCAAGCGACTTTACTTGGACAAGGTTTCATCGACTCAAATGGAGATCAAGTTTTGCAGTATCTCGTCAATTCTGTAGCTGGTGCCGATAGATCGAAAGTCCGTGGGGAGGAGAGGTTTTCCGTGTTTTCCCTAGAGCATCCTGAGGTTGATGTGCCGGAATCACAGCTTGATTCCGCCACGGTTCAGATATGGCCAGTGGCTGATGGCACGATCTCAGGAATCGCCCAAGGACAACTTATCGATTATCAAGTCCCGGATGTCACGATTGCGGTTAATGATATTTATCCAAACGCGCAAATCTACGCTCAGGTGTATGAAGGGAATCAAAGTCTTGGTACCGAAGGGACCGTGGTTTCTGGATCGGCTTTGATTATCGAGGAATCAGTCCCACAGAACCGAGTTCTCGTCGTCGAGGACTGGGATGACGTCATCCCTAAAGATGGTGTCTGGACGATAGAGCTTCTGACGGCCACTCCGTTCGGAATCGACCGGCTTGATTGGGTGACCTTCAACGTTGACAGAGTTATTACTGTGAATGGCTCGGTAACCACTACCGAATAAAACCCCTACTCCTTAATTTTCCTATCCTCTAATTCTGACTTAAAGTTATCGTTCCTATAAATAAGCGAAAACCTCGCTTGCTTGGTTTTTCTTAAAAGGTCTTCAACTTCCGTCCAAGCGATTAGCATGAACACACCTTTTAGAGATTCCCGATGAAACGATTGAGTCCGCGTCACGAACTGATCCTCAACAGCCCTCCGCTGTTGATTAGGGGAGAAAGTTCCGTGTTCACGAGCGAGCTGCCCTTTCATTTCGTTAAAACGCCCTTCCATCGTAGCGGCGGAAACAGAAGAGTCTCTGTAATGAACTGTGAGCTCAAACAATCCTCCGTTGAGAAATTTCCCCTCAACGGAAGATGCGGTGGAATTCGGCAAGAGCCCTTTGGTCGGCTTAATTTGAATGTTACGGAGCTCCTGCTTTCCTCCCGGGAGTGTGATGGTGATGTCCATCGCTTGGTCGGTGGCCCAAGAAATCAGCTTTTCCGGAGAGTCTCCCCAATCCAAGCCAAACGGAGGCTTGAGAACGGCCTGGCCATGCATTCGGCTCGAGATCATGAACAGCCCGGCACCAAGCAATGTGCCGATAAACTTGCGCTTGGGAAGCAGGGGCGGATTTCTCACAGGCCGACTGTCTCTCGCTTAGGCTTGTCACGCAAGCTGCGAAGCAGAGGTTTACGAAGTGGATTTGCTTTAGTCGAAGCGACGGTGGCGCTTTCAATCCTCACCATTGTGGGGCTAATCCTTCTCCAACTCTCGCTTAACGTGATTCAGCCACGGCAATATTCGCTGCAACAAGTGCTCTCAGACGCCTACCTGACCTTTGAGCGCTCTACAGCAGATCGTATCCCATTTGAGGACTTGATTGCCACCGACTCGCCTTGGCCAGCTTTTCCTAATATCGAAACTACTCCTGTGGAGATCGGCCGGCTTCCCGGTGGCAGGGCCGTGCTAGGGGAGGTGACTCGAACTCGCTTTGCAGACCAAGAGAATTACCCCATCGATGGAGGAGCCGGAACGGTGGCAACTAATCCAGCGGCCATGAAAATATGGAAAGTGCAAAGTGTACTCCGTTATCAAATTGCCGAGCGCACTTATGTAAAATCCCGAACCTTTGTGAGAGCCCAATGAAAAGCAGGTTGATCGCATTTAAGAGAGGCTTCACGCTTTTGGAGCTATCCTTGGTTATTGTCATTGGTATCACCATCGGATCAATTGTGATGGCGATGCTTAATCAGCAGATCGCCTTTCTGAGAATTTTCAAAGCCCAGAGCTTCCTGAATGAGGAAGCTCCGGTGATCAGTAATCATATTTCCAAGCTATTACTGAGTGCTGAGCGGTTCCGACTGCATGCCAATTTGAGTGACGCACTTTCTGGAGCAAATCCACGGCTTACCGACTCACCAGCCGTGTTACTTAATTTCCGGCAACCAGATGGGACGGTCCGTGCAGGTATTCTCTCGTTCCAAAATGTTGTGGATAAGGATGAGGCAACGATCTTCGATTACACACAGGCTGTCGATGATACTAAGCCCATGGCTCTTTACTATTTTGTGATCCCGGTCTCGGGCACGCTCTCTAAGCCGGAATGGGCAGTCACAGACAAACCGACGGATATCGATTTTTTTGTAGAAGCGGGAATTATTCGTGTCCGTCTCACCGGCCCGGCAGGTGAGGAAATCATCTTCTCAGGATCCATGTGATGAAAACTAAAACTCAAAAGAAATACCCCGCTGGTTACGCCTCACTTCTCGTGGTGCTTACCACTTCAATTTTCATGCTCACCATGATGGTTTTCGCCTACAAGCGGGCGGCGAGCGCCCAGGCAGTTTTGGCGGATATTCAGGTTCAGACTGATTACCGAGAAAAAGAGGAGGCAATGCTGCGCTCTATTGTGGCGCTGACGCCAAACCGGGCGATCAAGGCGATGCAGGATGGCTCAGGCTCCACTCAGGAAAAGCGTGATGCTTTGGGATTCGTCAGTATTTTTAATGACGCTATTGAACGCGCGAATGCGAGAACTTCTATTTCCACGGCACTCATGGATGCAATGAGCCTACCAGGCTCAATCGCTGGCAACTCAGGCGATTCTGCTTTGGCCGCACCATCAAGAATTTTCAATACGGTTATTACTAACAGTGGCACAGTGACCGCTGGGTTGAATCGTGATTTAGGTGTGGGATTCCCACCTTCTCTTAACGACGGAGGTCAAGTTTCGAACGATGATACGTTCCCGATCATTTCAAATTTCAAAAGATACGGTAGCCTCGCCTCAGGTGAAGTCGGTCTCTCAACAACGGATTATCCGGACTTCAATCTCATCCCCTACCCAGACATTGACTTCGGATACGCGAAGCCAGGGGATATGTTTTTAGCGAAACGAAATTGGTGGGCTTTTCGAATGAATCTAGCAGAACACGATGACAGTATTACCAAGCTCTCGCGTCTTGAACGGACCTTCGTGCTATCAGTTTATGAAATTCCCTCACAACTGCCGATTTCTGGAAGCGCGTTCATGGCCTTGGGGCAACATGGAAACGGCCAAGCATGGGATAATGTGACAATCAGCGGAAACGTATTTGCAAGCCGAGCGGTGGTCGAAGGCTCCACATCACTCTCAAGTCTCTCAAGCCGCCGTGGATTTGAACTTTCCGAGGATGCCACCATCGGTGGACAATCCTTCACACAAAACCCGATGGCTCCAGGGGTTCGGGAATCTTACCGGGTCACTGATGGTGATTTCTTCCCGATTTCGGTCTCATCAGACAGCGGGAGAGCGGCGTTTGTTCCAATCAACCGAGGTAAGGACTACTTCGATCGATTCAGCCATTCTACTGAGACCGCTACGATTTCCCCGACGACGTGGAACGAATACTCCGTCGGCGCCTTGGAATGTGCGATGAGATTGGATATTTCAGATTGTGTGAGCGCGACTGACCCGACTCCTACGGAACTGACTTTTTCATACTTTCAAGGAGGGCTGCGCCAATCATTGGTCTTACCTCTAAATAATGGTGCGGCTGGTAGCTTGCCGGCTGGCTACACCTATGTTGCACAGGAAAACGAGACGGCGTCTTTCCCAGAGCCCGTCGATTTGGCCTACGGGAAAAATGGCTTTTTCTTTTTCAAAAGTGGAGTTAGCGGGACGATACGATTTGATAACGACACGTTTGGTGATCCCCTTGTAGGAACTCTGAAAGACGGCTACTCCAAGCCACGCTACCCTTTTGAGGTAAAAAATCTTATAAGCGGGAAGGTATGTATTGCGGTCTATCCTGAAAGATTCAAGGATTTCATGGATGCGATCGGTGCGGATGACCTAGATATCAATCATTCTTTGGTGGTGAACGTGGACTACCTAGGTAGCACCAAACTCAATAAACCGACAATCCCTTCCACTATTAACGACTACGGAGTTATCCTGAATGAATGTGCGGATCTCACAGATTTCACTAAAGGCTTCTCTATAGTAACCAATCTTAGGCTACACATTGGTGATGACTTCAATGTGACTCCCATGAGCCCGCCTGCGGGTTACACGCCTCCAAGTGGGACTTTCTATCCGCCGGCTTCACTATTTACTCCCGAAAAACGCTACGGTGTGGATTTTGATCCTTTTGAGGTCGAGCTTATAGGTCAAGTTGGTTCGATGGCTAGTGAGAACGCAACAAACCCCGTAAGGCCTCTTGATGCGACTGCTGTCTCTGGTGCCGGAATGTTGGCCAATCGAATTAAGATGAACCTCTCAACTATCAGTCATCCTGCTGAGCTTCCTCCGATCACGATGAAGAACTGGTTGATCGTCTTGGAAGAAAAACGCGACGAGTTCTACTAAATCCAATTCACCCCAGGGCCTGCATAAGCAGAGGGGAGATGGTACACGAGGACGGGATCGAACCGCCGACCGACCCGGTGTAAACGGGTTGCTCTACCGCTGAGCTACTCGTGCGATCTCCGCAAGAAGGTTTCCTTCTAGTTGGCACGCGTTGCAAGACTTTGTTACGTTTTTTTCAAAGAAATCAGCTTTATAAGGCCGGTTCTAGGGTGAAATGGGCGATTTAGATCCAGATTCCCCAGCGCTCGAACTTCTCATGAGCAAAAATTAACAGCGGAAACGACTTATGAATAGTTCCTTGGTGGCCCGAAAATAATCCTAGTTTAAAGGAATAAGTCCTTGTTTACAAACCACGGATTTAAGACCCTCCCCACGCCCTATGTCAGAGATCCCAAAAGAGCCGGAAAAAGCGCAAACCAAGGTTGGAAACGAGCAGGAATACAACGCCGGTCAGATCGATAAACTCGAGGGCCTTGATGCCGTTCGTAAGCGCCCGGGAATGTACATTGGGGACCCAGATGAGCGTGGCCTTCATCACTGCGTGTTTGAGGTTCTTGATAACTCTATCGACGAGCATCTAGCGGGCTACTGCGGCAAGATCAAAGTCGCCATTCATGTGGACGGCTCAATTTTAGTCTCGGATAACGGGCGTGGCATCCCAGTCGATATGCATGAAAAGTTCGGCATGCCGGCTGTGGAATTGGTTCTCACGAATCTCCATGCAGGCGGAAAGTTCGGCCAAGGTGCTTATAAGTACTCCGGTGGCCTCCACGGTGTCGGGGCGAAGTGCGTGAACGCGCTCTCCGATTGGTTCCGAGCGGACATCACTCGCGGTGGCCAAGTTCACCGCATCGCTTTCGAGCGCGGCAAGACCACGGAGCCCCTGCATGTCGTCGGCGAGGCCGATCCAAAGAAAACGGGTACCGCCATTACCTTTTTCCCGGATGCGACGATTTTCGTAGATACGATTACTTTCCAGTTTGATAGACTTGCCACCCGTCTTCGCGAGCTGGCTTTCCTGAACCCAGGGCTCACCATCGAGCTCGAGGACGAGCGCCCGGAGTCTGCCAAAAAGACAACCTTCCTCTACAACGATGGCATTACTGAGTTCGTTGAGCAGCTTTGCGAGAACAAGAACGTTGTTCACGAATCCCCGGTATCTATCCACGGCAAGCGCGAGATCGATATCGACTACGACGGTAAGCAGACCAAAGAAGACGTTTTTGCTGATGTGGTTTTCCAGTATAATGATTCCTATCAAGATCAGATCCTCTGTTTCGCCAACAGTATTCCAAACGCCGATGGTGGTACGCACCTCACCGGCTTCCGGACCGCACTGACACGCGCGATCAACGCTTACGCCAAGGCTAATAAGATCCTTAAGGACAAGGACCCAGCTCTCTCCGGAGATGATGTTCGTGAAGGTCTTGTCTGCGTCATCTCCGTGAAGATGCCCAGCCCGCGCTTCTCGTCCCAGACGAAAGGTAAACTGGTAAACTCCGAGATTGAGGGCGTCGTTTCCTCCATCGTCTACGAGGGGCTCAACAGCTACTTCGAGGAAAACCCCGCGCTCGCCCGCAAGATCATTGAAAAGTCTGTCAATGCTGCCCGCGCTCGTGAGGCAGCTCGGAAAGCGCGCGAAACGGTTCGTAAATCAGCACTCTCCGGTGGCGGTCTTCCAGGTAAGCTCGCAGATTGCTCCGAGCGTGATCCTGCGAAGTCGGAACTCTATATTGTCGAAGGAGACTCCGCTGGTGGCTCCGCTAAGCAGGGCCGTGACCGACGGACACAAGCCATCCTTCCTCTACGCGGAAAAGTTATCAACGTGGAGAAGGCCCGTCTTCACCGCGCGCTGCAGAATAAGGAAATCCAATCTATGATTACCGCCATCGGCGCAGGCATCGGAGAGGGTGACCAAGACGGCGCGTTCAACCTTGAAAAAGTGCGCTACCATAAAATCGTCATCATGACTGATGCCGATGTGGACGGCTCACACATTCGTACGCTTCTGCTTACGTTCTTCTGCCGGCACATGCCGGATTTGGTGAAAAAGGGCTACCTATACATTGCCCAGCCGCCGCTCTATCTTGTCACGCGGAAAAAGCGTTCGGAATACGTCCAGGACAATGATGAACTCAATGCCATCCTTATTGATCTCGGTGCTGGGGAAGTCACCCTCCGCACTTTCGATAAGTCCCGTGATTTTTCGGCTGATGAACTAAAGTCGATTCTGGAAAACCTTTCATCCCTTTCCCGCCTTCAGAAAGCCATCGAAGGCAACGGCGGGAATTTCCAAGCATATCTCGATGCTCGCCCAGCCAACGGCCATCTCCCAGAATATATGGTTCGAGTTCGCGAAGGCAACGTCGAGTCCATCATCTACTTTGCTGACCAAGCCGCTCTCTCCGTATATGCTGCTGAAAACCGCGACCTTGGCCTCTTTGATGAGCAACTCACTGACGAGGAACTCTCTGAAATCTCAGGCCCATCGCGCCGTGCGGTGCTCCACGAGCTTCACGAGTCCCACTCCATAGCGAAACTCTTCTCGCGCCTTCAGGAGCTCGGTATTGACACGAACAAGTTCTACTCAATGGACACCCCGCTGTTTGAAATCACCGAAGGTGAAGGCGAAAAGCAAACGGCTACTCCAGTTTTCGTGGTTTCTGAAATCCTTGAGAAGGTGCTCGAAATTTCCGCTAAAGGCGTTCAGATCAAGCGCTTCAAAGGCCTTGGGGAAATGAATGCTAAGCAGCTTTTCGCAACCACTATGGATCCGGAAACCCGCCAGTTCCTGCGCGTCAGGCTCGACGAAGATAACGCCGTCGAAGCCGACAAGATGTTCGACGTCCTGATGGGCGACGTCGTCGAACCCCGCAAACGCTTCATCGAGGACAACGCCCTCAACGTCCGTAACTTGGATGTTTAACCTGTCCTCTGACCAATAGACTTCATTTATGAGTAAAGACTCCATCAAACCCATCAACGTCGCAGACGAACTCTCCCAGTCATTCCTGGAGTATTCGATGTCCGTTATTATTTCTCGTGCGCTCCCCGACGTTCGCGATGGCCTTAAGCCCTCTCAGCGGCGTGTTCTGTATGCCATGCGCCAGCTTGGGGTGACTCCTTCGAAATCCCATGTAAAGTGTGCAAAAATCGTCGGTGAAACGATGGGTAATTATCACCCGCACGGCGACTCCTCGATCTACAGCACACTGGTTCACATGGGTCAGCCATGGTCGATGCGCGAAATGATCGTCGATGGTCAAGGTAACTTCGGCTCTGTAGAGGGTGATGCTGCCGCATCCATGCGTTACACCGAGGCACGGCTTCATCCGCTCGGTATGGCGATGATGGACGACCTTGATAAGGACACGGTCGATTTTGTTCCGAACTATGACGGTACGCTCCAAGAGCCTTCCGTGATGCCCTCCGCTTTCCCCAATTTCCTCGTCAATGGTGGAACTGGAATCGCAGTTGGTATGGCTACGAACCTTGCGCCTCATAACCTCGGCGAAGTCATCGATGGCATTTGCGCGATGATCAATGACCCGAACATCGACCTCCCCGGTTTGATGGAACATATCAAGGGGCCTGATTTCCCGGTCGCTTGCGAAGTTCGCGGCATTCGCGGTATCGAGGATTACTTTGCCACAGGTCGTGGCTCGATGCGTTTACGCGGCACCCTCGAAATTGAGGAAAACGAGAATGGTAAATCGATGATCATCATCCGCGAGGTTCCTTACGGAGTGAATCGCGCGGTGCTCCAGACACGTATTGCGGAGCTTGTGAACGATAAGATCCTCACCGGCATTTCCGGAATGCGCGACCTTTCCGACGAGGAAACCCGCATCGAGATCGAGTTGAAACGCGATGCCCGCCCCCAGGTTGTCGTCAACCAACTCTACAAGCTCACTGCTCTGGAGACATCGTTCAGCGTCAACATGCTGGCAATTCACGAGAAGCGCCCGAAACAGCTTTCGCTTAAAGAGGCCATCGATTGCTACATCGAACACCGCCGCGATGTTGTCATTCGCCGCACACGCTACCTTCTTGGGAAAGCCGAGGAGCGTGCCGAACTTCTTGAGGCCTACCTCCTCGCCCTCGGTCACCTCGATGATTTCATCAAGATCATTCGTGATTCCAAAAACCGAGACGAGGCGCGCACCCGCCTGGCAGCTTACGAATTTACGACAAAAACGGCTGAAGATCTGGGGATTCTATTGCGCTCGCAAGCGGCAGTGCAGGGAGAAAAATACGTCTTCTCAGAGCGCCAAGTGAACGCGATCCTGGAACTACGCCTTTACCAGCTCACAGGTCTCGAACGTGACAAGGTCAAGGGTGAGTATGACGGTATCCTCGTGGAAATCACGGACTACCTCGATATCCTAGCTCGCGAAGAGCGTGTTCTGACCATTATCAAGGAAGAGCTTCACGCAATCAAAGCCAAGTACGCCACTCCTCGTAAATGCCCTATTGTTGCGGCTGTCGGAGAGGTTGCGATGGAAGACCTGATTGCGAATGACGCGATGATTGTCACTCTTTCACGTCGCGGATATATCAAACGCACTCCCGCCACGGAATACCGTCTTCAAGGGCGCGGTGGTAAAGGCCTCAAAGGTATGGAGACCAAAGCGACCGCGAAGGATGTTGAAAACGACTTTGTCGAACATCTGTTCTCCGTGCAGACACACGATTACCTTCTGTTCTTTACCAATACCGGCCGCCTCTACGTGGAGCGTGTTTACGAACTCCCCGAGGGTTCTCGAACTTCTGTCGGGCGCAGCATCAAAAACGTGCTCGATTTGCAGCCTGAGGAAAGCATCGCCGCAATGCTGCGCCTGGAGCGCCAAGTCGACGATGCCGGGAACGACATCACCTTCCGTGAAGATGCCGGTTTCGTGTTCTTTGCCACCCGCACGGGAAAAGTTAAGAAGACCGCACTCAACGATTTCCGCAACTACCGGAAGGCTGGAACCATTGCCATCATTCTTGAAGAAGGTAACGAGCTCATCGGTAGCACACTGACTTCCGGTGACGAAGATGTTATCCTCGTTACCCACGAGGGCATCAGCCTCCGCTTCTCGGAGCAGGACACACGCCCGCTTGGGCGCTCCTCCCAAGGAGTCATGGGCATTCGCCCGGTCGAGGGCGACTACGTCGTCGGCCTCGCGAAAGTCACCGATGATGCGACACTACTCGTTGCCTCGGAAAACGGCCTCGGCAAGCGCACTGCGTTTGAGGAATACCGCAAGCAATCGCGCGGCGGCAAAGGCATCATCACGATGAAGGTTACCGAAAAAACCGGCCCACTCGTCGGCGCTCTTGCTGTCACAGAGGAGCACGAACTCATGCTTATGACCTCCACTGGCCAATCGATCCGAATTCGTGTCAGCGAAGTCCGCACCACTGGTCGAAACGCTCAAGGTGTGAAACTCCTTACCCTGAAAGCCAAAGAGAAGCTTCAGGATATTTCACTGGTCATCCCCGACGGGGAGGATGCGGAGGGAGCCGAAGGCGACCCGGAAACGGAGCGCGGACTTGAGTCCGCAGAGCAACCCGAGCCACCAACCCAAGCTGCGGATTAAAGTCCGCGTTCCTTCCCTTCCCAATGAACCGAGGCATCCATTCCCGTGGCTACCTCCCCCACTGGGATTTCAAGAACTCTGTCCAAGGCGTCACCTTCCGCCTTTATGATTCCGTCCCAAAGGACGTGATCCTAAAGTGGAAGCGCGAACTGGAATCCATTGAGGACTAAGTCATACGAAAGGAAGAGCTTCACCGGAAAATCGCCCGCTACGAAGATGCGGGTATGGGTGAATGTCTGTTGGGAGAAGCCGAGGCTGCCGGGATCGTCCGGGCGAAGCTACAAGCCAGAGACGGCAAACAATACAAGCTCCTTGAATGGTGTGTCATGCCAAACCACGTTCGCGTTTTCATCAAACTCCTCCCTGATCATTCACTCTCGGACATTGCCCAGAAGTGGAAGGGCGGCTCATCCATGGAGATCAATCGTATTCTCAAACGAAGTGGCACACTTTGGGCAGCGGATTATTACGACCGTTTCATCCGTGATGAGGATCACTACTACAAGTGCCGTAGCTATATCCGGTTGAATCCAGTGAAAGCTAAACTTTGTGATAAGGCCGAAGACTGGGAGTTTTCTTCTGCTTGGAAGGAGCGCGGACTTTAGTCCGCAGCGCAACCCAAGCCCCCAACCCAAGCTGCGGACTAAAGCCCGCGCTCCAATCATTGGTTGGTCCGTTTGGAGAAGCGCTTGATGTAATTGTAATCGCTACCCTTCCTATTTTTTTCGTTCGCCCAGTTATCTGGGAGTTGGTCGAGGAGATCGAGGCGAAGGAGGGTGTTGAGCAGGTTCAGCAGAGAGGATGGATCCAATTCAGAGGCGACGTCCGCGACGAGCGCTTTTGATGCGATGTCTCGCTTGCCCCATCGGAAGAGGGCTTCTGCGGCGGTTGTGCGGATAACAGGAACAGGATCTCTGAGAAGAGGAATGAATGCGTCTGCGTGATCGCCCTCTTCATCAAGTAGAAACATTCCCAAGACACCCCAATAGCGTTTCACCGGATCATCTGAGGACATGGCTCCGACGAGGGGCCAGCGACTTGATCCGTTTGTGGTAGTGGCGGTGAAGGCTAAGTCGAGCACACCTGCTAGATCAAATGCATTACTTTGGACGAAGTCCGCGATGGTGGTGCCTTTGGAAAGTTTTGAGAACATCGGCTCGGGGATGAGGCCGGTGTCTTTCACTTCGAGCATCGTGGCTTTGAGTCTTGAGCGAAGGGTGGAGAGTTTTTCGGTGTGCGCGGGATCGGCAGCTAGGTTGTTGATTTCCCATGGGTCTGCGGAGAGGTCGTAGAGTTGTTCGGAAATGACCGGTGGCTCCCAGAGGGCTTTGTGGACACCGGTCAGTTTACCTTCTTTCCATGCCTTTTGGTATGCGACCCAGCCGGGTTGTCCGAACTGGTAAAAGGAGTAAGGAGCAAGCGGGAGATGTGGATTAAAATTCCGGATGTATTTCCATTTTCCATCAGTCAGGCCTCGGCGCATGCCGTAAATCTCGTCAAAGCGGTCGGCGAAAAGGAACTCCATTTCATCGGCTGCGGGTTCTTTGCGGTTGGCACCGAGCAGCGGGCGTCCCTGCATGTGCTTCGGAGGGGTGATTCCCGCTAGGGAGAGGATTGTGGGTGAGAGATCGATAAAAGATACCGGCTCTGTCTCACGCATCTGGAGTTTGTTTTTGGAAAGGTGGCGGAATTTTTCAGGAATACGAATGATGAGGGGAACCTTCACGCCGGTTTCTTCAAGATAGCGTTTGCCCCGTGGGAGGACACCGCCGTGGTCTGAGTAGTAGAAGACGATGGTGTTTTCCGCGAGGCCGGCCTTCTCAAGGTCCTCGAGAATTTCTCCGACTTGGCGATCCATCTGGGTGACACGGTCATGGTAGCGAGCGTAATCTTTGCGAATTGCTGGCAGATTCGGAAGGTAAGGAGGAAGATCGATTTTATCCGGTTTGAGGCGTTTTGGCTCGGCGGCTCCTTTGGTGAAAAGTGAGCTTTCGTGTGAGGCGGTTATGTTAAAGATCGCGAAGAATGGTTTGTCTTCCGGGCGATTCTTATAGTGCGCTTTCTGGGAGGATTCATCCCAATAGGAGTTGTCGTTTCCTTTGAAGTTATAATCTGTTTTCGAGTTATTCGTGCAGTAGTAGCCGGCAGCCCGGAGGTATTCCGCATTGGGGCGGTAGATTTCTGGGATCTTGTGGCGCGAACGCATGTGCTGGGTTCCCATGGTTGGCGAGTAAACGCCAGTCAGAATCGTAGCGCGGGCGATGGCACAAACTGGCGCGTTTGAGTAAGCATGCTCAAACAGGATACCTTCTTTCGCGAGCGTATCGATATTCGGTGTTTTTGCCTGCTCATTGCCGTAGCAGCCAATCCAGTGGGCGGAATTGTCTTCGCTGACAATCCAGAGAATATTAGGTCTTTCTTCAGCAACAAGAGCTGAGCAAAGGGCGAGAAGTATAAACAGAAGTCTCATATCAAGAACCATCGTGAAAGGAATTCTTGAAACGGTCTAGGGCGGATTTTCAGATAGGAAAGAACCACACGGGGTATGTGGCGGTGTGGCAGTTCCTATTCCAAGCCCTTCACATCGATTCTTGGAAATACCGGCTCGGGCTTCTCGATCTCGTGACCTTCAGGGATGAGACCCCATTTCAGATCGTCGAGTTTCAGATCGCTGAGTCTAGGAAGTTTGACCTGCTCTGCGAGCTTCTTGGAAGCATCGGGGAGAATGGGGGAAAGTAAAACAGCACAATGTGCGACAGATTCAGCGAGGTGAAGGAGCACAGTTGCTAGGCGGTCCTTGTTCTCGAGGTTCTTACTGAGCTCCCATGGCTTCATGCGATCCGTGTATTGATTGCAGTGTACGACGTGGCGATTGAGTGCTTCGAGGGCGACGGATACCTCGTGGTTGTCCATTGCTTTACGGTAAGTGGCTGTGCAGTCGGTGAGCGATTGCTGGAGGGCGATATCGTCTTGGGTAAGTTCTCCACCTGTAGTGAGAATACCTTCAGCGAAACGAACGCTCATGTTGAGGGCGCGGTTGCAGAGATTACCCAGTTCATTCGCTAGTTCGGTATTGAAAAGCATAACCAAGCGATCGACATCAAAGTTCGCGTCTTTGCCGGTGTGAATGTCGCGCACAAGGTAGTAGCGCAGAGCGTCTACGCCGAAGGTGTCGGCGAGTTCCGAGGGATCTACGATGTTCCCAAGAGATTTGGACATTTTTTCGCCACTCCGGTTCCACCAGCCATGAACCAAGAGTTGGGGCATGTTCGCTTCGCTAAAGCCGATGGCTTTCAGCATGGCTAGCCAGTAGATACCATGAGCGGGGACAAGAATATCTTTTCCGATGATATGCACTGGACGGCCTGTCCAAGTATTCGCGAAATCTGGGAGGGTTGTGTCGGGAGTGAAGCCGACGAAGGAGATATAGTTGATCAGTGCGTCGAACCAGACGTAGGTCACGAAGTCCGAGTCGAAGGGTAACTCGATACCCCAAGTGAGGCGTTCCTTGGGGCGAGAGATGCAGAGATCTGATCCGGTATTTTTGTCGAGTGCATTGAGCAGTTCTAATTTCCGAAAGCTGGGGAGTATTGTGTCATCAGATTTCTCCAAGAACTCGCGCAACCAAGGAGTGTGGTCGGAGAGTTTGAAATAGTAATTTTCTTCTTCGATCTCAGTGACCTCTCCCCATTCCGGGCCGAAGTTGCCAGATTCATCGCGGTCGCGATCGGTGAGGAACTGCTCCTGCCGGACAGAATAGAAACCTTTGTAGGATTTCTTGTAAATCTGGTCCTTCGCGTGGAGGTCAGAGAGGATGGATTGCACACAGGCCACGTGGCGCGCGTCAGTGGTCTCCGCCCAACCATCGTATTCCACCCCGATTTTTTCCCAAAGAGTAGTGAATCGAGAAGTGACGGTTTTTACATATTCCGCAGGCGAGACGCCTTCTTTCTCCGCAGTTTGTTGAACTTTTTGGCCGTGTTGATCGACGCCGGTTAGGAAGAAAACTTCTTCTCCGGTGAGACGGCGATAACGTGTAATAACATCGGCTAGCACTTTTTCATAAGCATGGCCGATGTGTGGTGAGCCGTTGGTATAGTCAATGGCGGTGGTAAGGTAAAACATGCTTAAATTTGCTAGTTGGAAGGATTCAGTTCCCTGGCTGGATATCGCGAACGACTTTTCCGCCCATGGAAAGGATGCGTGAATTGGCTTTGGCATCTTCAGCCTCGGGGATTTTTTCGAGCCTTACGTAAATCTGTGAAAGCGCAGTCCAAGCGAGTAGGTCATTAGGCTCGAGAGAGGTCGCCTGCAATGAGGCTCCGAGAGCTTCCTTTAAATGATCTGTCTTCAATAGAACCATCGAGAGCGCGTGCCATGAGTCGAAGTGCTCAGGATCGAGCGCGACACATTTTCGATAAAGAACGGTTGCTTCCTCGAGTTCACCCAGTGCCACGTGGCCACTGGCATCGTCGTAGAGAGATTGGACGGATTCGCTCAAGGTATTGATTTGGATGATTGCTACTCCACGGCCTCCGTTTGGAAGGTTGGAGAGGTTGAGAGACGCGTGTTAGATTGACGCCGCGTGCCGGACACTATTGGCCGGAAAGCCGTTGGACATTAGCGGCTTCGGTCTTGGCCTCGAGCCAAGAAGTGAAGGCAGTGAATTTGTTGTTCTCTGCCGCAGTATTTAGCTGCGTTTGAATGGTAATTTCGAAGTCTTCACCTTTGATGATCTCCCGGCTTTCGACGTGGATGATGAACGCACGATCAGATTCCAAAACCGGCTTACTGAGGCTGCCCGGAGCAGTGTATTTAGCTGCATCAAAGATATTTGCAGGAGCTTCTTTGGTGTCTGGTTCGAAGCTCTGAGTCACTTGGCTTAAGCTCACAGTCTCGTTGGTGAGATCTGCTGCCTTGGCGGCTTCTGAAAAGCTTTTCTCTTCGGCAAGAGCGGCTTTGATTTTCTCAGAAGCAGTTTCCGCTGCTTTGGTAAGCTCAGCAGCTGCCTTATCCGCGATGAGGCGAGCTCGCGCTTCGTCCCGTGCTTCATCATAGGTTTTGACACGAACGCTTTCGATCTCTTCGAGCTTTGCGATCAACCAAGCATTATCGCCAATGGCGATGGCAGGGGAGATTTTCGAGAATGGGTCCGAGGTAAGGCTCATGTTGAACAGCTCGGAAACCGCGCTGCCACCGGCACTGGAGGCACGAAGGTCGACGTCTAGGTCTTCGGGGGCTGAGCTGGCTGCGAAGAGCTCGGTGGTGATTAGTTCGAACTCTAGCTCATTGGCCTTTTCTTCAAAATTAAAGGTCTCCTGCCCTATCGCGTCGAATGGTATGAAATCGTCAACTTTGATATCGATTTCCAGCTTTGCCTTACGCTCAGCTTCAGCAATTTCGGCGGTGCGAGCTGCTTGCTTTTGCTGGTATTCCTCTTTCACTTCTTCGCTGGCATCCTCGGCTGGTGCGGGAATTTCTGCTGGAACTTGGATAGTTTCCGGCTTGGCGATCAAGTAGGTGAATTTACGTTTCTCCGATGTCTTGAATGCGTCCTGAACTGTTTCCCAATACTCTTTGATTTCCTCCTCGGAAGGATCAATTTTCTCTTCGATCGGTGCTAGGTCAATACGAACGAGGTTGAGATCAATGCGCTGACTTTCGATCTCAACCTGCTTGGAAATGACGTCTGGATCGACTTGCAGGCCTGAACCTAGGATTTCGGTAAGTTTGCGCTGTGTGAGGATATCTGAAGCGAGTGCCCTGATGTCGCCCTCTGTCATGCCAAGGCGACCGAGGCCGCGTTCGATAAAGTTACGATATTGTTCTTGGGAGAAACCTCCGTCCGGTCCAGTGAAGATTCGAAGTTGGCGGATGAAGGTGTCGATCTCTTCTTCACCCGGGTAGATGCCGAACTCTTCCTTTGCGGAGCGTAGCAGAATACGGTTTACAAAGAAATTCTCCATTCCTTGAGCCTCGCTCGTGGCGTTTCCCGAGAGGGTGAAGATGAATGTGTAGAGCTGAAAGTCACCGGCTTGGGCAAGGCCTTGAGTGAGCTCGTAACTTGAAAGGCCCAAGTTACGGTATTCCTTATCGCTGTATTCTCGACCGGCGATTTTCAATACAGCGGCACCTCCTTGGGAAGCTCGAATCGAGCTGGTGTCCATAAAGAAGAACCCGATGATAACGAGGACGAAGAGGACGATAATGAGTCCGGTATATTTACGAATATTTTCGATCATGGCACAGTGGCTGGGCGGGAGAGTTAAGCGGGAAAACAGGAAGTTTAAACCCTAAACTTCATTGAAAAAGCACAGCGTGTGGGGTCGTTCAAGCCAATACCTAAAAAGCAGTTGATTTTAGGGCTGCAAGCTTTCGCAGCATTCCGGAACAAGTTGTTAGAATAGCTTCTCGGCAGCTGCCATTGTAACAAGCAGACACACATTGTGTGACACAGATTTTAACCTCACCTCATTTTTGTCTGAGGGAATACGAGACGATTCGGTCAAAGACGTGGAGCCTCCTATTTGGACAGGCTCTTCGTGAGTTCATGATAACGATCCCAGCTGAAAGCTTTGCCATTCTGAATCGCAGTTGCTGCCTCAGCCTTTATCTCTGCCAACTCGAGATAAATACCTGCTTTATCGGTATCACCTGCTTTGATCGCCTCAATACTTTTACGCTGAAATTCTCTGGAGGTTTTGAGAAATTCTTCTCCCGGTGCCTGTTTGGTAGGATTTTTTTGAGCCTTTGGCTCATGGTTGCCCTTTTTTTTGGTTGGGTTTTTTGCATTTTTTTCACCTTTCCCATCCTTCTTTCCATCCTTCTTTCCATCCTTTTCCCAATTCTTCTTCCCATCCTTTTTCATTTTGTCGGGCTTGGCCTGTTTCTTATGAAGCTGGCCATTGAGTTCGTGGTACTCAGACCAGTCGAAGCCTTCTCCTTGCGTGGCTGCTGCTCCAGCGGCACGTTTGATCTGGGCCATGCGCTGGTAAATTGCGGCGGACTCGGCATCACCCTTCTGCGCAGCCATATTGGCTTTCTTTTCGTAACCCACAGCGGCTTCTTCTGCCCAATTTTTGTTACCTTCACCTTCAGCTAAGGCTGGTTGCGAAATCAATAGAGCGATTGATGCAGTGATTTTAAGGAGAGTTTTCATTTTTCGGTGGTTTTATGGTTTTATGGATTTAACAGCCAAATTTATAATCAGAAGTTTAGGTTCATTTAAAGCGAAATATATCCCATTTCTTTTTCTGAGTTATTATTCTCGGGGCATGATCTCCTAAAAAAGCTTTGAGCGGTGAATCGTAGAAGTCGGTGTAAACTTCGGATTCGGGGTGGGGCCTACGATTTACTCAATACACTCGTTTGTGTGAAAGGTGTTGGAAGAGGCTTGCGGAAAGATGGGTTTGAGGATTGTTTGGGGTATGAATTTTCGATGGTTAAATGCGTTGCTTTGGGGGAACTCTGTCGCCTTGGCGTGGATGTGGGGGCTGGGTTTGTTTTTTAGTGTTCAGATT
>Ga0307940_1000228_pt1 | contig 36234 bp, 17 predicted proteins | sample OrgLakmetagen124_FD_201835 | JGI IMG/M metagenome (GOLD analysis project Ga0307940, IMG submission 201835) | Saline water microbial communities from Organic Lake, Antarctica - #124 | ecosystem: Environmental > Aquatic > Non-marine Saline and Alkaline > Saline | place: Antarctica: Organic Lake... | reverse complement strand
CACGGTATGCATCTCCACGCCCCCTCTTGCCGTCACAAGAAGAGCAAAATGGCCGGTTTTTACACCGCCCGCAGCAGGACTATCCCGCCGCTACCGTGGCCGAGTTTTGCACCGCCGTTCTCAGATCCGGCAGGAAAAATCGTCGAACACTGGGACGTACTTCAGGTATTGTCAAAAGAGAGCGCCAACGAGAATGGGATGTTCTGATCGGATCATCGCAGTGACAGCCCGATTTGGTCCCTGACGAGTCTCCGTGAAAATATCTGTCAGAAATATGTTGGCATTGAGATAACTATAATGCCATCCGGTCTTGTGCGGCTGTCGAACTAACATGTGCCCCCGGTGAATGACCGCTTACCTGAACTTCAGCACCTCTCTTTGCAGGTGCAGCGAATTCACACTTTCCGCCCCTACTGCTTGCGAGAAGTGAACGGCCCTGAGCGGTCCTTTATCGCAAATGCAGCGAACGACCGCTTGACCGCCCTACTTGTCGTTCTGATCCTTTCTGGAAACCCTTTAAGCCCCCTTGACCTCTTCGAAAACCAGTTCAGGCACAACGACTTCCCAATTGGCGCGTTTCAGCAGGTGATGAAACCGCTCATCGGCATCCTCTTTGCGCCAATGTATTATGGCCACGATCTCGCCGGTGACGAATTTCGTGCCGATCGGTGGCGCGAACGCTTTTGACATCCGACCGAGGGGCCGCCCTCGAACATCCTCGATCTGCCAGCGATCCCCGAGACTGGAGAGCCTGACAGGCGCGCCGACCTGTGCTTCGGCGATCGCGTCATGAACGATGTGCCGATCACCTTGGCGTCCTGCGAATGACAGGTCGACCATCTTAATTTCCGGCGATTGAAAGAACCGGCGGGGGCCGGGGACTGTCGCCAAGTCGGGCACCACGTGCCGCGTGACCACGGAGGGCGACCCGGTGGGAAGGTATTCGTGATTGTCGTTGCTCATAACGATCAAATTGCGCCGCGCACGTGTCATGGCGACGTAGAACAATCGCCTCGGTGCGTCCTGATCTTCCTTTTGCGAGGGCCGTTCCCAGCCGCCATCCATGATCACGACATCGTCGAATTCAAGGCCCTTGGCGCGGTGCGCCGTCAACAATTTGAGGCCGTGCTGCTCGCCCCATGAGTCCTTCGACCATTCAGCAAACCATTCGATCACGTCAGGGGGCGTGAGCGATTTGCCGTCAACTTCGCGCGCAAGCTGGCCAAGTCCCTCGCCGATCCGGTCGGTCCAACGGCTTGCGGGTATCGCGTTCAGGGTTTCGGTCAGGTCGCCCAAGCTGACCATGGACTCGTGCCTCTCGCGCAGGCCGCTGACAAACCCCTGCATCTCACGGGTGCGCCACACACTTGGCAAGTTCTCGTTCGCCATTTCGACGGGAATTCCATGCGCCTCGGCAAAGTCGCGGACCGGCAAAAGCTTGCGCCAATCACGAGAAATGATTGCCGCGCCCTTCCAGCTCCAATCCGGGATCAGTTTAGAGAGGCGGATCATCTCGTTGACGGCCGCAAGAGCCTGTGCGTCATTCCCAGCCGGGCAGCCAAGGATTTGGACCCGGCCCTGTGCAACCGGGTCAAGGCTTTCCATGATACCCCCGGCCGGGCCCTTCTGTCGCGATTGGTCGACGGCAATCCCATGCCCTGTTTTCATACGTTCCCGAGATCCTTCGATCACGGCGTTCGCTGCGTTGATGATGTGCCTCGACGAGCGGTAGTTGTCAGTCAGAAAGACCGGCTTGGCAGAATAATCCTGTTCGAATTGCCGAATGTGGCGCACCGATGCACCGGCAAACGCATAGATATTCTGGTCGTCATCGCCGACCGCGAACAGGCTGATCCGTTGATCCGGTTCGTCGATGCTGCGACCGGCCACCGCAGCGATCAAAGCGTATTCCTCGGCCCCCACGTCCTGATATTCGTCCACAAGAATCCAGCGAAAACCTTGGATCAACGTCTCTCGCAAGGCTTCGGCCTCGACTTTGTCCAGCCCATCGCCGCGCAGGAGACATGCCGCATCGGTCAGAAGCGTCTTGAAATCAGGCTCATCGGCCCCTGCCCGTCCGGCGAAACTCGCGCCAACCAGCCGCATGGCCAAGGCGTGGATGGTCAAGACCGTTATGAAGCGAGCACCCTCGCCGATCAGTCGACGCAAACGTTCCCGGATCTCGGCGGCGGCGTGACGATTGTAGGCGAGCACCAGTATACCGTTTGGGTCTTCGCGCTTGATCCTGACCAGATAGGCGACACGATGGACCAGCACGCGTGTCTTGCCTGAGCCCGGACCGGCGAGCACAAGCACATTGGTCTGTTCGCGGTCGTCACGCACGATCTGCTCTTGTGTCGAATTCCTCAGGTTATCGACGATCTCGGCATAGGACTGAGGCGTTGCCTGCCGTCTGAACTCCGAAATTTTCCCCGGCATCCAAGTTTTCATGAAGTCGGACTGCTCCATTGCGAAATAGTCATGCGCGAGCCGCTGAGCCTGATCGATTTCGTCGATGCCTTTGCTCGCATATGCCGCCATGACGTGGGTCTGGACGGTCTGTTCGCTATAGTGGTCGTCCAGCGGCGCGAAATGCTGGGTGGTAAAGCCGCCGCCTTTCGGGTTGATATGCAACGTCATGGCCGAGCGGAATACGGACAGCCCCTTACCCAGAGTCACCACCTGCTGTTCGTGCAGCCACAGAAGCGCGCGGTCCATGAGCTTCGACGGGTCATTGACTGACGCACGCAACAGCGCGTCGCTGTTGATCGCTGCAAGAAGGTCGCCAAGCGTGGTCTCGACAGGAATATCTTTCCCGCTCAGACCAGCCTGAACCTGCTCGATCAAGTGTGAAATTAACCGCTCTGCGGCCTGTCTGCGAAGCTGAGCGGTCTGCTCGATTACCGCCCATGATCTTTGCATCCGCACCACGAGACTGCCTTTGGACACCTTGCGCAGGCCGATATTGCCTTTGCCGCCATCCATGTCGCGGCCATCCTGCGCAATCCCACGGAGCAACCCATCAACGATATCAGGCCGCACAGAGGCGTGTCCCTGCTCACGCAGAGCCTGCGCCACCGAGGCCAGATGGCAGGGCCAAGCCTCGTTGATGTCCGTGTCTGGCGCTTGCTCTATCAGTATCGTAATCAGGTCGGCTTCCAACCGGGATGCCGCTTCGAACCGTTTCGGCGAGGCATTCTTGATACGCGCATGCACGAAGATGGTGATGTTTGTATCATCCTTTGCAATCCCCAGAGCCTCAAGATCCGCCAAGGCCTTGCGCACGCCCGACACCGTCAGCCCACTGACCCCGCAGAGCTCGTCCGTGGTGATACCCTCTTCCTGCGGCGCGTTGATGATATGCTGCACGATGGCGGCCAGATCCTCGCGCCGCCGCTGGGTGATTTCGGCGGATGCAAGGATATCTCGGACCTCCTGCATGCTCCTTATCCGAAGCGAGGCGGGAAACACCTGCACCCGGTTTTCTTCGCGATTCAGAAGGTGCGCCTCTTCCAGCCAGGCGACGGCCGTCTTTACCCGCGTATCGTCGGTATTGCTGTCTCGCTGGAAATCCCGGTCTTTCTCCTCGTGAACAATTTCACCCGGTGTAGCAACGATCTCACCGCCTTTTCCGGTCCTTGCATCAAGGCGCCGAAGCGCTTTCAGAATCGCACCGATTTCATGCCGCGCAAGCCGAGACCGCGCGCTAAGGCTGAACTGACGATCGACGTCTTCTGTATTATACAGAAGGACGCAGCTTGCAGGCTCGCGGTCCCGCCCGGCGCGCCCCGCTTCTTGCAGGTAGTTTTCCAGCGACCCCGGCACGTCCCCGTGAACCACCAGACGGATGTCCGGCTTGTCGACCCCCATACCAAAGGCGTTGGTGGCCGCGATCACGCGCAGATTGCCGACGCGGAAGTCCTCCTGGATCTCACGCTTGTCATCGGCGCTAAGGCCCGCATGATACCGTTCAGCGGCGATACCCTGTTGTTTCAAGAACTCCGCCACGCGCTCGGTGGCGTTTCGGGTTGCACAATAGACGACCGCCCCCGACACGCCCTCGCGCGGAAGCTGGGCCTCGATCGTGTCGAGGATATCGGTCATCTTGGTTGCCCGCTGCGTTGGCAGCACCTGGAAGCTCAGGTTCGACCGCGATGCGCCTCCGTCGATCAACGCCAGCTCGGACCCCAACCGCTCTTTGAAATGACTGCGGATGTCCTGCACTACGTCCGGCTTTGCCGTTGCGGTCAAGCAAAGCACCGGAGCCGGTTCGTCGCCTGAGCTTTCCTTGATAAACCGCGAAACGTATCGATAGTCGGGTCGGAAATCCTGCCCCCATTTGGACACGCAGTGCGCCTCGTCCAGCACCCACAGCCCCACCTCGCGCTGTGCCAGAACGGACCGAACTGTTGTGCTGCGCAGTTGTTCGGGCGAAATCAAAAGGATCGCAGCGTCCCCAAGCCGCACCTTGTCGAGCGCATCCTGACGCTCAGGCAAAGACAATAGCCCGTTGATCGTAACCGCCGAGGAAATTCCGGCCCGCAGCAAGCCCTGAACCTGATCCGCCATCAGCGCCACAAGCGGCGATATAACGACGGTCAAAGCCCCTGTCTTGTCAAACCGAGACAGCGCGGGGATCTGATAGCAGATGGATTTGCCCGTCCCCGTCGGCAGGATGCCCAACAGGTTGTCGCCTTCCATGGCCGATGCCACGATCTTTTCCTGAAGCGGGCGTCCGTCCTCGTCGACCGGTTCCGGGCGGAAACTTGGAAAGCCGAACCAGCGTTCGAGGGCACGGGTGGGGTTGTTGTGCTCTGCGCAATAGGCACAGTGCGGATCACGACAATTCGAGTCCCTCAGGTCTTTGACGAGCCGTGCTGCGTCACGGAACTGCGCCCGCACCCAGGGCGGCATGACAGAATCCCCACCAGCGACCGAAATCCAGGCAAGGGCATATGCCATCGGCCAGCCCAGCCCAGTGTCCTGGAGCCGCTCGAGCACAGCGCCCACCTGCGCGCCGCAGGCCGCCTCTTTTAGCAGCGTCTGAATGGCCCCGTGCGCTTCCGCTTCGGTCGGGATGGACGCCCCGCGCGCGGCGCTGAACAACCGATCAAACCCGTCGCTACCGGGTCCTCGGCAGCAAAGCCAGTGATAGGCCATCATCGTCTCTGGCGACAACGTGTTCAGCGATACGAAGGCGTCGATCTGGTTGCGAAGGACCTTGAACACAAGACGCGCGTCGAACTCGGGATCGTTGACGTGACCACTTTGAAGCCGCCCATCGCGGTAGTGTTTGACCAGACGATGGTAGGGATTGCGCGGGAAGGCCAAGGGGTTGAGCCACAGCGTGTCAATCGGTCCGTCCGCGAGCTTTGCAAAGCGCGGCGACACCGCCATGAGATGCGGCAGGTCGTGGCGCATAACATTGTGCCCAATGACATGCGCGAAGCCAGCGCAGAACAGGTCGAGTTTTTCAAGCGCGGTCCTCGGGTCACCTCTCCGATGAACGATGCCCTTTCCTTCACCCACCGGCACAGCGGCGAAGGCGAATATCCGGGCTTCTTTGGGATCGACCTCCAAATCAATCGACAGACAGCGCGACAAGATTTCGGATTGATCCCGCGGCATTTGAATACCGTTATTGTTCGGCGGATCAGCCTCAGGTTTTTCGGGCTGCTGTGGTCGGTTACGGGCAAGGGCTCTCGATATGCCTCGGGAAATTATGTTTTTCATACTGGCAGGTTAGTATTTATTCCCAGGGAGTGGGACCTTCCACAGCCATTTGACCAAAAATGCTCTCCCAATGCCATGCCAAATTTGCGGAGTGCGGCCAGTTTGTATTGTCTTCGGGCATCCAGATCTTTCCATCCGATCGTAACAACCGGTCGACGACATCACCCGGCACCTTGTTGCGAGACACGAGGATTATTTCGATGTCATCGGCTACCAAGATCAGCCCACGATCGAGCATCCAATGCCATGTACCTGACATCGCCAGCCCGTTTCTCACGGAATCGCTGCTGTTGTGTGCGACGGGGCGAATAGCCGACCGCCCCAGTTTGCGGGCAACCCTTTGTTAACGCGATTTCGCTTTGAGCTCGGAATAAAGTGCAACGATTTCCGTTTTCGAGATCGAGGGCTGTCCCACCGTTCTGGCCTTGACTTCAGAAAAATCGATCGCACGGAAGAACGAAAGTAGCACTTCAACAGATCCATTTGCGCGCAGAAAGTTGTGCGAGGCTTTTGAAACCCCGCTAAAGCACGTTTTCACAGCGCCCGCATACTCGCCGACGCGCTGAAGCGCGAAATCTGCCTCTTCTCGAGTAACGAAGTCAAAATCAGCATGGACGAGTGGCAATGTGACCTTAGGTCGTAGATCATCACGTCGTTCCCAGACCTGAAAGACGCAGGGAACAGAGTGACTCTTACCCTCAAAAGTAAAACTTTCGCGCACGAGCACGCGTTGGTTGAGCAGATGATATTGAGGGTTGAGGCGGTTTTGTATGCTGACTTTCTCAAATGTCCGCGGAACAATGAATCCGATTTGATCCGCGAATGTCGCCGCGTGATTGAAGAATGGGATTGCGAGACGACAGTTCTTCCCAAAAGGCGGGTTCCCGATGACAATAGCAGGCTGGCGGCGCTCCAATTTCAAGAAGTCTTGCCCGGAAATCCTTGGGTCTTCGGGCAGAAGATCGTAGGCCAGTGTGCGGGACGGAAGGAAGTCAAGGAACGCCCCTGCGCCAGCGCTTGGCTCCAGGATGTCAGTCTTCGTGGTGGTCAGATCTATGTCTGTCCATCTTTCGAAGTCATCAACACATTGGCGAGCAATCTCCGCCTTTGTATAGAACTTGTCGAGGTTTCGAGCAAGCTCTGCACTGCTGACCGAGAGATCCAGTGGGGCGGGAACAAATGATTTTTGGCTTTGATATATCGACATGGAAAGAACTTGGATCCGTGTCGATCCGGCCGGAAATCTGGTATGAGCAAATAATGCAACCTGCTGCAGATAAGGAATGAGCTGATGGGCTTATCCGAGATGGTCATACCGGCCGAAATCTTAGCTTCGGCGCCAAAGCTGACCATTTGAATGGAGCAAATGCAGACCATCAAGGCGCGCGCGCCTTGGAGCTTGTAGCCCCCTCATGTAGCAGACAAGGTCCAATTCGCATTGGCCTGCAGGCCAATTCTGTGAATATCATTTTCCAAATTTCGCGAGGTGAGCGCTGCTTTGGTTGAGGCGATATTTTTGGCCGTTCAACGCTGCCAAGGATTAGAAAATTTCGGGCCGCTTAGGAGGGTCCGTCATGGGCTTTCTGTCTGAAAAATATGAAAGGTTCAGACCATGGCGACTGCGAACGTCGGCCGTAGCAAGGCGCCTGTCACCACTTTCACTCACAAGACCCGAGACTATTCCTGTGAACAATCCGGGCTAAATGGTTCCGCCCCGGTTAAGATCAGTTTATGCGGCGGTGACATCCAAACCTACCGAATGCCCCTCAAAATGGACGGCTCTTTAGGCTCTAAGACTTCCGAGGCGGCCAGATCGGACAGGAATTCAGACACCGGATCGACACCGGACATCCAAAGGAAATCTCTGGCCCTTGTAGCTGCGACATATAGCAAGTGGCGTTCGGTGGTCATGATTGCGTCGAGATGGGCCTCGTCCCGGGCAGCAAGTAACCTTGCCTCTTCAGGCAGGATATTGTGATCGAGCCGTGGGATCGCGACCGCCCGAAATTCGGAACCCTTGGCGTCATGCATGGTCATGACGTGCACGCCCATCGGCTCGAACGCCGCCACTTGACCTGGGGCACGGACAAGGATTGCAATCTCACCAGCCTCCACACCGAGCTGAAGCAGCTCTCGCAGCCATGCGTCCAACTCGGCGCGCTCCGTCTCAGGATTATCGAAAACATGGATCCGGGGAGCAGGCCCGTCGAAAACCGAAGTTACTCCGAGCCGACTCGCTTCGGATCCGTCAGCCTCGACCAGGGTCTCTGGCAGCAGCCTATCACCACGCTTTCGGATCTGGTGGGAAGTCCGATAATTAACCTTGAGACTGCGGGATCGTCCGCGCACTTCTATCCCGGCCGCAGCCCAAGGGAACGGTGAACGAAAGATCCGTTGTCCAATGTCTCCGGCGAAAAACAGGCCGTTCGACCGATCACCCAACATACTGCCCAGCAGCATCAACTCGGCCACCGAGATGTCCTGGGCTTCGTCGACGATCACATGGGTGAATGGAAACCGACCGTCTTTTCGAAGGTCGTGGGCGCAGCCGGATTCCGTTGCAAGTTCCTCTTTCGAAAGCTTCTCACGAACCTGCGCGAAGACAGACCACAACGCATCACGACGAGAGGCCGCCATCCTCTGCTTGCGTCCAAGACGCGGGAGATCGCGGTAGGCATCGGCATCAGGCACGTTCCAGGCATCGACGATCATGGTCCACTCATCGAAGAGGAAATCTGGATCGACATTGAGCGACGCTGCCTCGGCAGCATCTTCCAGAAAGCGCCTCAGCGTCACTTCATCCACGATTTCGATGGGGCCAAGTCGCTCAGCATGCAGGCGGTGTATTACCGCCCCAAGATCCTCTACCACGATCCGCTCCTGGACGGACTGCCCCGCCACCAAGGCTAACTTATCGCGAAGAAGGTCAGCCAGCCTGCGGTTGAAGGTCGTGAGCAAAACCTTGGCGTTGGGATCGGCGGCAAGCCGGACAGCCCGGTGCAGCGCAACAATGGTCTTTCCAGTGCCAGCCGAACCGATCACCCGCGCCGGACCGTTGAAATCCCTATCAACGAACTCGCGTTGCGCAGGGTGAAGAAACACTGTCCATTTCTCCCATGGGGCGTCCAATGCCGCCTTGAGCTCTTCGACATCCTCAACCACCCGAAACCGGCGAAGAGCGTCGGGATGAGCCCATGGATCCTCTCCAACGGCCACAGCGGGCGCGGGTTGAGGTCGTTCGCCGGTTGCTGCGGCGAGGATCGCGTCGCCGGCCTCTGCGGGTAGTCGAAGCGCTATCTCGACGACGGTGTCCTCAGTGGCGTTGCGCACGGTATCGAGCCAGTCTTCAGGCACTCCCCAAGACAACAGAGTGTCGTCCGTTTCGTCAGGAAACAGGCGTGGCAGGCGAACGGCCTCTTGCACGAAGCGTTGGACGACGACATCCTCGATGGTCTCACGCGCCTCAACGATCTGCACAGCACCAGTACGGGGGTGGTTCTCGATCCGCCGGGTTTCGGCCCAGCGATAGGCGTCATCGTGATGGCCTACCCACGCCAGCAGCGTGTCGCCCGCGGTCTTGTGGATTACCATCCGGATGTCGCGATTCACCCGCGCCGTCCAGAAGTTTGGATCGCGGGCGCGGTCGACCCGGTGCATGGAGAAGCCGGGCAGGCTCGGGTCCATCTGGAAGTCGAAGGCGGATTGCTTCACCGCCTTTTGTTCCTGCGGATGCAGCTTGTCGAGGGCGTCGTAGAAGGTGTCGGCGATGCGGTGGGTCATTCCTGCTCTCGCTCTTTCACCGACTTCGCAAAATTTGCGAAGGCTGTGCGTCGCTTTTCCTTTTCTACCTCCTCTTTTTCGCGCGCCCGATCGTCTGAAATTTGACGCGAGTCGCGAATCTTCTGCATAACTTTCCGACGGTCGTCTGCCGACAGGACATGCAGACCGGGAGCATCATCACCGAACAGCGCTTTCTTCTTAGATTGGCCGCCAGGTTTCACACCCGCCCTGCGTTCATCGAGAATGTCTTCAATCCGATCATTCTTCTTGCGGGGGGAGCTTTTTGCTCCTTTTCCAGCCTTGAACACGGTCGATCCACCACGGTACCCGCCACCACTCATCCGCTAAACCCCCAACACCTTCATGACCTCATCCCCCAGATGGTTGATCACCTTGACGGCAATGCGGCCTGATTTGGGCTTTGTGAAGGGCCGCGAGATTGTGCGTTTCAGCGACTCCCACGCCTCCTCGTCCACTTCCCCTTTCAGCGTCGTCTTGAGCTGCTTGTAGGGGATCTCCGCCCCCGGGAAATAGGCATGACGGACGAAAAATGACTCCTCGTTGTAATCGGTGTCGATGAACCAGCAGGCGATGTCGTCTGGCTCGGAGCTGACCACCTCGCCCGTCGCGGGCTTGAAGATGTCGACGCCCAGCAATTCGATGCGCAGCTTGTCGCCATCCTCTTTAACCACGATGTCCGGCTCTCCGAACACCACGAATAGGTTGCCGCCCCCTGCCCGCAGATCGTCGGCCATGTGGAGGTCGGGGTTCATTCGGGCCTGGAGGATTGCCAAACGCCCCAGCTTGCGGGTTTCCGCTGTGTGCGCGTCGTAGTTGAAGGCGCAGGTAATCAGGATGTCGAAACCGGCATCCACCGCCTCCCGCGCAGCGGCCATCAGGTCGGCGCGTTGCAGGGTGCCGTATTCGGGGCCGATCAGAATGCCAGCCTTGCGCTCCGTCTCGCCCTCCAGATAGCGGCCCTCGGCGGCCAGCCATTCGCCAGGCCAGGCTGTGAGCGAGGTGAAATTGATCTTGTCGGCCTTGTCCGATTGCTGGATGCCGGCCTTGGACAGGTTTTCAAGGATAGCGGTGCGGTAGTTGTCGGCCTCTTGGGCCTGCGCGCTGCGTTTGCCGGTGGCGGCGTCGTGATACTCGATGATCTCGCCGTGCTCGTTCACCGCCTGGGTGCGGTGGGGTGAGAGGCTTTCGACCGTGAAGGGGCCGGCGACGCGGACGCGTTTTTTATCCTCATAGGGTTTGTCATAGAGGAATTCGTGATCAGCTTTGGCGGCGATGGAGGCGTCGATTTCCTGTTGCCGGGCGATGCGGGCCTGCCAGAAGTCCGCGAGCGCGGATTTGGCGGCATCGGGCCAGTCTTCCGGGGCGTCGCGCGGGATTTCCCATTCCATGAAGCCGTTCGCCGGGGCAGCCTCGCCGCTGGGCAGGGTCAAATCGCCGGTGGCGGTAAAGTCGATCTTTTGCCCCTTGCGCCCGCCGGTTTCCACCGTAAAGGGCGCGGGGTGGCCGCGCAGGGCGGTGTTGAGCGCGGCGCGGGCGTCCTCGACGGCGGGTTGGCGGGTGGCCCAGATCTCGTCAATCTCGGTGTTGTTGGCGATGCTTTTCAGGGTGATGTGGGGCACGCGGGCATAGACGAAACCGTGGCGGATGTCGTTATAGGTGGCGGCGGTGGCGGGGGCGGAGCGCGTGACCTCGGCCTCTTTGCGCTGTCCGGCCTCGGAATCCTTGAGCAGATACCAAGGGTATTTCGCGCCCATGATCCGCGCGCGGGCAAGGGCAAGGGCGACGCGCGAGGTGTCGATGGTGATCCAGCGCCGGCCCCATTGTTCGGCGACATAAGCGGTGGTGCCCGAGCCGCAGGTAGGATCGAGCACAAGGTCGCCGGGGTCGGTGGTCATGAGGAGGCAACGGGAAACAATACTTCCTGATGTCTGGACTACATAGATTAACTCTGTGCCAATCTGCATAGATTCCCAACGGTCGGTAATAGGGAGAACCGCAAAATCGTTCAGGTATCTCTTGTAGCGGACTGAGTTCTTGCCTTCATATACTCGACCGCATCTGTCGAGCATTTGCAGACCAGCCACGGTTGTTTTCCAGTGGTTGTTTTTTCCTGGGCCAAACTCGCGACCATTGAAAAGAAGTTTCTGGTCCGAGGAAGATGGCCCTGAACTAATCAAGCTCGTGTGCCGAAATACCTCGCCTTTTAGTCCTGCTCCAACTCTCTGGAGTTCGTCCTTTTTTAGCCGTCGCGTGCTACCATCTCGAAGTTCAATTTGGTCGTACCTGTCCGAGGAAACATGGCCAGGACGGCGTTCATCATACAGTTGCCGGTATTTCGTTTGGTCTTTGGACTTTCCATACCAGACAACGAAATCTACTGTTGCAGCGAGGAATTTTGAGGCTTGGCTTCCTGTCTTTTGAACTTGAATCAGCCCGAGAAAATTCTCCTCCCCAAACACCTCATCCATCAACGCGCGCACCCTGTGGACGTTCTCGTCTCCGATCTGGACAAAACAGGACCCGGACTCGGTCAGTAATTCGCGCGCCACCACCAGACGGTCGCGCAGGTATTGCAGGTAGGAGTGTATCCCGTCGCGCCAGGTGTCGCGAAAGGCCTTCACCTGCTCGGGCTCGCGGGTCAGATGCTCCAGCTTGCCGTCCTTGACATCGCGCGAGGTGGTGGACCACTGGAAGTTTGAGTTGAACTTGATGCCATAGGGCGGGTCGATATAGATCGCCTGCACCTGCCCCTTCAGCCCCTCGCGCTCGGCCAATGACGCCATCACTTGCAGACCATCGCCCAGGATCATCCGGTTCGACCATTTACGGTGATGGCGGTAGAACTCGATCTCGGCCTCGCGGTCGTCATCGGTGATGCCGAAGTGATCGAACAGATCCGCGCCGCCCCCTTCGCCGTTGCGCTGCCCGCCCGCGCGCAGATCCTCGATGATCGCCTTGGGGTGGACCTGTTCCTGCATGTAGATCGGCGGCGCATCGACGGTGAGGGCCACCTGATCAATATCCTTGCCGCGCCAGATCAGTTGCGGGTCAAGGTCGGGGTTGCGGGTGGCGTAGGCCACCTTGATGGGTGCTGCATCCGCCGGGTCCATCATCGGGGCCAGCTCGGGCGTGGGAATGTTCAGCCGCTCATCATCATGGGTGATCGGGTCTATTCGCGTGGTCGCCTTGGAGGAAGCAGGGGTATTCTTGTCGGTCATGATTGGGCCTTTCACCAGATCAGCCAAAGGATAAAGATCAGTGGAATGGCCGAAACCGCGACCCAGAAGGCCGCGAGAAGGCATTGCAAGGTGAGCGCCAGCAGCTCCAGCGTGGTCGGTTCGCGTCTCATGCGGGCACCTTTCCAAGTATGCCCGCAATCGCTGTATCCAGCGCGGGCCCGAAATCATGCACCTCGCGCAATTCGGCAAAGCCCCAACGGCCATAGGTGCCAAGGCGGTTGACGGCGGGGATCCATTTGCCGCGCATGGTTTCGGCCTTGAGCATGGCGTCATGGCCGCGGTAGCCTTTGACCTCGACCACCAGTGTGGTCGGCTCGGGCGCGTCCAGCCGGATCAGGAAATCGGGGCGATAGTGGCGCGGCTCTCCCTCCATCAGATAGGGGATTTCAAAGCCGAGGTTGTGGTTCTTGGCATAGGACGTCACGGCGGGGTGGTCTTCGATGACTGCCGCCAACTTGTCCTCCCAATCACTGTCGGTGATGATCCAGTTGAGGTGGGATCGGTCGGGGCGCGGCTGGTAGCGCGTCGTCTTGGAGGTGTTGAAGTTGACGCCAAGGGTGGAACCGGTCGGATTGTACGGGTCGAGCACCGCGCGCAAGATGCTGTCGCCGCCGGGTTTGTCGATCAGGGCACCGAAGATCAGATCACAGACTTCATCCGCGATTTCGCGGTAGAGAAGCTGAGCGGGCACGGTGCCGCCGGTGCAGTGCAGGTGCCCTTCGGAGAGCCACTGGTTGACGATACGTTTGGCCGCTGGGATCAAGTGTATGCGCGGTTTCTGATGCGCGTCGCGGAGTTTCTCGAAGACCATGTGCTTGGCGACATGGTAGGCGATGGTGGACTGACGGGTAGTGCGCAGGTAGTCGAGCGTGAGCTTTTCGCTCTCGCCCACGATACCCTGCATGGTCACTTCGGCCGCCGATGTCTTCCCAGGCGTCAGGACGTATCGCTCCATGCCCGAGAAATCGACGTCAAGGCGGTCTGAAGGCAGATCGGCCACATAGCCTGTGACGCGCGGGAATGTGATTTCGAGGTGATCGCGCTCTGGTGAAACGGCGCGCACATTGATGACGTCGCGCGGCGGCTGCGGCGGGGCGACCGTCGGCTGGCCTGAGAAATTCAGCCCGTCGATGCCCATGATATCGGCATACTCGGTCCGGAAGAGGCCTGTGTCCGGATCGGCATCGTAGGAGAGCCGACGCAGCGCGCGACCAATCACCTGTTCGCAGATCAGCTGCGTTCCGAAGGCGCGCAAACCGAGGATATGTGTGACGTTGTTGGCGTCCCAGCCTTCAGTCAGCATCGAGACCGAAACGACACAGCGCACCTGCTCGCCCAGACGGCCCTTCTTACCGACGGTATTCATCACCTCGCGCAGGATGTCCGCGTCGCTAAGATCGTCAGTTCTGGCGCCCCGTTCTGCCTGCTCACGGCGGAAGGCCTCGATCTCTTCGGCGTGGGCATCGCGGAAGGCTTTATCTACGTCCCCCCCGGCCTCAAGCGTCGCGCTGTCGATCAGGACTGTGCGCGGTCTGGGAAGGCGGTCGTCGTCGGAGGAGAAATTAGAAAATAACGGGCATTTTCCCTTGATGGTTTCGATCGTGCCATCCGCATTCTCGCGTTCATATCCGGCGATGTAGTCGCGCAGCAATTCAGAATTGGTGGTGTTGTTGCAGACCAGAATGAAGACCGGTGGGATGCCGACATCCTCGGCATCCCAAAGCTGAAATGTCTTTTCGTAGTGACCGTAGAGCGCATCAATCGCGGTCTTCAATGGAATGGGTAAGCTCTGCGGATCAGGTTTCGCGCCCTTCGTCTTCTTGGGCATTTTCTTCCCGATGGCCTCCCAAAGTTTGCGATAAAGCGGCTCCGGCTGGCCCGGCAGGTTGTCGGCCACAGGTACGCGGGGAAGCTTTACAATCCCGCACTCGATGGCGTCCATCAGAGAGAAATCGGAGATCACCCAAGGAAAAAGCGTGCCCTCGATCCATCCGGACCCCGCCAAGAAGAACGGCGTGGCGGACAGGTCGTAGACGGTCTGGATGCCGAGTTTGCGCTTTGCCGCCTCGATCCCCGAAATCCACAGGCGCGCGGCTTCGGCGTTATCTTCGGCTTCCTTTCTTTCGTCGCCGACAAGTTTCGGGGTCATCCCGCCCGGACGCTCCCGGTAGCAATGGTGGGCCTCATCGTTTATCACGTTAATCCGGCCCAACCCCATGAGGTCCGGCATGACCCGCTGTAGCATCTGACCTTCGGTTTCCAGCGTGGTTAACCCCTCGCCATGCCCTGCAAGCGCGGATCTTGTGCCTTTGGAAAGCTGGACCCGTTCGCGCAGTTTGAAGGCATGATAGTTGGTCAGGACGATCTTGGCGCGTTGCATGTCCTGCATCAGATCGCCAGGCACAAGGGACAGCTTTTGATAATAGCTATCGGCATCATTTGGCAGCAGAACCCGCAGACGATCCCTGATCGTAATGCCCGGTGTCACGATTAGAAATCCGCGCGAGAAGGTTTTTGAATTGGGACTGCGCACGGCATTGAGGGTTTGCCATGCGATGAGCATGGCCATCACAGTGGTCTTTCCGGCCCCTGTCGCGAGCTTCAGCGCGACGCGGAACAGATCAGGATTTGCTTCGGCATTTGCCGCCTCGAGCCTGCGCCGAATGCGGCGGCCCCGCTCCCCCATTTTCGGCGCGACTTCGGTCATCCAGATCGCAGTCTCGACGGCTTCGAGCTGACAGAAGAACGGGCGGATGACCTGCGTCTCGTCCTTCTGTATGGAGCGCCAATGCTGCAGAAGACGATGAGTGATTGGCGAAACCTGCCAGTCATTCGGATTGGGGAGCCCCCGCCAAGCATCAACCTGGGACCGCATCTCGTTGACGAACTCAGTCACGTTGTAGGCCATATCCTGACCTTCGAGTCCAGCTGCGTTCAGTTCCAATTCCGACTGCCGACCGCCTTTTACACTCTTGGGCTTTGGCATCGCGGAAATCAGGTCAGACCTTCTCCTTTTCGAAATGACCGTATCGGTGGGTCGTCCATCACCATCCAATTCCCAATGTTGTTCGGGAACGAGGTACGGAGAATTCAGGATTGGGTGCTCGAAGAATGACATTTTTCTGCCTGTGTTATATTTAATCGCACCAAACCAAAGGCAGGTCCATTACACAACCCTGCACATTCTCGCTGGCGCCGACCAGATCGCCCACGCGTTCTACCATGCGCCTTGGAACGATTATGTTCCTTGACTGCATTGTATGACATTCGAGCGGGGTGCCCGGTTCAGTTGGGAAAGCCCGCCCAGAAAGGAATTGCGCAATCAAAGGTCACCTGCTTGAAAGACGCTCACCAGCGCACCCAAATTGGCGATGGAAATTTACCGCCGTCCTGTAGCACGACATCGAAACGCAATTTCTCCAAGTCTCGTGCCTGATCCTTAGGCAGGCGATCATGAGCAAACCGCGTCGCGCGAGGCGAGGCATCTCGCCACGCACCAAATCCCTGATCCAGAAAGACGGTGATCTCACCTCCGTCGTCGAATGTCAGACGAAAAGATCTGGCATGGGCACAGTCAGCCTTGGTCCCCAGTCGCACACCAGCTCCAGGAAACATTCCCGCCAGAACGTCGCTGCGAAGCGTGTCGTTCTCCCAGTTGTGCCAAAGCAGATAGCCGGGTCGTCCCTCCTGCCCCATCGCCTCGGACACGATATCCAGACGTGTCTGAGCGTCGCACAGGGGCATGGTCCGCCACGCATCGAAAAGCAGCCGTGCAGTCAGCGGCCCTCTCAGATAGCGGTCGTTGTAGGTGACATGGACGATGCGCCGTCCTTCTGCAAAGGCTGATGGTCGCAGAGCACGCACGATTTTCCAGAGCTGTGTGCCGAACTTAGTCACTGGACCGTCAAGTTCTGTGACGATGTCCTTCTGGGCCGAGTTTCCCTCGCCGTGTACAGTGATCTTTTCAAGAGAAAGCGAGGGCGACAGGGATGTCATGGGATGCGGGCCGTGTAATACGGGTGCTTGTTCCACGCCGCCCCAATGGCGATCCACGTGTGCTGCCTGAGCATCAGTCGTTGCAACAGACATATCGACACCGTTGAGGTGGGTCTCGGCAAGGATGGGAAAACCACCTACGGTAGGCATCTGTTCAATACCGTGCACTGTCGCGCCACTGCGGGCAGCAAGTCGAACGAGGTCCAGCTTTTGTGACATTTCGAGGACATGAACATCGGACCAGCGCAGAACAATGGCAACTGGAACGCCGAGTTTGCCCGCTTCGACAGCGGCACGCAACGCAGGCCATTCTGCCACGTCCCATCGCGATGGCGGATCAGTCAGGAAAAGCGTCAGACGATCAATCGCGCCCGAGGTGACCTGTTGCATGATCCAATCCGCCAAAAGACGTGTCACAGGCGCGGTCTCGGGGCCGAACAGTCGCAGGTCTTGTGGCAGATCCAGTCGCGGCAGGATCTTGTTGTACAGCAGGTTCAAGGCTCCGGGCCGGTCCACCCTACCGCCGAATTGTAGATCCCGCCTCAAGATGCACTCCGGACAGCCGCTTTCGCATCCGGACTTGCAGTCCAACCGGACAGACGCATCACGCAGTAGTTTCGCGAGATCACGCTCAGCCGCGCTGGCGAAGCCTGATCCGCCCGACGCTTTGTCGTACAGAAAGATCGAGCTTCGCCTTGTGTCATCGGGTCGAACGCTGGGCGCCACTGCCAGCCCGATGCTTTCGGCATCGACCCCGAGGCGCGCGCCGAGGGCTTCCCGCAAGGCGGCGGCGATCGCGGCGGCCTGCGCCCTGCCCGCGTCTGTGTTGGCCAGCTCATTCAGCTGTAGCTCAAATACGTCGGTGGCCATCTCAGTTCCGAGGCGTACACGGCGGCGGATCGTGCGCCCAGCCTCGTCGTTACCCGGGCAACGCCCGTCATGTCGCGGGTTGTTTCGCACACGCTGTAGTGGGAGATGGTTGTTCATCCCCCCAGGCAATGCGGGGCTGTCTTCGTCAGTCTCCGCTGCTGCGCGCCCGCATGCGATGCACACAGCATAACCCGCGCCATGCTCGCCCGAGGCTGTGATCAGCACCTTGCCCTCGCGCGCCGTCCGGTGGCGCCCGACCTCGGCATCGGGAAACGTCACCCAGGCTTCTGGATCGGCGGAGACGCGCGGTGCATCCGACGGCACGAAAGCCAGTTGTTCATACGCGCTGTGCGGTTTCCTTGCGCCAAGAAATCCCGAGGGGCGCAGCAATTCCTGCCGTTGCAAGGGCCCTTCACAGCGCGGGCAGACCGTTGCGTCATGGCGGGTTGTACCAAACAGATTGCATTTGCGGCAGGTGAACAGCGTGCGCAGGTCCTCTACCGCACTGGGATCGTTGCGGTTGCCCCAGGTGGGCTGCACGCCTTCGGACCGATGGACCAGACCGTCAATCACCACCTCGCAGCCGGGCGAGTATTCCCGGATCGCAATTTCAAGCGATCGCGACGGTCCGGCTTCGGCCCCGTCCCGGCCAACATGATCAAAAGACACTACATCGACTGGAAAGCCATAGGACGGCGTGAAGCCCCGTCGGGCCAGCTCGGTCATCATGAATTCTTCCCGCATGCGCTTTGCACGGTAGCGGTACAGCCTGTGCGCCGGCTCTGTCTCAGGATAGGCGGCTTGTGCTTGAAGCAGTTGTTCGTATTCACAGCGCCAGCGATCGCGCATCTTGGCAAGATCGGTCTCTGTGCGCGCAACCAGCCCCGATTGTTCCGAAAGACATGTGCCCTGAACCAGCGTCTTCACAGCTTTCGTCACAGTCTCCATCCCGCCCCAGTCGCTTTTGAGCGCCAGCAGGAAGGCATCCGAGACGCTCTCGGGCATTAAGGCGGCATTGACGTCGTCTGTTGCTCCCATGAAGGAAGCCATGTTCGTCTTGACGCTGACACCCCCACCTTCGCGTAGGAAAAGCCCCAAAAGCATAGCGTTGACATGGCGCTGAACCAGGATCGCGGAATCGAGCCGCACCTGTGGTGCGGCCACCTGCGCCTTCAAAAGCCGCGCCGGGTCGCGGAAGATCATATTGTCCAGCGGCAGGTCCTTGCAAAATGTGAAGGCCAGTGCCCAAGGTTCCCCCCGCCTGCCTGCGCGGCCGATGCGCTGGCGGTAATTGGCAGGTGATGGTGGCACATTGGTGTTCACGACCAGCCCGACATCGGGAATGTCCACCCCCATCTCCATCGTGGTGGAGCAGTTCAGCACATTGATTTGGCCATTGCGGAACTCTTCCTCATAGGTCTGCAGGCTACGCCGGTCGATCTGCGCGGAATGTTCTTGTGCGCGCAAGAATGGCGAGAATTCCGCCGTTCGGTCATGCAGGTCTGTCCAATGTCCATTGAGGCGCAGTTCCTTGATACGCGTGTCGGTTCCAAGCCAGAACCGCAGGTTCTGCCGGTCAGCGGCGGAGGTGCCTTGAGGGGCGCTCAGCAGCAGTGCGGGCATCTCTACTGCGTTCGTCATCGCGAGATCACTCACGGCGTTCATGGATACCCCCGCCGGAGCAAAGGGCAGAAGCCGCTGGGTGACCGGGCATTCATGGGCTATCTCAATGGGTGCAATGGTGGCTTTCGTCATGTCGAGACGCCAGGCGCCCGGTGCAGCCTGCACGATTACCCTGGACTGGCGCAAAGCCTCCCAGACAGCAGCAAGCACGGTCGAAGTGCGCTCGGCATCGAGTCCGCTTTCCCGGTCGCCCCCAATCAGACGGTAGACAAGCCGGGTCAGGCCAGCGTCGCCGAGTGCATGCGGAAAGGGATTGGGCTTCTTGACGCCACCAGCCTCATCCCTTGGAAGGCCGGGCTCCAACACGACCGAGAGGGCACTGCGTGGTGAGATCCAGTGCCGGACATCCGCCGGATCCTCTGGTAGCCGGATCGCCAGATTGCCGCGAAAGACCATATCCACGGCGGCATGCAAAACGTCTGTCCAGACGTCGGCATCATGACCGGCCTCGCGCATCGGTTCGGGCTGGGACAGCCGGGCACGTTCCACAAGACCCGGGAACAGCAATCGCGCAAAGCCCATTGTCTCGGCATTGTTCTGCAAACGTGGACGGCGAAAAAATTCGCGGTACAGGAACAACTCTGCGAGCGCGGTGGGATGCTCGGCAAGCGCCACGTCCCCCTTCGCAGGTCGGTCGCGCCAGACAGGGCGGGCAAAGTTACGAAATTCTTCGTTTTGCGCGATACGGGTGACCATGTCGGACCAGGCCACTGGCTTACGGCCGCCTTCTGCCTCGCGCAACCCGGCTTCCTGGGCCTCCAGCGTCGCTGCGAGCGCCGGGTTGCTTGCAATGAGCGGCCGCAGCGCCGCGACGGCAGCGCGAAGTTCCGCAACCTTCTGTGGATCACCCGACTTCTCCTGCACCGAATGGTAGACCACCGCGCGAGTCAGCGTGCGTTCGGCCTCCTGCTGGAGCTTGGCGGAAAAACGAGCGGTGCCCTGTCGGCTGTCGGTGAAGGACAACAGCCGCCGCCCGCCGAACGGCACGGGTCTGTCGGAGGTGTTCGGCTTTGACGCCTCGATCAGCAAGGGCAGCGCGTTGCCCATTAGGAACGGCGCGCCAAACCGCTGAGGCCGCACCGTAACACTCTTGTGGCCCGCCCGATCGCAACAGCCACGCTCCGCTGGCGTGACCAGAGATAAAGGCACAACCCGGTCCGTCTCGTTGGGGCGTTCGAACAAGGCAGCGTCAGACGTGCGCAGGAAATCGCGGGCACCGTCTGCCCCGGGCCCTATGCACACACGCTCCGAAACGATGCGGGCGTTGTCGCCAGTGTCATCGTCCTCGTCTGGTTCGACATCAAGAATATACTCGTCGTCAACACCCTGACTTCGCGCCGCACGCAGGAAGCGGTTGGGGCCTTCGTTGGCGACATCGGCAATTAGCCACGGGGTGCCGCATTCGTCGCAAGCACCGATCTCGAAGGCCGGAGCGCCACAAGTACAGTGCTCGCGATCCGCCATATGGATCTGACCGAAAGGCCAGTCTGCCCCCTCTGCCGACAAAGCGGCACCACGATCCGGGCAATCCGGATCAATGCACGCCCAGAGCCCGCCTTGGGCGCGATGAAAGACATGCAGGCGCCACGGCGCGAAGCTGACACCAGTGGCCGGATCACGCGCCTGTGCCGCAGCCTCGAGCAGCTGAAGCGTTCCGGCCGCAGCGCCGATGGCATCAGGATTCCGTCCCAGAAGGCTGCTTGCCTGACGCAGGCCAATTCCACCGTCCCGCATGCGGTCGCGGATCGTACGCAGCCTCGGATGCCATGCAAGCAGATTCCAAAGTGCGGTCTCGTCGATTGGGAATTCTTCGGGGTCGAGCGAAGTGTCGGGACCGATTGCTGGCAGGCTTGGCTCTCGTTCCTCGCCTTCGATCACTTCGACCTGAGACGGTTTCAGCCCGGCCAGATCGGCAAGGAACCGGCGCAACGTTTCGCGCGATTCCTCGCCCTCGCCGATGGTCGCAGAGGTGGCCAACAGGCGCACGTCCTGCGGACCAACCCCGAAGGCCTCACGCACACGGCGCAGAAGCAACGCCATCTCAGCTGCCTGCGCGCCGACATAGCTGTGCGCTTCATCGAGAACGATCCAGCGCAAGCTGCCCTGCGATTTCTCGAGGATCGAACGATCCTGGGCGCGCATAAGCATGTATTCCAGCATCGTGACATTCGTCACCAGAAGCGACGAGGGATCCGCGCGCAATGTCTTGCGGTCACGAAGTTCGGCGCCGCGCCGTTTCGGCCCTTTCACGTTATCCGGCAGATGCCGGTTGTAGAGCGCGTAGGACAGCTTGTTTGCCAGCGGATCCATCCAGGCACCAAGTCTTTCCTTCTGGCTGTCAATCAGGGCGTTCAACGGATAAAGCACTATAGCCTGCACACCACCTTTGCCCGGACGGTATTGCCTCAGCAGATCGTTCAGCACCGGGATCATGAAGCATTCGGTCTTGCCCGACCCCGTTCCACTGGTAACCATGAAGCTGCGACCAGCCTCGGCAGCTTCCCACGCGCGCAACTGATGCACATAAGGCGCAACATCGTCGCCGCTGCGCGGCCATCGGCGTTCGTTTGTGCTCCCGTCAGCCAGCACGGGCCGGTCGAGCGCTGCGACAAGATCCTCTTCCAGCAGACCTCCGGCCAGATCATTCAGGCAGAGCTCAGCGCGCTTCCAGACACGCGCTGCCTCAAAGACCGGATCCGCGACGAATGCATCGGGTCGCCCCGCCCCACCATGTAGGCGTTGCGCAAGATCGGTGCGCAAGGCGGTCGATCGCACCCTCCCCTTGCCGACAACTGCGTCCGCGGCGCGATCATTGACCCGCGTGAGAATATCAGCGTAGCCCGACCGGGGCAGAGAGACGTCGTCCTTCATGGGTTCTCCTTTTTCGTTCTCGTCCGGTTGGCGTGCCAAGCTACAGCAGCAGGCAGCATGGTTTCAAATGATCCAGTATCGGTCAGGATGGCCTGCAGCAGCTCCACCTTCTGGCGTGTTGAGGGTTGCGGGCGCAGGCCAAAGGCGACCTCGGCCACAAAAAGGGGGGCGTCGATCAGACCGCGCAGCTCAGGATCGAACCGGTCAAAGCCCACAGGACGGATCCTGGCTGCAAGATCATGTAAGCTCGGAGCGGTGGTCGCGTTGCGGCGCACAACCTCATCTGCGCAGTCGAGGAGCGCCTTCTCCGGCTTCTGGAGCGCTGCTGGCCAGCCACCAAGCAGTTCCGCAACCATCGGCACCGCCCCAGGCACGACCTGCAAAAGGCCAAGCACCACTTGCCCAAGCAGCGACGGTCTCAAACGAAGGATTTCGGCAGTGCGGGACGCGAGATGGCCCAGCACCAATCCATCAGCCTTTGCCGCGAGCGAAGGGATCGCCGCAAAAGTTGCGCGCAGAGCCTCTGCTTCCACGGAGAAGGCCTTGGCCCAGAGATCGGGCGACACGAAAACCCAGCGCGGGCCACCGTGCAATTCGAGCGAAAGCATGTCTTCGAGTTCGGTGTGATGCACCCGCATCAGAAGGCGCACAGCCGCCTCAGGGACCGAGTTCAAGGCAAGCACCTCGTCGAGAGCCGATGGCGACACCCCGTGGGCAATGAGCACGCCTGCCAAGGATGCCAACCGCGAAAGGTCAGCTTCCACGGCTTCGCTGCGGTAGAACGCAGAAAAATGGGCAATTCTATCTTTGCGACGAGGCGCATTTGCACCGGTGGTGTTGGATGGCGCTGGTTGGACGAAGGGTCGGGGTGGCCGCATCGGCACGCCATTCCTGTGCGGAAGTAGGAACCAGCGCCCCTCTCCCAGTTCTGTGAGCTGCTGAGCATCTGCCTCTTGGACGCGCGAGGGGTAATCCATATCGACCGCGACAACCTGCAAAGCCGTGTCAAGAACAGGGGTTAGGCCTACCATTACGCTAACCGATGCTTTTTCCAGCCGAGTCTCGCCAAGGCCATGTCGCACTATCAGTCTGGCCGATTGGACTCCGCTGGTGACGACCCGCAGCCTCAGCTCTGCGTCAGGGCCTCCGGACACAAGCATTTCCTCAAACACAGGTCGAAATGCCGAGAGCGGCTGCTCGGTTCCGATGACGCGACCGATCACCGGGCTGATGCCTGGGGCTGCCCCTTCAAGACGCACACGCAACTCAGTCTTACCGCTTTCAGCCGGGACGAGGCGCCAGTTGCGCAGATCCTGCATGGAGATCTCGCGATTCTGCGACAGCACCTCTCCTTGCAAGTCTTGCAGTTCACCATGCTTTCGGGGCAGGTTCAGTGCCCAAACAAGGGGAGCCGCGCCATCCGGGTTGGCGAGAATCAATGGCAGGCGTCCCCGCGACGCGGCACCCGAAGGAAGTATGACTTCTGTAGCACCCGTGCGATTGATCGTCGCGCTGACCCCTTCACCAACGCGCAGTGTCCAGCCTTGCGGCAACCCTGCGAAACGAAGCCTGCGCACCGAGCCATCGTGGTTGTCGACCTCATGGACAGAGATACTTTCCGGCACCACGTTCGTTGCGATGCGCGCACCGATGCCCTGACCATCCTTCATAGAAAAATCGACACGGCCCATTGTATCTGCAGGGGGCAGTCCAGCACGCCAAGCCGCCTGTCGACCAATCTTGTATCTCAAGTCTTTTCCTGTAAGCCGACGAAAGCCGCGTCCGGCCCTACGGAACAGAATCGACGGGATGCCGCTGTAAACAGGTGTGCCGTTTCCATCCAGGATGCGGTATTCCAGTGGGCCGATCGCGTGTATCTCGTCGCGGTCATCCTTTTCGGCACCGGTCCTTATCGACGCGTTACCACCGGAGACAAAAATCCGTCCCTGACCTGTAAGCCTCCACAGGCGGCCGCCCTTGATTGTTCCATCAGGCTTTGCCGTAAGCGTGCCTTGGCAATCAGGCGTCGCATCTTCCTCGGTCAGAAGCCAGACGTGAGGGTCCTGCGTCTGCATTGAGGCGGTTCCGGCAAAGGCAAGGGCCTGCGGGCCGTCTTCCCCCATCTCGGCCACTCGCCAGAGCACAGGTCCCGATCCAAGCTCGACCGCGTCGCCCCCGGCGAGCCGGATGCGCGTCAAGAACTGCCCATCCGCCATGGCGACAAGATCGGCTGCCGTGTCGAGCGGAAAGGCAAACCGCGCTGTCCGCCGGGCACTGATGCGCCGACATTCCCAAGGATCTGCATCCGCGTCACGGTCAAGCGCCAGCAACAGATCCGGCACGGTCGAGGCAAGCTGACCCACAGGGGCCAGGCGCAGGCGTCGCCGGGTGCGATCGACGACTGCCACAAGTTCGGCAGCGATTTCGGCCGTGTCCTCGACCTCGACCCAGGGTGTCCAGACGTCTTCGGGACCGCGATGAAGGACCCGACAGAACGGATCCGTCACCATCCCCGACCGCCGAGTCACCGACACCGCCTCGGACAAGAGGCTTCGCGCCGCATCGCCATCAATCCGCAATGACAAGGCGTTCCGCCAATCCGGCTTTACCTTGTCGAGCCAAGGTTCGACCTCATGCGCGGCAAGACTGTCCGGCGCCAAGGCGCGAAGCTCAAGCATATCCATCGCAAAATCGACAAAGAGATTGCGGAACTCTTCGGACCGGTAGCCCATTGGCAGTCGCAGGGTCCGCCGTGCGGCAAATCCGAGCGCCACCTCTCGTGGGCAGCCGAGCCCCAAACGCGCAATATCAGCCACCAGCCCCACCAATGCGGCGCGATACCCACCCTGGCCGCTGAGAAGCTTGACAGGAATGCCCCCCTCTGCTGCTATTGTGCGCAGATACTGCGTGCCGCCTTCTACACGACGGATCGGGCGCTCAAGCCGTTTCAGACCTGCACGGGTCATGTCGCGCAGAACGTCCTGCGGCAACGCGATACCCAATGGTTCGGTCAGGAAATCCCAGGATAGAAAGCCGCCATCGTAATCGCGCCGATACCGCTCTGACGCCCAAAGGACGAATGGCGCAGATGCCGACTGATATTGGCGCGTTGCCAGCATCTTGCGGATTTCGACCTCAAGCGTGGAATGCTGGCAATCGCTCAAGCGAAACGCGTGCAGAGGCCGACCGTCGATTGAGAAACCAGCGTTGCTGATCAGATTTTCAAGAATACTCACACCAGTTCACCTTAGTACTGCAGCAATAGTGCCGGCACATCGCCCGCATCACCAACGGCAAACCGATGTCACTCCTTATTACCGGGGGAAAATCAGAAGCCCGCTTCATCAGCACCTTTGGAGAAGCAGAATTTGATCGCCTGTTCCCGCAGCTCGCCAGCTGCTCTGTCAACAAGGCTAAGTTGAAAACTGTCAAATACGGCGACCATCCAACTGACCGGGCCCTTTCATCACAATCATCACAAAAATTGACACATATCATCGGCTAAGCTGCTCTTTTTACACACGTCTAACGCGAACTATGATTTGCGGTCAAGATGCCGCGCAATTTGGCAAATCCCCATCCTTGGTGGGCGCTGCATTGACCAGGCCACTGTTTCGCAGTCGCAACAAAGCTCTGGCGGCGGCGCGGGTTCAGCGGTACCCAATGCAAGCAGCGCAGAACTTAGACAGCCCCGCCGCGCCCACCGCCGTATGCTCTATCAATTGCCGCATCACTGCGCGCCGATGATTCACTGGCGTTTCAATGTTCGAATACATTTATTCCGATCCCTTTTGACACAAAGATTCGTTGACAATCCGATTATTCCAGATGAACGTGGCAAAAACTGTCACCATGTGTAATTCGATCAGCTGATTGTTTATGCGAAGGAATTCCACATGTCCTACTCCAAAGCCGCAGATCTTTTGCGCGTTGCTGAGATGGCGATGTCCCGTTTCGACGGCGTCGCCCTGCACGACGTCACCGCTGAATTCGGCTGCGATCACAGGACCGCCCAACGCATGATGAGGGCCTTCGAGACGGTTTTTCCCCAGGTAGACATTTCCAACGATACCGAACGGCGCAGGCGCTGGCAGATGCCGCGCCACGACCCACGTTGGCTGCAGGCGCAGGGCATCCGCGACAGCGAATTGGCGGCGCTGGACATGGCGGTCAAACGGGCCGAGCGGGACGGCGCGCCAGACGATGCGGGGCGGTTGCGTGCGCTCAGGGATCGATTGCTGGCCGCCATGCCGTCGAGCCATGCCCGCCGGACCGAAGCTGACGCCGAAGCGCTGTTGGAAGCACAAGGCTTCGCCTCCCGCCCCGGACCGCGCGTCGTTTCCGACCTGCGGCTGCTGGGCGTTTTGACAGAGGCATTGCGCGCGCCGTGGGAGGTGAAGATCCGTTATCTGGGGTCCCGGGACGATCAGCCAAGGGAACGGATGATTGAGCCACATGGTCTGCTTCTGGGCATTCGCCGCTATCTCGTGGCGCGGCCCTCCGGTGGAGATGGGCGCATGCGCCGCTTTCGGCTGGACCGGATCGTGGCGGCCGAGGTAATACCGCGCAGCTTTGCCCGGGATCCCGATTTCGACCTCGCAGAATTTGCGGCGCAGGCATTCGGCTCCTTTCATTCAGACGCTGAACACGGTCCGGTCTCCTGGCGATTCACGCCCGCCGCCGCGCCGACCGCGCGTCAGTTTGTCTTTCATCCCGATCAGGAGATGGTTGAGGATGCAGACGGTAGTTTGACGGTACGGTTCACAGCATCCGGCCATCTGGAGATGGCCTGGCACCTGTATCAGTGGGGCGATCAGGTCGAGGTGCTTGCCCCTGACGACCTCCGAGAGATGGTCACCGCCCATAGGCGCGCGGATTTTCCAGCGCTGCCGTAAGGATCACGACAGGTTTTGCCACCCAGTCCAGTCAAACAGTGTGACACTGGCTAATTGTAATGATTCCTGAGGAATGCCCGCCCATGCGCATCGATCACCTCCTGACCCGTAACGCGCTGACCGGCGCAGTGCGTCATATCACCGATGACCTGCTGGCCGAGGTCTATCTGGCGCCTCGGAAAGAGGCGCCGGACCTCGCGGATCACCTGACGGGCCGAAACGCGCCTTGGTCGCAGAGCTTTGCGGCAGCCCCCGAAGAGACCGCCCGCGCGGTTGAGACCGGGCTTGTCACGGTGGCCCGCGCGACACCGACGCTCGATCCGGAGGCTCTTGCCCCATCGGCCTTGCCGGACGGTCGGGCAAGGACGCATCTGACGGCGCTCCGCGATCTCTGGCGGGATGTCGCAAACCTGCCCGGCCCACTTGCCATATGGGCGCATGTGTTGCGCAGCCCTGCAGCGCAGGCGCTGGAGCCTTTGCCGCTGCTGGATCCCACCCTCTGCGCCTTTGCCGATCCCGCCGAGACCGCACTGGCGGAAACTCTGGAGGCCCATCATGGTGCCGCCCCAGCGCCTGCCTTGGCCACCTGGGCCGCGCGGCACCCAACCCGACAAGGCGCAGGCCAGAGTGCACTGGGGCAGATTCAGGACAAGCTGGGTAGGGGTTCAGAGGCGACAACACCCGATGACACGGTCACCTGCTATGGCCTGCGGGATCCACGAGAGGAAATGGATTTTGCCGCCGCTTGCGCCCGGCGGATGCTGGACGATGGGATCGTCGACACCCCGCAGGAAATAGGCCTGCTCGTGCCGGACGATCCGGCCTATCAGCTTGGACTTGGCGAAGCTTTCGACCGGATCGGCCTGCCGCTGTCCGGGCTGCCTGCCGGTCCGATCCTGCGCGATGTGACTGGAGAATTGCTTTCTCTCCTGCTGGTGCTGTTGCAAGGACCCACGCCTCGTACGGCTTTAGCCTCGCTCTATATCTCGCCTCTGATGCCGTGGTCGACCGAGACCGGGCGGCAGATGGCGCGTCAGGTCATGGACCGGGGGTGGTCGCGCACGGCCTCGGAGTGTAGCGGCCCGGCGCACGAGATTTTGGATGCCCTCCGGCCCTGCACCACGCCAGAGCAGCTTTTCGCGCGTCTGGGTGCCGTCGCTCGGGCCGCGCCCAATGCAGGGCTTCATCCGCGCATCGCAGCGCTCCGCACCGTCACCCACGAAGGTCTCGACTGGCCGCTGCTGCGCAGGCTGGCCGCGTCGCAGGTCGTGGGCGCCCCGGGGCAGGACCGCTTTGTCGAAGGGGTGTCGCTGTTCACGGAAACTGCCCTGCCCTGGCGCCCTGTCTCGCAGTTGATCGTGCTTGGCATGGCCGGGCGGCATTGGCCACGCCTGCCCGGGTCAGATCCGTTCTTTACCGAGGGCGAGGTCGCGCTGATCCGCGACGCCACTGGTCTGGCCCTGCCCGGCCGCAGGAAAAAGCTGGCCCGCGGGCTTGAGCTGTTCCGCCGCCAGCTATGCGCCGCAACCGAAGGGCTGACATTGCTGGTGCCCGCTATGGATCTGCGCGGTGACCGACTGTCGGCGTCGACCGGGCTGGCGCTGATCGCGCATATGCTGGGCGCGGAAGAACCGTTTGATCTGCTGCAAGACATCCGGGCCGCGCAACAGGACAGCTGGCCCGTTGCCGTGCAGAAGCCGGACCCAGTGCCCATGGGTGGCGCGCCTGACCTGCCCGCAGACGGCATCCTGCTCCTGAACAGAGGGCTGGGCACGCCGGACAAGCCCGGCCTCGATCTGCTGCGCCTGCGCGAAGACGCTGAAGGCGATCCAGTACCGCAGTCTCCCTCCCGGCTGGAAACGCTCCTTGTTAGCCCTTTTGCCTGGCTGTTGGATGAACTTGGCGCAAAGGACCGCACTTGGGCACCCGAGGCGCTGGACGTGATGACCCTTGGCACGATCCTGCATCAGGTGCTGGAGGACAGCTTTCCCGAAGGTACGCCGGTTCCCGCGCCGGATGCCCTGAGCGCGACGGTGCCACAGGCGCTCGACGCCGCGATCGGCCGTCATGCCGCCTGGCTGACCGGGCCATCGTGGGCCAACGAACGGCTCTCGCTGCTGCGCGAAGCTCAGGATGTCGCCACCGCCTGGGCGGGTTTCCTGACGGCCACGGGTGCCGAGATCCTGCACAATGAAATCGCTCTGAAGGGCGATCACGGTGGCCTCTTGTTGCATGGCAAGGCGGATTGCCTGCTGCGCCTGCCGGATGGGCGCATCCTTGTGGTAGACCATAAGCGCTCAAGTTCCGCCAGCCGACGAGACCGGATGGCAAAGGGATGGGATCTGCAAGTGGCCCTGTACCGCGCCATGCTGGAGCGCCCCACCGAGGAAACAGCCCTGACCCGGCTGGTGGCCAAGGGGGCGCAGGTGGTCACTGCTTATCACACCATGCTGGATTCCACAGTCCTGTCGGATGCCGCAGGTGCCGGGGTGCCGCGCATCGAGGCAGCGGGCGCGGATGCCTCCGCCCATGCCATGACTGAGCTTGCAGCCCTGGTCGCAGAGGTCGGCGCAGGCACCATCCGCCTGAACCACGCAGGCGACTCCAAGACCTTTGAGAAGGATCGCGGAATCAAAGCCTATGCTCTGGCGAACAACGCCTTTGTCGCCGCCTTCATGCTGCCCGAGGAGGACACCGAATGACCCATCTATCTCTGGTTCCCGCCGGTGCCGGCGCGGGCAAGACCTGGCACATCCAGAAGGAACTGGGCGCCTGGGTTGAAAGCGGCGACGTCGCCCCCGGTCGCATCCTTGCCGTGACCTTCACCGAGGCGGCGGCGTCGGAGCTGCGCGAACGGGTGCGCGGCGAATTGATGGGGCGGGGCCGCATCCACGACGCGCTGGAGATCGACAGCGCTTATATGGGCACGATCCATGCGCTGGGGCAGCGGGTGCTGACGGAGCACGCCTTTGCCGCCGGACGCTCCCCTGATAGCCGCCTTTTGAGCGAGCCTGAACGCGATCTGCTGATCCGGATGGAGATGGATCGCTGCGATGCGTTGACTCCTCTGATGACAGATCTTTCCAGATTCGGCTACGCATGGAACCCTCTTTCCGGGGCCAGCGCCGAAGATGGATTTCGCGCCGATGTGCTCAAGACGGTGGACTTGATCCGGGGGCTTGGGGCGCGTGGCGCCTCGCCGGAGATCCTGAACGCGGCGATGGATGCCTTGACCGCAGGCTATCGGTCTTGTGAGGCCGATGGCGCGCCTCTGACTGAGGCTCTGCGACGTGCCGTCGTCGCCCTACTTGAAGCTTTTCCCGGAAATATCGCGTCTCTGTTCAAGGGCAACAAGTCTGCGGTCAAAGACTTCTCGACCAACCACCGGGATTTGCGCCGCGCGAACCGCGCCAGTGTTCTTGAGGGTGACTGGGCACTCTGGCAGAAGCTGCGCAGGCTGCGCCTGTCCAAACGCGGGGCGCCGACACCAGACGGCTATGATCCACTGGCCGAAGCGGTCATCGCCGCCGCCGACGCCCTGCCGCGCCACCCAGGCCCGCTGGACGATGCACGCGGCAAGCTGACTGCCCTTGTTACCGGCGCACAGGAGGTGCTTGACGCCTACCAAAGCGCCAAGCGACGCAGAGGGTTGATCGACTACGCCGACATGATCGTCGAGGCAGAGGCCTTATTGCGCACCCGCCCCGAGATCCTGAACGCCATGTTGGGAGAGATCGACTGCGTCGTGATCGACGAGTTTCAGGACACCAATCCCGTGCAATTCGCTTTGCTCTGGCGATTGGCACTTCACGCAAAACGCGCGCTGATCGTGGGCGATTCAAAACAGTCCATTATGGGGTTCCAAGGCGCGGATGCCCGTCTTTCTGCCGCGTTGCAGACCGCGCACCCGGAAGCGGTCACGCCTCTTTATCGCAATTGGCGATCCGACCCGCGCATCATGGCGGTGGTCAACACGCTGGGAACCGTGCTCTTTCCCGAAGGCTACGACCCCTTGACGCCACAACGCGATGAGACCGGCGTGACGGCGCTGGAGGTCATCAATCTGCCCGGCGGACGGTCCGACCCCACACCGGAGTGTATCGCTGATCGCGTGGCCGCCCTTCTGGCCGAGGGCACAGAGATCTACGACAAAGCGCGCGACGCATTGCGCCCGGCGAAACCGACGGACATTGCAGTGCTCTGCTATACCCATGGCAAATCGAGCGCCGTCGCCGCCTCTCTGAAGGCGCGCGGCCTGCCGGTGCGCATCCAGCAGGAAGGCTGGCTGACATCCCCTGCGATGCGCGCGGCCCGGGCCGCTCTGGCATTTGCCGCTGATCCAGACGACCGCCATGCCGCCCTGACGTGGCTGACGCTCGGCCCGCCGCGCATGGGGTTGGAGGAAGCACTCCGGAATGCCGCAGACGGTGTGATCGACACCCATGCCGCGCTTGATCCGCTGCGCGCCTTGAACACCGGTCTGGAATTGCGGCCCGTTGCTGACACGATTGCCGCAGTGATGCGCGTGACCGGCCTGCGCGACTGGGCGGCAGGACTGGCCGCGCCCGAGCAGGCAATTGCCGATCTGGCCCGGCTGGAAGCCGAGGCCCAGGAACTTGACAGGATGGCGCCTGACTTGCGCGCCGCTGCCGGGTTCCACGGATGTGGGGTGCAGGTGTTTATGGGCTGGATCGTGGCCCAGACCGAGAAGGCATGGGATCGCCATCCCGACCCCGACGGCTGGTCCGGCTCCGGCATCGAGATCTGCACCTGGCACGCCGCCAAGGGTCGCGAATGGCCAATCACCGTGATCGCGGGGCTCGATCAGAAAATCGCCGAACGCCCCGGCACATTGCGTGCGGACTTCGACGGGTTTGACGATCTCGAAAAGGTTCTGGATCATGCCGGACTGCGCTATCTGCCAGACTTCGCAGCGCCCGAAACGCAGGCGGTCTTTGCCGAAGCGCAGCGCCCAGAGGACGAGCGAGAAGCGGCGCGGGAGCTTTACGTCGCGCTGACTCGCGCCCGCGACAGGCTGATCCTGGCTCTGCCCAAGGAGAAAACCTCGGCCCGTGACTGCGCCGAACGCATGGTCGACCTTTTGCGCGACCGAGCCGGGCTGCAGGCTGAGGGAGCGACCCTGTCGCTGTGTGGGACAGACTTCGCCGCGCGCATTTGTGTTGGTGTTCCTGACCTGCCCGAAACACTTACACAGCCTGCGGACCAGGGTTACGCCCGTTTCGGCGCGCCTTCTGTCGTCGTTGATGGACCGCGCACAGCCTGGCGGCGCAGCCCTTCCACACTGCAAAACAGCGTGCCCGTACCGCCATTTGATCTGCAAACGATGACGTATGGCCACGGCGTTAAAGACAGCCGCAAAGGCAGTGCGGCAGAGCGCGGCACCGCCTGGCACCTGGCGTTGCGCGTGCTGGCGCAACGTCCGGATCTGGCCGCGCAGTGGCCCGCAACCACCGGCCTGACCGAGACCACGCTGCAAGAAATCGCCGCTCAGGCCACTGCACTGACCGACTGGCTGGCGGCGCGGGGCTATGCCCAGCTGCATTTTGAACTGCCGATGCAGACGGTCTTTTCCGACGGATCAGAGACCAACGCCATCATCGACTGTCTCGCCGAAGGGCCGCACGGCCTGCTGATCGTCGACCACAAATCTGGCCCCTGCCCCGATCCCAAGGCGCGCTTTGCCACCTACTGCCCGCAGATGATGGCCTATGCCGATTTGGTTCGCTCCCGCTGGCCAGACAAGCCGCTGCAAGGCATTGCCATCAACTGGATGAGTGAGGGCACCCTGTCTCTATCCCATGTCACGATCAAGGAGCCCGCCTGATGTCCTTTCTTGCATGGATCGATTTCGACCAGGCCGACCGCGACCGGACGCGTCGGATAATGGATCTTTTCGACAGCGAGGACAGCCGGGATGAACTGGGCCTCGGCTCGGTCAGGGATTCATTGGCCGACTTGATGTTTCCCGGCACCTCGACCATCCAGACCCGCCTGCGATACATGCTGTTCGTGCCCTGGATCTACCGTATGGCCGGGGCGCAGACGGGCATTGCGGCTACGCGCCAGGATCACGCCCGCGGGCTTGAGATTCGACTTATCGATGCCCTGATCAACGGCGGCGAAACCCAGAATGTCATCGGCAGTGCCGCACGAGAAAAGCTGAAACGCCTTCCCAGCGATGTCTATTGGGCGGGACTGTTGACCCTTGGCATCCGCCGATTTCAAGGCAGCCGTAATGCCTGCCTCGAGGCCATGGGACCGCACATGCGAATGACGCAGCCGTCCTGCATGTGGTCCGTGATTTGATGTCAGCTGGCCATGCAGACGCTGTTATGGGCAATCACGAACTCAACGCGATCCTCTTTCACAGACGCGGCACAGATGGCAGGCCGCTTCGCTTGCACGACGGCAAAAACAAGAGACAACACCGCAGCTTTCTTGAGCAGTTCGGCACGGGCACGCCCGACGCGTTGGATTGGACAGACTGGTTTTTGACCCTTCCACTCTGGCTCGATCTTGGTGGATTGCGCCTTGTCCACGCGTGTTGGGATCAACATGCCATCGACATCATTCGGCTACGGCGCCCGGACGGCCGACTTCAGGTTGAGGATTTGCCTGAAGTGGCCGAAAAATCGACGCCCTTTGCGCGCGCGGTGGAGACTCTGACATCCGGCACCGAGATCGCATTGCCGCCGGGCTATGAGTTTCGCGACAGCAAAAAGAACAAGCGCCACCATGTGCGCATAGCTTGGTGGCGCGCGGGTCATGGCACTTGGCGTGAGGCCGCTCTTTCCGTTCCCGACCCAACTGGATTGCCGGAGGGCCTCGTCGATCGGGTTGAGGGCCTGCCTGTCTACCCCGAAGGCAGCCCCCCAGTTCTGGTTGGGCACTACAAGATGCAAGGCCACCTCAGAATCGAAGCGCCGCATGCATGCTGTCTGGACTACCCTAAAAATCCCTGCGTTTATCACTGGTCAGGCGAGCGTGAACTGCAACTTGCCAATCTGCAACCGTGCCAACTGTGATTGATAGAAAACACCCAAGCGGCTGAAAAGCGGTGACTCCAAATCTGCGCCGATGCAACGAATATGGCCGGGCGCCTCTCGCCGTGTCGCAGAAGCACTATTTCACAGATGGCGCCGATATGGATTCGACAAGCTCGCTTGGCTCAACAGACTGAAGCAAACATCAAATGATGCACGGCAGTCAAATCGGGCGCACTTTTGAGCGGCGCATTCGGCCACAGCCTGTCCCCCGCCGGACTTCGCTGATCTTCAACCTGCTTTCCACGTTCCCTCGCATAGATTTCACGCCAGAAGAATGTATTTTTCGAAATTTCTTCGTGGATATTGAGATCGGCCAATCTTCTCGATGACCAGCGTTTTTTAACGCAAGCATCCAGATCGAGGAGGAGAGCACCTGATGATCAAGCATCTCGACAGGCCCGATGAGCGAGTCCTCTGTAAGCAGCAAGGTCATCCTGAGAGTCGGAGCTTCTTTGACTGGAAATTTAGCCGGTGCGGTTTCTGCCGCAGTAAAAATCATCCGATTTCCTGAGCTCATTAGCTTGGAGCTTCGGGATGCCTCTTCACCCTCAACCGATCGCCGTCAGAGAAAGGACAGCAGCCGCTATGCTTGACATGTCCGCGTCTGAGTTTCGCAGGTTGGTCGATCGCGGTGCTTTGCCACCGCCCAAGAAGATTGGTGGAACCACAAGGTGGAGGGTGGCTGATCTTGAAGCAATCTTGGTGGGCCTTGCCGGAAAGCCTGGAGACGACGATGACTTCGAGTAAGAAAAGACCGCCGAAGCCCAAAATAGCTCGTGAGCGTTTGAAATGGGTCTGGCCAAGGACTGGCGGTGAATGGATTCCGTATCATCGCATCACTTGGACCGACGCCGCCGGTAAACGAAAAGAGCGAGCAATCAAACTCAATTGGTGTGGCGACGCCAAAACACTTGATGATGAGTATTGGGCTGCAGAGTCTGGTCGGCATCACAAGCAAGTCAAGGAAGCAAAGCATACATGGGCAACATGCATCATGGAGTGGCGGGCTGACGCAAGGATCCAAAAGAAGCTCGCGCAGGGTACTAAAAAATCCTACAACCGCGAATTTGAAAAAATACTCGAAAAAAATGCAGATAAGTCGATGTCGGCAACCACGCGCCAAGCAATAAGAAAGAAGCATATCGCGATGGCTGAAACACCACGCGCAGCAGACTGGATGCTGCAGTCAGTATCCATATTATGGAATTTTGCGAAGGATCAACTGGATTGGCCGCTTGGTGACAACCCAACAGCACGTGTGGAAAAATATGGCACGCAGAAAGAATTTCGAACTTGGCCTGACTGGATGTTGGATGCACTGGATGATGCTCCTCAAGTAGTTCGGATTGCTTGTGGGCTTATTCGCGGTACAGGTCAGAGGCCATCAGCGGCGATTGCAATGCCCAGGATCGCATTCCAAGGAGAATGGGTGACGGTGATTGATGAAAAAGGCGATAGCTCCTTTCCCATTTACTGCCCGAAAAGTCTCAGGTCCCTAATCGATGGGTTAGAGTCAGGTTCGATGCACGTTTTGCCGAAATCTGATACGAGTCCATTGTCGTATAGTTCAGTCGAGAAAGCATTCAGAGCTTGGCGCGAAAACCTCGACGAACTGGGTGCGGTACATGACGATAACGCCCGGCACTACAGCCTTCATGGACTAAGAAAGCGCGCATGCGTTGAGTTGGCTGAAGCAGGATGCTCCGATGCTGAGATCCAATCAGTCACCGGTCAGAGCCGCGAAACAGTAGCAAAATACCGCAAAGAGGCGAATCGCAGGGAGATGTCGCGCGCGGCGCAAATGAAGCGTTCATCGTAATCGTGTGGGAGTCGTGAGTGGGAGTCATTAGAGATCCCTCTCTCACCAACATCAAAATTACTCGGAAAACACGCGGAAAACCCTGCAAATGCAAGGTGGTACCCAAGGCCGGACTCGAACCGGCACGCCTCGCGGCGGGGGATTTTGAATCCCCTGCGTCTACCATTCCGCCACTTGGGCCACGGTGCATCGCTTAGCCAATCGCGGGCGCGGCGTCCAGTGGGTGCCGCGAAATTTGCCGGGTTTCGACCCGAGGCTTG
>Ga0307940_1000225_pt1 | contig 36586 bp, 32 predicted proteins | sample OrgLakmetagen124_FD_201835 | JGI IMG/M metagenome (GOLD analysis project Ga0307940, IMG submission 201835) | Saline water microbial communities from Organic Lake, Antarctica - #124 | ecosystem: Environmental > Aquatic > Non-marine Saline and Alkaline > Saline | place: Antarctica: Organic Lake... | reverse complement strand
AAACTGAGTAATTTTCAATTAGAGCGTGTTTGGGGGAAGGAGCCTGTTTATTGTGTGGGATAGCTGGGAAGTTGGTCGCGAAGCAATCAGGTGGCTACGGTAGAGGTAGCTAATCATGATTTTAATGAAGGTGATTTAATATAATTAATTCACACTTAAAAAGGTGACTGATTTCCAACGGTGCGCGTTCGGCACTAATCCGCTGGTTGGGAGGCGGGGTGATACCGCTCCGGATAGATCGGTTTTCCCGACTTCTCGAGCGCGGAAGCCTGGGCGCGGGGGCGGAAGCGGTTCCTACCTTCCCCTACGAAGGTAGTGGGAAGGCGCGGTTGAAAGCGAATACTCTGTCGCGGATGGCGTGGAGCTTGGCTTCATCGGTATGGTTTTCGAGGGCCTCGGCGATGAAGTCTGCGACTTGCTCGACGTCTTTTTCTTTCAACCCGCGTGTGGTGATGGCTGGGGTTCCGATTCTGATTCCGGAGGGTTTCATCGGGCTGCCGGTATCGAATGGGATGCCGTTTTTATTGACGGTGATTCCAGCTTCATCAAGGGCGACGGAGGCTTCGGAGCCGTTGATGCCTTTCGGGCGTAGATCGACGAGCATGACGTGGTTATCGGTGCCGCCGGAGCAGATACGGAAGCCGTGATGCGTGAGGCGTGCGGCGATGGCTTGGGCGTTTTTGATAACTTGCTCTTGGTAGGTTTTAAAATCCGGTTTGAGCGCCTCAAGGAAGCATGCGGCTTTTGCGGCGATGACGTGCATGAGTGGCCCGCCTTGGATGCCGGGGAAGACTTGGGAGTCGATTTTTTTGGCGAATTCTTCTTTGCAGAGAATGATGCCGCCACGTGGGCCACGCAGGGATTTATGGGTGGTTGAGGTAACGAAGTCCGCGTGCGGGAATGGGCTGGGATGGACGCCTGCGGCTACGAGGCCGGCGATGTGCGCCATATCAACAAATAGGTAGGCCCCGACTTCACGGGCGAGCTTGCCCATGCGCTCGAAGTCGATGATGCGTGAGTAGGCGGAGGCGCCGACGGTGATGAGAGCGGGCTTGAGCTCGCGGGCGGTTTTTTCCAGTTCTGCGTAATCGATGCGCTCGTCTTCTTCGGAGACTCCGTAGTGGGTGACGTCGTAGAAGCGGCCGGAGAAGTTTGCCTTATGACCGTGAGTGAGGTGCCCGCCGTGAGCGAGGTCCATGGTGAAGATTTTATCGCCGGGCTTGAGCACGGAGAAGTAGACTGCGGTGTTTGCCTGGGAGCCGGAGTGCGGCTGGACGTTTGCATGCTCTGCTCCGAAGAGTTCTTTGGCACGCTCGATGGCGAGTTTCTCGACGATATCAACGTATTCGCAACCACCATACCAGCGCTTCCCGGGGTAGCCTTCAGCATATTTATTGGTGAGCAGGGAGCCCTGCGCTTCCATGATGGAGGGTGAGGCGAAATTCTCGGAGGCGATGAGCTCGATGTGATTCCGCTGGCGGTGCTCTTCACCGACGATGGCGGCATACACCTCGGGATCGTTCACGGCGAGGCTGCTGCCGGAGGATTTACAAACACGTGGTTCGTGGCGGCCACCTTCAAATGCGGTGGCGAGAAAGGCATCTGCCATTTGCTTGGCGGTTTCGGTATCGATGGCTTTTCCGGAGAGACAAAGAATGTTCGCATCGTTGTGCTGGCGTGTGGTGATGGTTTCCTCGACGTCGCGAACGTTTGCGGCGCGGACGTGGTTGTGACGGTTGGCGGCGATAGCCATGCCGACGCCTGAGGTGCAGGCAAGGATGCCGAAGTCGAAGGTGTTATCGGAAATGTTACGGGCGACGACGTTCGCGTAGTCTGGGTAATCCACCGAATCTGCGCTGTGTGTGCCGAAGTCTTCGACTTCATGGCCAGCGGCGCGGAGGTGTGCGACGATGGCATTTTTCATTTCAAACGCGCCATGATCGGCGCCGACGGCGATGCGGAAGGTGGATTTGCTCATAAGCTCTGGGACAGGGGGGCAATTGAACGCTGGCAGCCCCCGCTTGCAAACCGGAAATTTCATAAAGTGGCAAGAAAGTCTCTTATCAGGAGTTGGGAATGAGGAAATCAATGGGTGTTTGAACCGCCAAGACGCCAAGTCCGCCAAGGAAGACCGTTCTAGAATCTTAGAGAATGAGATCTATCGAGATGCTTTGTCCCCTTGCTTATAAGGACTTGGCGTTCTTGGTGACTTGGCGGTTTATCATTTCCAAATCTCACAGGGAGTGCCGGCGGGGAATTTTCGTTGATAATTGTACTTCCGGGAAATGCGTTTTCGCGTTTAAAACTCCATTCCGCAAAAACAAATCATCCGCAAACCCAAATGGAATCCCAAGCACTGACCATCACCTCATTCATCTTGTTCACCGCCTTCGCTGCAGGGCTCACGTGGTATCTGACGCGAAAGGATGAAAAAAGTACATCGGACGGCTTTTTCCTCGGTGGACGTTCGCTGACCTTTCCGATTATCGCGGGGTCGCTGTTGCTGACCAATCTCTCGACCGAGCAACTCGTCGGGCTGAATGGGTCCGCGTATAAGAACGGTCTCAGCGTCATGGCCTGGGAGGTGATCGCGGTGGTTGCTCTTGTGCTGATGGCGATGTTCTTCCTGCCTCGCTTTTTGAAAGCCGGTATTACCACGGTTCCACAGTTTTTAGAAAACCGTTTCGACAGGCGTACGCAGACCCTGGCGAACTCCGTCTTTCTCGCTGCCTACGCTTTGCTGCTCATTCCTATCGTGCTCTACACGGGTGCGCTGGGTCTGATTAACATCATGGATCTTCAGAATCTCACTGGCATTAAGAATGACACGCTTCTTCTTCACATCACCTGCGCCGGCATCGGTATCGCAGGTATGCTTTATTCCCGCTTTGGCGGTCTGCGGACGCTCGCGATTCTTGATACGATCAACGGTATCGGCCTTCTCATAGGTGGCTTCATGATTGCCTTTTTCGCGCTCCATGTTCTCGGCGGTGACGCTGGCATCGCTGGTGGTTGGGAAAAACTAAATGTGGATCATCCCGATCGGATGGACTCCACGGGTGAAGCTGGTTCGGAAGTTCCGTTTTCTACGATCTTTACCGGCGTCGCGCTTCTGAATCTTTTTTACTGGTGCACGAATCAGCAGATCATCCAGCGGACATTCGGAGCGAGCAGCCTTGCCGAAGGGCAGAAAGGCGTTTTGTTAACCGGCGCGCTGAAGCTGCTTGGTCCGGTCTATCTGGTCCTGCCCGGCCTGATTGCCTACCATCTTTACTTCGGACAAGGCGTTGATAATGACGATGCTTACGGGAAGCTGGTCTCCGACGTGCTTCCGGACCACTTGACCGGTTTCTTTGCAGCGGTGATGGTCGGTGCGATTTTAAGTTCGTTTAACGCGGCGCTCAATTCCACTTCCGCGCTGTTTTCGATCGGTCTCTATAAACACATGATCAATCCGGTGGCCTCAGACCAGCAAACGGTAAAGACGGCCAAGCTGTTCGTCACAGTCATCGCCATCGCCGCGATGCTGGGAGCGCCTCTTCTGGCAAAAACGCCGAGTATTTTCAGCTATCTCCAGACGATGAACGGCATCTACTTCATCCCGATTTTCGCCATTGTGGTGATGGGTATGTTAAACAGCCGCGTCCCGGCTTGGTCAGCGTTTGTCAGCATGATCGTCGGTCTGGTGATACTGATCGCCACCTTGATCGTCTATCCGATCGCTGCGCCCCAGGTTTTCAATGAGGCGACCGGAGTCATGGCAAGCCAGAGCTTCGCGGACTTCACCGGGTTCAGTAATTTCCACCTGATGGGGATCGTGTTCGCACTGCTGACTGGGTTCATGTATGTCGCGAGTCTCGTGGCACCACGCGCCGAAGCTTGGATTCTTGAGACGGGAACGCCTATCGATATGACGCCGTGGAAGAATGCGAAATGGGCAAGTTTGATTCTGATTATTGCGGTGATCGCAATTTACGCCACGTTCGCCAAATAGGAATCCATGCTATCACCCAATCCTTCTATCGAATCCTTGGTCAAAACGGCCGGGGGGAAATTCCAAGAGATTTTCAAAAAATCGCCTGAGTATGTCGCGACTTCTCCGGGCCGCGTGAACCTGATCGGTGAGCACATCGATTACTGTGATGGGTTTGTCCTGCCGTTCGCGATCGAGCGCACTGTGCTCATCGTTGCGGCGCGGAATGGAACGAATGAGGCAAGGGTCGGCACGGCGCTGGATGACAAGGTGGCGAGCTTCCGGATTGATGAGCCCCAGCAGATCGGCGAGCCGAAATGGACGAACTACCTGCGCGGCGTGCTGGATGGATTTCAGAAGCGCGGAGTAGACGTGCCCGGCTTTGATGCGTTCATCGTCTCCAGCCTTCCGGGCGGTGCGGGGCTTTCCTCCTCCGCGGCGCTTGAGTGTGCGGTGGCGACCTTGTTTGAGGCACTTTCCGGAACGCGGCTTGAAATCCGTGAGAAGGCGCTACTGGCGCAGAAGGCGGAACATGAATTCGCCGGCGTGCCCTGCGGCATCATGGATCAGTTTGCCTCTACATTCGGGAAAGAAGGGCAGCTGGTGCTGATCGACTGCCGGTCTGGGGAAACAGAGATGGTGCCTTTTAAGAATCCAGCGCTGACCATTTTAGTTTCCAACACAAAAGTCTCCCACGAGCTTTCCGATGGGGGTTACGCCGCCCGCCGGAAGAATACGGAGGACGGGCTGGTTGCAATCGCTAAGCCAAGCTGGCGTGATGTGACTGAAGACGATTTAGATAAGGCCAAAGCCAGTATGGATGAGGTGACGTTCCGTCGCTCGCGTCATGTGGTTGGCGAGATCGCACGTACGATCGCGGCGGTGGAAGCGCTCAAGCAGGAAGATTTTTCCGAGCTTGGAACACTCATGTATGCGAGCCATGTGTCTCTGCGCGATGACTTTGAAGTCTCCTGCCCCGAACTGGATCATCTGGTAGCGAAAGCTGCGGAGCTCGGCCGTGAGGGTGGAGTGATCGGCGCGCGTATGACAGGGGGAGGCTTCGGTGGATCCACTGTCACGCTTTGTGAAACGGCTAAGGCGGATGCGATCGCGGCCGAATTGGCAAAGTCCTACGAAGAGGCGTTCGGCTTCGCTCCAGAGATTTTCGCCAGTCGCCCGGCTGAAGGTTCGCGCCTACTGCCAGCTTGATGAGCTTGTGTGTATCATTCCAGCAGTCACGCGCCGGCAACGGGAAAAGTGGGATACCTGTCATCGATAGCCCATGTGTAAATCAAAGCAGCGAAAGGTCGCTTCGATCAAACGCTCCGCGCGATGTGGTTCGGCTTCGTTGACACTTTAAAGACCCTTTGTTATTCAGCTCCCATGGCTCGAACCGATGAACCCGCGTCGTGGGATAAAATCTGGAAAAAAATTAAGGAGGATGAATGGTGCCTGATAAGAAACGGGGAACGCTCTGGGCCGTTCCTGATTGAAGAGCTCAAGGATATGGAGGAGCGCAACGAGCTCAATCCCCGTCTCGATATGGTTTGGAAAGAGGGCATGGATGATTGGATTCCTGCGGGCCAAGTAGACGGCCTGTTCGAGAAGAACGCGAAAGCCGAGACGGAGGAAAAAATCAAAGCCGCTCCACCTACGGAGCCTGTAGTAGATCGCTCCAAGAAGAAAGAGAAAGAGAAAGGAGAAGAAATCGAATGGCCTGGGACTGGGCGCGGTGGCTTCGTGTTCTTTTACTTTATCTTCCCAATACTATGGATCAGCGGCTTGACTCTAGGTGCCGGCTTCCTGCAGGGAATAGTGGGCGCTGGAATCATCGGCCCGGTCCTGATTTGCCTAGGCCTGCTGCCTTTCATCATAGGCTTTGCGGCGCTGTTGAGTCGTTTTCAGAATCTGTCGATGTCACGTCTCTGGCTTTTGGGGATGTTGGTTCCCGGTCTCAATCTTTGGTTGGGATACCGGCTACTCACCTGCCCGCCGGGTTATGCGGTGCATAAGAAGCTCGGGGCTCTAAGTATCGTGCTCGCAGTTGTTTACTGGCTGATAATTTCCTCCGTGGTCGCAGCATCTGTCTTAGTTACAATCAAGGGGCCCGCAATGTTCGAGGATTGGATTGAGCAAAATCCGGAGCTCGTCGATGAAATCACCGCGAAGATCGGGGAAGCGAAGGCAAAGGTAGCGGAGGCAACCGGCGGCGAAGAAGCGGAACCTGAAGAGAAAGAAAAAGCGCCGACCATCATTCCTTACTAATTTTCGAAATTGATCCAAACATCCAAACAAACCGACGAGATGCAGCAGGCAGCAAGGGCAGCCGCGCGTGCAACCGATGAGGCTGTTACTCCGCTAGAGTGCTGGTGCCTGCACGGTGCGGTTGGCGCGGCTTCGGATTGGCGGAACATTGCTTCAGGATTAGCACAGTCCGGCATTTCCACCCGTGCGGTCGATCTGTGGCGCTTTCTGCAATGTGAAAGTGTGCCGATGCCGGAGTTTGGAAAGCGGCTGAACGCGGATTGCGAAGGCGAGGTTTCGCGCGGGCAGCGGCGCGTATTGATCGGTTACTCCATGGGTGGGCGGCTGGCGCTGCATGCGCTGCTCGAGGGCGGACCGTGGGATGCCGCAGTAATCATTTCCGCTAACCCTGGAATCGAGAATGCTCAACAAGCATCCGAGCGCCGCAGCCAAGACACCGTGTGGGCAACTCGTGCGCTGACCGCCTCATGGGCGGATTTCCTGAAGGATTGGAATGCCCAAGATATTCTAGGCGGGGCTCTGCGTGATGAGCGGGAAGATAAAAAACTCATCCAGCGCCGCCGTGAGATTGCTCGTAGCTTTGTCGATTGGTCAGTGGGGAATCAAACATCGCTGTGGGAGCGGCTGCCGGAGATCGAGATTCCAGTGCTGTGGATTGCTGGTGAGGATGATGAGAAATTTTCCGATATTGCAAGGCGTGCTGCGCAGGTCTCGGATCGATTCGAGCTGGCAATTGCCCCGGGCACTGGTCACCGGGTGCCTTGGGATAAGCAACCATGGCTACTTGAAAAAATCCGTGATTTTTTGTGAATCAGTTTTCATCACCTTCATGAAAGTCGCCACGTTCCTCATAGCCTGCTCCACGCTACTCAGCGCCTGCGAAAAAAAAGAGGCCGCCCAAAAGCCGGCTATCGAACCCCAGGTTAAAAAGTATCTCGGCATTGTGCTCGCTGAGAAAGGCCTAAAGCTAGGCTCGCCCATCTTCCTACGCGCTTTCAAAGAGGAGGAAATTCTGGAGGTATTCGTAAAGAAAGAGTCCACCGGAGTTTTCGAATTGTTTGCCACTTATTCAATCGCCGCCGCAAGCGGCGAGCTCGGCCCGAAGCTCGCCGAGGGTGACAAACAAGTGCCTGAAGGATTTTACCATGTTGGCCCGAAGGCGCTGAACCCGAAAAGCTCCTACCACCTATCATTCAATATTGGCTATCCCAATGCCTACGATCGCGCGCACAAGCGCACGGGCTCACTCATCATGATACACGGGGCCTCAATCTCCATCGGCTGCCTCGCAATGACGGACGAAAAAATCGAAGAAATCTATGCGCTTGCGGATGAAGCCTTGAAAGGCGGCCAACCGTTTTTCCGCGTCCACATGCTCCCCTTCCGCATGACTGAGGCACGCATGCAGAAAGCCGCCTCCAGCCCGCATTTCCCCTTCTGGAAAAACCTCAAAACCGGCCACGACCTTTTCGAAGAAAATCGGATCCCTCCGAATGTGGAGGTTGAGGGGAAGCGGTATGTTTTTCAGTAGCGTCATTTCGATGTGAAATAACCGCCGACTTTGTGCCGCGGACACAGGCGCTTTTCATCCAAACACCCATCTCAGGTTCTCTGTCAAAATTTCAGCATTTCCGTTTTTCAGCTTCTCAGCTTTTATCTTTCCATGCTCCCGCCATCCCACCCCTTAGTCGAGGCCGCTACCAAGCCTCTCGCAGACAACGCGGAGAGCCGCCTCGCCGCGAACGCGCTGCTTGAGGAGAACTTTGATGAAGATCATCCCGCGATCGGGGAAGCGCTGGAGCGGCTTGAGAAAGTGGATGCGAAAAGATTTCCCAGATTATGGCGGGTTTGTCTTCATGTTTGCGCGGCGACAGCGTTTCTGCTCCTGACGTTCCCAGCTCTGCAAGTACAGAGCGTCCTGCAAAATCTGAATTCAGTAACAAGCATCAGCTATAATGAAGAGACAAAGCTTATCGTTCCTGCAGACCTCACGCCGAATCAGAGACTGCTGATTGGCGATCCCACTCTGCCGCAAATCCGCCAGAGTGAGTTACTGCATTTGAGTGCCCCGAAGCGACCCGATTTTTTTACGGAGTATACCGGCAAATACGCAAATGAACACGATAGGTTACCCGACAAATACTTGGAAAAATCAGCCCGAATTGATCCGAAGAATTCCTTCCATCTCTATAATGCGGCGGCACGCGGAGGCGGAGATTCCGTCGAGAAGGTGAAGTCGAAGACAAAAGGAGCGCCCCGTTACGTCGGAAACAAGAGGCTTCGCGATATGCCCGATGAGGTTGCCTGGAAACTCAATGATGAAGAGAAATTTAATGAAGCCATGGATCTTGTTGCGAAGGCTGCGACCCTTCCGCACTATGATAACTACGAGACGAGTCTGAGCGCCGAAAGACTTCCGCTTTTCAATCAGGATCGTATGATCCCGCGTATTTGGACGCTCGCATATTTCGCCGGTCAGAGCACCCAAACCATTTCGATACTGAAAGTCGCCAACCTGATTTCGGCAAGGGCGTATTTCCTATCACTGGAGGGAGATGAAGATGGGTTTTTGTCGTTGTATGCGGACTCCGAGGCATTTCTTTCCCATCTGTCGCATGCTCCTGACAGTCACCTTGTCACCGAGCTTGTATATGCGGTCAGCGCAGCGGGAACGGCCAATGCCTTCGACTTCGGTGCAGAGCGGCTCGGCCTCTCGGAGCTTGCGGAGAAAATGTTTCTACGCAAGAAGGCCTTCATTGATGACGCGAACATGAGGACTCTCCGTGAGGACCCGATGTCAGATCACATCGAACGAAAAGGTTCGATTTTAACAAGGCTGACTGCTCCGGCCATTGCAAAGCAGGTGGCGAATCCGCCATTGTTCGATCCCGAAACCCTCACGCCCGGTAGGTTGGCAGAGTATGAATTCTATTCTGCCGTGCTCCTGCCGGTCGTTGCCAGTATTCTCGGGCTGGCGGCACTCGTGGCATTTATCTCGGGAGCACTGCTGCCGCGTCCCGCGAAACTCCTCTCGAAACGGTTCGGCTTGCTTCTCCGTCCAGCGGACTGGGTCTGGGTGGCAGGCGCGGTGCTCGCTCCTATCGCGCTCATCATCATCATCACGCGATACACACCACTGGGCGGAATAAATTTCAGTATTAGCCACAACCAGATGTTATTTCCCGCTGCTCATTATCTCCTCCTCATCTTCGTGTTGTTGACCGTTACTCCTGCGACCATCCGCTGGCGGCTTGAGAAACGATTGGGGGCGTTCGGTATTCGAAGCGGGTCTCGTCCTGTTTTCCTGATCTTTTTTGCCGTCGGAGGTTTATGCCTTCTTTTCGCTCATCCCATTATTGACCATTTCTCCATTGGATCCGGGAGCCGTGCCATGCTGCCACTTGCCCTGATTACGGGCTTATGGGGTGCTGCCATCGTGTTCGGACTCGGGAGTATCTATTTCGTGAAAAAAGAACGGGTAATCGTCAAGGTTGCTGCACTGGGAGCACTTCCAACCGCACTCTCATTTGCGATCATTTTATTAGTCGCTCTTGTTCCGGTCTTACGGGAGTCAGCGGAGAGGTGGGTCGCACGCGATACGTTCACCCGTGTGGTTCCTACCGGATTAAGTTTCTACGAAGCCGAGATCGCCGCGCAGAAACGGAAAGAAACCAAAGCCATTCTTGGTATCGAATAGTTCTTCCAAGACAACCATCACATCCAAATAGTCCCGCCAGGAGTCGAACCTGGATCTACGGTTTCGGAAACCGTCGTCCTATCCATTGGACTACGGGACCTTTGTGGAGTGAGCGCAAGTGTTTAGAGGAGTGGTGGGGATTTGGCAAGGAATACCCTGTGGCGCGTCTCTTCGGTCTTGCGCGTCTCGGGTTTCTACAGTACGCCATCCGCGTTATGCCTATCGCAACTCCTGAACAATACGCCGCTATGATCGACACCGCCCAGAAGGGTGGTTACGCCTATCCGGCGATCAATGTCACTTCCCTCACTACGATCAACGGTGCGCTCAAAGCGTTTTCCGAGTCCAAATCAGACGGTATCATCCAAGTCTCCACCGGTGGCGGTGAGTTCGCATCTGGCACTTCCGTGAAAGACGCGGCATTCGGCGCAATCATCCTTGCTGAGGCCTGCCACCTTCTTGCGGAAAAGCACGACGTGCTCATCGCGCTTCACACCGATCACTGCCATCCAGAGAAAGTCGAAAGCTTCCTCAAGCCGCTTTTGCAAGCTTCACGTGAGCGCATTGCAGCTGGCAAGGGCCCACTTTTCCAATCCCACATGTTCGATGGTTCGGTTGTCGAGCTGGATGAGAATTTGAAAATTTCCAAAGAGCTCCTCAAGGAGTGCGCCGAGCTGGGCATTATCCTCGAAGTTGAGGCAGGTTGCGTGGGTGGCGAGGAAGACGGCCACGATACTTCCGGCCTTCCAATCGAAAAACTCTACACCACTCCTGAGGACATGGTGGAGGTTTATGAAGCGCTCCAGCCGCTTGGCCGCTTCATCTTCGCAGCGACTTTCGGCAACGTGCACGGTGCCTACAAACCGGGCTCAGTGAAACTCAAACCAACCATCCTCCGCGACGGCCAGAAGGCAGTAACGGACAAGCACGGCGCGGATGCGGAAATGGACCTCGTGTTCCACGGTGGCTCCGGATCGACCATCGAAGAACTTCGCGAAACCCTCGATTACGGTGTGATCAAAATGAACATCGATACCGACACACAATACGCGTTCACCCGCCCGATCGTAACTCACATCTGCGAGAACATCGAAGGCGTCCTCAAGATCGACGGAGAAGTCGGCAACAAGAAGGCTTACGATCCACGCGCTTTCCTCAAAAAGGGTGAGCAAGGTCTTTGCGATCGCATGAAGCAAGCTTGCGACGAGCTCCTTTCCACTGGGAAAACCATTTACGGCAAGTAATCGAGAGTTTCGAAGAGCTCTGCTCTGCCCATGGCAGGCTTGTTCGATTCATCGCCAGCGATTTACCAAAACCGGCCTCTTCACGGAGTGCCGGTTTTCTTTTTACAGATCGCCGATGAGATCCATCGTTGCATGCCATTGGTTTCTGTTGCATCTACTTCCAGCCCTAGACGGAAAATATGGATTACCCTCTGACCTCAGCAACTCGCCACACTCTCCCTAACGGACTTACCGTTATTCTCGATCCCGACCACTCGGCACCTGTGCTCTCGGTCCAAGCATGGATCGCTACCGGAAGCATTCACGAAGGAGCAAAACTCGGCTCCGGCCTATCCCATTTCCTCGAGCACATGGTCTTTAAAGGAACGCGGGATTTCTCCTCGGAGGAACTTGCTCAAACCGTTCAGGCGGGTGGCGGCCACTGGAATGCCTATACGACATTCGACCGAACCGTCTACTACATCGACGGGCCAGCCCTTTCGCTAGAGCCGTTTTTGAAATGCCTTACCGGATTGGTGTTTTTCCCGACTATTCCCGAAGCGGATTTTGAAAATGAAAAAGACGTGATCCGCCGCGAGATCGATATGGGCTTGGATGATCCGGGCAATGCCTCGACCCGGCTACTGCTATCCACCGCATTCACCGTGGATGCCAGGCGGCATCCGGTGATCGGACATCGGCATTTGTTTGACGAGATTTCCTACGGAGACCTTAAAGATTACCATCGCACTCGTTACACACCGGACCGCACGCATCTGGTGATTTCCGGAGACTTTGATCCGGCGCAAGCAAGCGCGCTGATCGATTCTCTCACCGCAGATTGCCGCATCGTTTCCGGACCGGAGCCACACATTCAGCGTGATGCTCAACAGCTGGGCCCACGCGAAGGCTTCGATACGTTCGACATACCTACCAGCAACTTGTGTCTGTCTTGGAAGACTCCTCCTATCGGCCACCCAGACATTCCAGCATATGATGTGCTGGCGGCAATTCTTGGACGTGGCCATTCATCGCGCCTTTACCGCTCTCTGCGGGAGCAACGCGAGCTGGCGCTTGATATCTCCGCATGGACTTGGAGCGGACCGGACGAAGAGGGCTTGTTTGCCATCTCCGCAGAAGCGCAACCGGAACACCGGGACGAGCTCAAGAGCGCGATACTCGATGAGCTTGTTGAACTCCCCGCATCCTCCCTGGATGACGAAATTTCCAAAGCAAAGCGCCAGATCGCGACTTCGCAGTTCCGCCTGCTCACCTCAGCATCGGGACGCGCCTCCGATCTCGCCTCAAACTGGCACGAGGCGCGCGACCTGAACTTCACACGTGCTTATCTCGCTGAGATCAACGGAGTCACCGCCGCGGATATCCGTCGGGTTGGTCAATTGCTTTCCGAAAGCCGGATGACCTTCACCTCGCTTGATCCGGAGGGCTTTGCGCCAAAGGTGGCTGAGAAAAAAGCAGTGCAGGAGGTTCCGGGAATCACCACCCATACCTGTGCCAATGGATTACGCTTGGCCTTGATTCCTGACCACCGCGTTCCATTGATTCATTTCCAAGCTGCTGTCGGCGCGGGAATGCTCTCTGAAACCAAAGAAAGAAACGGGCTCAACCAGCTTCTTGCGTCTACGCTCACAGCAGGGACCGTATCGCGCTCCGCTGATGATATTGCTCTGGAGCTGGAATCACTGGGCGCCTCCATCTCCGCCGCTACAGGAAATAATGCCTTCCTCGTTCAGTCCGCAGGGCTGGCGGCAGACGCGGTCTCTATTCTCGATATTTTCGCCGATGTGTTGCTCAACCCCTCGTTTCCAACTGACGCGATCAAGCGCGAAAAAGCCTCTCAAAAAGCGATGCTGGAAGAATCTTTAAGCGACCCCCTGCACACCTGCATGAAGCAGCTTCGCTCCGCGCATTACTCCGGAAACGGCTACGGACTGGATTCACTGGGAACCCTGGAGACTTTACCAAAAATCGAACGCCTCGATCTCGCAGCGCATCATTCACGTCATTTCAACGCAGCCAACATGAGCCTCGCGGTCGCAGGAGATTTCGATTCGCAGCGGATGATTGAATTAATCGAAAGCCAACTGGGAACGCTTCCGGAAGGGACGCAGTGGACTCCGCCGAAGTCGGAACTCTCCGCAGGAGAAGTTGTTGAGAAGACTCTTCCAAAAAAACAAGCCGTCCTTGCAGTTGGCTATCCCGGTAGTGATATCAGCGGGGAGCATCGCCACACGCTCGCCTTCCTCAATGCCTATGCGTCTGACATGGCTGGACCGTTATTCGGGCGCATTCGTGAGGAATTGGGATTGGCCTATCGAGTCGGTGCCAGCCAATTTCTTGGCTACGATAGCGGGTTGTTTTTCTTCTATCTCGCGACCTCGCCGGAGCAGATAGACCTCGCACGCGAAGAGCTTTTTAAAGAAATCGCGAAAATAGCCGAACATGGAATCCCGGATGAAGCGTTTGAACGAGTTCGCGCTACGGCCCTTTCGGGAGTCGCCATCCAGCAGCAATCGCCATCCTCGAACGCGCGCCATGCAGCCCTCGATCTGCTCTTCGGACACCCTGCGGATTCGCATCGGTTCTTGCCGGAGATCTACCAAGCGCTGACTCCTGAGCGAGTGCGCGAAACTGCGAAATACGTCTTCGCGGTGAAGCCTACAATTTCCGTGGTGCTTGGTGAAAAGAGCTAAGAAGCATTCGATAAACTTCATGAACACACTCGCACGCCTGCCGATTTCAGAGAAAGAATTTGTCCCTTCGCATTATTTCAAGCGATTGGAGAAGGCTGAGATTTGCATTGGTGAGAGACCATTGGAAATGGATTTGGGATGTGGTGACGGATCTTTTTTGATCGATCTCGCCAGGCATCATCCAGAGCGTGACTTCATCGGCGTGGAGCGCTTATTGGGACGCTGTAAAAAGGTAGCTAAAAAGATCAAGCGTGCGGAGTTGGGCAATGCCCGCATCTTACGCTTGGACTCAAAATACGTGGTCGAGTGGCTGCTACCTGAAGCCGCCATTTCCCGCATACATCTCCTCTGCCCGGATCCATGGCCTAAGGTCCGGCATCACCGGCGCAGACTGGTGCAGATCCCGTTTCTTGGAGCGGTGAAAAAGAGCTTGGTGCATGGTGGTGAATTTCTGTTCATGACCGATCACGAGGAATACTTCGAATATGCCTGCGAGCAGATCCACGAAAGCGGTTTATTCGAGATCCAGCCGTGGACTGAGGATTCGTTTTTCTATCCGAAAACAGATTTCCAGATTCAGTGGGAAGCGGAGGGAAAATCGATGCATCGAATTCGCTGTGTCAAAACAGACTAGTCGCTGGGATCAGGGCCGCGACGGGGCAGCCGTGTTTCGCTGTCATCGAGAAAGCCCTTGATAATCAATTCACCTTTTTCTGAAAGTGTGAGCGTCAGGCCTCCGGTTTGTTGGCGGTTGATTACCTTAAAGGCATTCGATTGTTGCCATTGGGTGAGTTGACTGAGGCGGTAATCATCGATCCGGCTACCCGGAAGCCTCGGCACGATAACGGCTTGGGGAGCCAGCTGCTTTAGAAATGGCGGGGTGAGGCTGAAATCCGTTTCGTGAAATCCTGCAACGACGACATCGGCTTTTAGATTTCGATAGTGATCCAGTAGTGCCTGTTCACTGAGCCTACCCGCATCGCTGAGCCAGAGAATTTTCCAACCCTGCCAGTGCAGCATGAAAATCAGGCAGCGGTCATCCGCTATAGAGCCGATCGGAGTATCATGCGGGGAGAGCAGAATTTCCGCGTGAGCGGTGTTTCCGAAATCAAACAATGAACCAGTATTAGGCTTGGTCACTCGGATACCGATTTCTTCCGCGTCCTCCCACGCTGCAGCGCTGGAGTTCCGTGTCTTATCGGGTCCAAGCACGACTTGCCGGATTCGAAACATTTCAGATATCAATTGCGGATCGGTGACGTGCCCAGCATCCGCATGAGTGAGGATTAATGAGTCCGGTTGAATACCGAACTGGTTCAGAGAGCGGCTGACTTCACTTTTAAGACTGTATTTTCCACCACTATCGATGAGCACCGCTTCGCCCCCGGCGGAAGCAAAGCAGGCTGCTTCAGAACCATAAGAGAGATCATAAATCACCAAGGTGTCTCGGGAGGGTTTGCCCGTGACCGCCCACGCGCCGGGAAGCTTGGCAAAAGCTCCAGCAGTTTCAGCGCAAGCATTCGCAATCCAAGCGTTCTTACGATTTAGAAACACAGACGCTTCAGGACTGAGCGGATGAATGAGCGCGGAGAGAAGGGAAGTCGCCAGAAGCACGAAGACCTCCGCAACCAAGGCCACGGTGGCGAGAATGGAAATGGGCGTGAGTATTCCAAAATGCGCCATGCTCAGTGGGGCGGAACCGACAGATGCGGCCAGCGAAACGGAGAAGGTGTCTGCGAGCTTCTGCCTGAAGCTCAGCCACTTCACCTGCCACCAAGATTGTTCGCTCTTGGGCAAGAGATCGTCTTCCTCAGCCAGCCAGTCAAAACAACGCCGCGCGTAGAACGCACCCAGACCAATCGCAGCAACGACACCGTAGGAAAGCTGAATCCCTGGTAGAAGAATCATGCTAGGATTCCACAGTAGCGTGAGTATCAAAACGGCTCCGAGAGCGTTCAACAAATCCGTTCTCCGGCGCAGGGCGAAGGCACCTAAAAATACCGCCCCCATGCACGCAGCTCGAATCGCAGCCGAGCCGTTTCCTGTTAACCAAACATAGCTGAACATCGCGGCGATAATAAGGGGAATCGCCCAGCGCCGAGGAAAATGAATGATGCGCAGGAACGCCCAAACGAGCCCGCCAACCATCGCGACATGCAGACCGCTGACGGTGAAAACATGGAGGGTTCCGCTTTCCCGGAAGTCGCGAACGAGGCCTAGAGAGTCCGGCGAACGCTCACCGAGCACAACCGCGCGGATGACTTTGGTGGCATTACTTTCTTCATCCAGTCCAGCGACAATGCTTTCACGAAAGGCTGCCTTGAAGCTCGCCAATTTAGCCGACAGCGGACCAATCCAGCGCTTTTCACGCATCTCACTTGCTTGGAATGTGCCAATAAGGCCCTCCGCCCGCAACCTCGAGATGCCGTCGGGGACTCCTGGATTGCGTTCCGGCTCGAAGGATTCAAAAACTCCATACGCTTTGAACTCCGTGCCAGCTGGGGCCAACTCCCCAGAGCCACGCCAAATGACCTCACGCGAGAGAAGTTCGCTGCCATGTAGCTTGGCGCGTGCACTCCATCTACCCGCATCACCTACCGAGTCCTCGAGTAGACGCGCCTCAACCCATTGCTGTCCTTGCTTGGAAATCCAGAGCTCTCCGGCGAGCTGGCGCTGCTGATGCCAATGAACATTGGCGATGTTTAGTATGAGCCAAATAAATGCGAAAGCAGCTGTTCGCAAGCCAGCGGTTGCGGCAAGCAGAGAGCAGAAAGTGATTGCCAGAAACCATCCCGATCCGGGGAACCACATCTCAAATGATACGCTGGCGACCAGACCGACCGCCAAAAAAAACAAAGGTCGCTTCGCCCAAAAGGAATGAAGCAACTGGCGAACCTTCAGCACTATCCCATGCCCCATTCGTGCAGTTTGGTGCGGGCGTTCGCAGAATGGCGAGTTTCGGGAAATTGCTCCATGATCTGCTCCAAAACAGATCCCGCGATATTCCTGTCATCCATGTCTTGATCGTAGAGCTCGGCAAGACGGAACATAAGAAACGCAGCGTCATTTTGCTCCCAATCCTGCCCTTCAATTCCCTCTCTGAGAGTTGCGATTGCAGTAGCCGGATCTTCCATGTGGTGGCTTTGGATCTTCGCTATTTCTACCAGCGGCATGCGATTATAGGGCTCGGATTCCGCAGCAATTCTAAAGGACTCGATCGCGCCTTCCCACTCGCCTTGAGCCATTAAGACACGGGCATCATGGAAGGGATCTTTTTCAACTTCTTCACCACTGTCGTAAACCGCGTGTGTCAATTTATCAGCAAACATTGGGATCACTTTGGTCACTACCACGATACCAACCAGCCCGGCGGTTAAGAATGCCAGTAAGATACCATTGAAGACGCGCTCACCTTCCAATCCACGAAACTCTGTCCTCAAGTCAGGTAATTTGTCATCTTCTTCACCGTATTCTTCAATATACGTGATCTTCTCACTCAGCTCTCTCATCTTGCTGCCAGATTGGTAAAACTTGAACCAACTGCCAGAGACAAGAAGAACAAGCACCGCGATGCTGATGTATTTAATCATTTGTCCTGACTTTCTTTATCTCTAATAAAAGATAAAGAATAATATCACTTCTGAAGATGTTCTTCACAGTATTCCTCTCCGTCTTGAGCCATACGGAAGTCGAGATCCGGGTCTGTGATTTCCGTGCGGTCACATTTTTTACAGCGATGGAAGGCGGCTTCTTCAGGTGCTTTGGCCTTTTCGAAGTTTTTACGCCGTCCTGCTGATTTCGCGATTTTCGCCCGGCCGCGTAACGCTGGAATCCCAGCCCAGAAAAGGTAGTTTGCGAAGCTCAGAAGAAAGAACCCGATGTATAAAGGCTGCATGACGACCGGCAAAATTATTGGCACAGCAATGAAAATCGCAATCCAACGGACCTGCACTGGGAAAAAGAACATGAGTAGGAACTCAACTTTGGGAAACAAGGTCGCAAAGGCAAAAAAGGCGGCGATATAGATAAAGAAGCCACTCCTTTCCATAGGAGTTTCATAAAGCAAATTAGCAATCAATAAGCCGGCGAAACCGGTGTAATAAAAGAGGCTGTTGCGGAATACTCCCCAAGCTCCTTCCAATGCATCGCTCATCATGAAGGCAATCATGACCATAAAAAACAGGAACAATGCTCCGAAGGCGCCCAACCCGCCCGAGCCACTGCTGGCGAAGAGAAATGTCACCAATCGCCAGAGTTCACCCGAAAGAATCTTACCTCGATCGAACTCAAGGATCTGACCGATATTAGGGTTTACGATCTGCAACAGGAAGACCATCACATGAAACATCGCATAAAATCTGAGTAATCCAGGAAATGCCAACCATCCGAATCGTTTCTCTACCTTGTCCAAAAAATGCATCAAAGAGAAGGTTCTACACCTTAGTCCAATTGACAAGCACGTCCCGCTAGCTCAGGTTATATTCGTGTCCGATGATCTCCTCCATTCTCCGTTAGAAGCTGCCCATATCGCCCTTGGGGCGCGTCTCGTCCCCTTCGGTGGATGGTCGATGCCAGTTCAATATTCCTCCATCCTCAACGAGCATGCATCGGTGAGAAATCACGTCGGAGTGTTCGACATTTCACACATGGGGCAGGTCTTCGTGACGGGCGCAAATCAGCTCACCTGGTTGGATCACTTATTGACCAATAATCTTTCCAAATTACAGCCGGGCGAGGGTCAGTATACCATGATGCTCAACGAAAAAGGTGGAGTGATCGACGATTTGATTGCTTATCGAATTTCAGAAGACGAAACGCTTCTGGTAATCAATGCATCGATGATTCCGGAAGACGTTGCCTGGATGGAGGCTCATTTACAGGATGGTGTTTCGCTCCGTAACGAATCTGACGCATGGGCTGGTCTTGCGGTCCAAGGGCCAGAGGCGGCAGCCGCGTTCAAGAAGCTTTTCCCTGCGGAAGAACTCCCTGAAAGAAACGGAATTTCTGAAATCGCTGGCGGCCATTTGGTTTGTCGTACTGGGTATACAGGAGAGGATGGCTTCGAGTTTTTCTGCACTGCTGCCGATGGAGCTGACTTCCTGCACGCCTTCATCTCTGCCGGCGCGACGCCCTGTGGCCTCGGAGCTCGCGATACCTTGCGTTTGGAAAAATGCTATCCGCTAAATGGCAACGATCTGTCACCGGAGCACACACCTGTGGAAGCAGGGCTTGGGTTTTTCTGTGATCTTGAAAAGCCTGAATTCATTGGGCGCGAAATCTTGGCTGAACAGAAAGCCAACAAGCCGAAGCAGCGCCTCACGGCCATCGAAGTGATTCAAAAAGGCCCGCCGCCCCGCCCGCATTATTCCGTGCTCAGCACTGATGGTGAAGTTATTGGCGAGCTCTCAAGCGGCGTGCTCTCGCCAACCTTGGGTAAAGGAATCGCGATGGCATATCTACCACTTGCATTCTCAAAGCCGGGGACCGAAGTGTTGATCGACATTCGCGGTCGCCAGTTCCAAGCGATTACTGTCAAAAAACCCTTTCTTAAATAAGCCACATCATACCAAACTATATCCATGAGCTCCTCCAACATTCCTTCAGATCTTGTTTTTCAAACTTCCCATGAGTGGGCACGTATCGAGGGCGATATCGCCACGGTCGGCATTTCAGATCACGCTCAAGAAGAGTTAACAGATGTGGTCTTTGTAGAGCTTCCACCGCTCGGCAAGGAAGTTGATGCTGGCGATCCGATAGCTGTGGTTGAATCCGTAAAAGCCGCCTCAGATATTTATTCCCCACTCTCCGGAGAAATCATCGAGACAAACCCTGAAGTAGATGGCGATCCATCTTTGGTTAATACCGATCCCTACGGCAAAGGCTGGATCTTCAAAGTGAAGCTTTCCAAGCCTGAACAGGCTTCCAGTATGTTGACCGCAGAGGCATACGGCGAGCTCATTGGGTAAGGCGAGTAGGCTTGAACCCCTGCGATGAAATGAGGGTTTTAACCCGCTCCAACTAGTTGAGGAGCTGTGGGTTTAAACCCACGATCCCCTCTAAGCTGAAGCTTACTCTCCCCAGCATCAATAGACGTCGCGGAGGTAGCGCTTACCTTTTTTGAGCTGCGAGACGTATGCCGCAGCTTCTTCTTCCGAGAGTTTGCCATGTTCTTGGGCTATACCAAGCAGCGCGGCATCCACGTCCTTGGCCATGCGTGAAGCATCTCCACAAACGTAGAAGGCAGCACCTTCTTGCAGCCACTTCCAGAACTCAGCGCCCTCTTTAAGCATGAGATCTTGAACATAAATCTTTTCTTTCTGGTCGCGTGACCAAGCGAGATTCATGCGGGAAAGTGTGCCATCCTTCTGGAAAGCCTCGAGGTCCTCGCGATAGAGGAAATCGCTTTTCTCGTGCGGGTTGCCAAAGAAGAGCCAGTTCGGACCTTTGGCGCCGGTGGACTTACGTTCCTCGAGGAATGCGCGGAATGGCGCGATTCCAGTGCCGGGACCAACCATGATCACTGGCACATCGCCATTTTCAGGCAAGCGAAAGGCATTGTTGTGGTGGAGGTAAACACCAGGCTTGGTTTCACCGTCGAGGCGATCACTAAGATACGTCGAGCATATACCGCCACGCTTCCTTCCATGGCTGTCATAACGAATGATACCAACGCATAGATGAACTTCTCCGGGATGCGCCTTCGGGCTGGAGGCGATGGAGTAGAGGCGTGGCTGGAGCTTTTTGAGGACGGAGACAAAGTCTTCGCCGTCGGTGAAATCCGCTGGGTAGTTGAGAACCAGATCGATCAAGTCACGGCCCCAGCAGAACTCCTCCCATTGCTTCCTATCGTCGGCTTCGACCAAGCAGCGGAGGTAGGGCGAGCCACTACGCTTTTGCCATTTTTCGATAAGTGACTTGTTGATATTACCGATGTCGTAGTGATGAATAAGCGCCTCGCGGAGACCTACTTCCTCACCGGTTGAGGTCGGCACATCACCAGCACGAAATGGCAGCGCGGCAATGATCTCGTCAACCACTCCTTCTGGGTTTTGTGGGTAAACTCCGAGCGCATCTCCGACTTCATATTCAAGCTCGGAGCCTTCGAGAGAGATCTCGATGTGGTTGGTCTGCTTTTCTCCTGGGCCGTTGAGATTGTAATTCTTGAGAATTGCTGAGGGAAACGGGTTCTTTTTCGAGTAGCCAGCCTCTTCGATATCTTCACTGACGTAACTGGCAACTGCTGCAGGAGGACCCTCCGGCGCAAGAACTGCGATCACGCCTTTTGACCACTCTGCGTAAGGCTCGTCTGGATCCACATCAACATCGACGCGCTGGTAAATACGAGATGCTCCGAGCTCTTCGAAGCGGGTATCGAACTCTGTGCCGCATTGGCAAAAATCTGGGTAAGAGCTATCACCGAGTGAGAGCACGGAGAAATTGACCTCGTCAAGTTTCGGAGCCTCATCGCTCATCAGCCATGTATGCAGCTCAAGCGCGGAGTCCGGCGGTTCGCCGTCGCCATAGGTGGAGGTGATAACCAAGAGATTTTTCTCCTTTGGAAGCTGCTCCCGATCATAGCTGCCCATGTCTTGCATGTTGGGCTCGAAATTCCCTTTCTTCAGGGTTTTGACAAGCTTCTTGGCGAGACCTTCGGCTGTGCCGGTCTGGGAGCCGAAAAGGACGGTGACAGGAACGGCAGGTCCGGCTGGCATCGCATTTGGAGCCAGCATACTGCTGAGGAAATCACTCAACCACTGGCGTTGCTCGGGGCTGAATGGGGCGTTGTCGGGAATCTGGATAGGTGAGGCCATTTCTGTTTTCAGAAGATGTTAGCCCAGGCATTCATTGCCTGGCTGCGGAACTTGCTCGCAAGAGGGTGACTTTTCAAGTGCGGATCACATCAATTTCTGGGGCGGTGGCCGTTTTAGAGATTTTCATCATGGCCGCTGCGTGGTTTGGGAGTGCAATTTTTAGCTCTTCCAGTTCAAGGCTCCCTTTTTGAGAGCGTAGATATAAGCGATTGCAAGCACTCCGGCGAATCCCGCCATGCTTACCAATGCTGTCGGGCCATGGTGCTCCGTGAGTTCACGGAACTGAATAGCCCACGGATACATGAACACGACTTCGATATCGAAAATCACGAACAACATAGCGACCAAATAGAACTTCACCGAAAAACGCGGAGAGCCATCGCCGATCGGCAGCATACCACATTCATAAGCAGTGTCTTTCGCCTCGTTGCGACGTGCGGAACGTCCAAAGACGACGCTTAGAATCAACGTTGTCACTGCGAATCCGCAGGCAACAAGGACTTGAAACAGGACCGGTAGATAGTTTTCTGGCATGAATGAGTGGCGGGATAGAAACTTCGCTACAACTTCCTAATGGTTGATGCGTGAATTGGGTAGCAAAAAACCCGTGCCTTTTCGGACACGGGTTTTTCAAAAATATAATCGGAGAATTAAGCCTCTGATTCCGCAGCTTCTTGAGCAGCAGCATAAGCGCTTGAAGCTTCATGAACTCTTGCGTTTCCTTGGTATTCTTTGCCGAGTTTTTCGACAAGACCGCGGTTCACGAGGTTTTGCAGTTTTTCATAAGAACGAAGACGAAGCATTTCTTCTCCACCGCTAACGGCGTTACGCTCTTTCAAATTTTCAAAAACTCTTTCAAAGAGATCGTTGAAGCCAAAAATTTTCTTTTCCGAAAGGACGTTGCAGAGTTCATCTGTGACGTGGTCTGGGAGTCTCCGGGAAAATCGGGTTCTTTTAGTAGGTGTTGCCATAACAGGTAGATTGTAGCAGTTCCTTACAATAAAAGCGACTCTAAACTTCACCTATTCTTTCTGATTCGTGGTTTTCAGCTAAAGATGCGTTTGAATGAGGTATTTTAAAATATTTCCCATGAACGCGAGGTCGGGCCCAGCGCGAAGGAATCGCGATATTTTTTCACTGAGCCTGTGCTGAGTGCCTTCCCGTCCCAAGAAACCCAAGACGCAGGCCCCGGAACAACAAACGAACCGGTGTTAATCACGGTTCTGCCGTGGCTGGAGTGAATGGCTCTGCGGTGAAAGTGTCCGAGAATCAGAAACTCTGTCTCCGGAGAGTAAGTTTGGCAAAACTCCGCTCCTAGAGAGCCTTGTCGTGACCAGGCTGACAGCATGGCTAGTGCGCGGCGCGGTGGCCACAAGGCATCGATGGCTCTGGAAAATAAGTTTCTAGCGTTCGGCAGATGGCGGGACTGAAGCTGAATAGCGATCTGACGGGCGACCTCAAGGCGGGATTCGAGATCATGTGACGCATCGGGGTGATTGCTCCAAATTCCCTCTACGACCGCTTTCCCTGAGAGAACTTCACGCTTCCAAGGCGAGGCGTTGCGTATCAACGCATCGCCGTGTGTGATGAGGATTTTACCCTCGGCCAGACTCAGGTATGCGGGACCTTTCCAGCCGGGATCGTGATTCCCACGGAGGAACACAGAGTCGCAGCCCTCTTCTTTCAGGACGCGCTTCATCCCAGCTAGCATTTCGGCCGAACGTGGCTTCCAAAGCTCGGCCATTTCCTCCCAAGTATCGCCGTTAAATACGACAGTCCCTGCACCGGAAAACAGGGGCCTGAGTTCTTCGAGATCGGTGATACGTGAGGCGCGATGCCCGAGGTGGAGATCGGAGAAAATCCTGATTGGCAACCGCATCATGGCTCGGGCTGTCGCTGGCGCACCGCTTCGAACAGGCAGATACCCGTGGCGACGGAAACATTTAAGCAATCGACTTTCCCCGCCATCGGAAGCTTTGCCAAGAAATCGCAATGTTCCTCGGTGAGCCGCCGCATGCCTTTTTCTTCAGCACCAAGGACGAGAGCGAGCGGTCCTTTGAGATCAAGCTGGTAGAGATTCTTCTCAGCCTTATCTGAAGTGCCGACGAACCAGAGGCCTGCCTCCTTGAGCTGCTGCATGGTTCTTGCAAGATTGGTGACTTGAACGAAAGGCACGTGGTCCGCAGCGCCCACGGAGATACGTCTTACGGTTTCAGTGATGCCGACGGCCTTATCCTTGGGAGCGATCACGGCGTGCACTCCGGCACCATCAGCAGTTCTCAGAATAGCTCCGAGATTGTGAGGATCCTGCACACAGTCGAGAATCAGCAGGAAAGGTTGTTCAGTCTCCGCGACGATTCGCATTAGGTCATTTTCATCGAGGGAAGGCACCGTGGTGTCCTCAGCTGGTTTGACATGCCGGTTCTCACGAGCCTGTCGGTTCTTATCACCGTGGCTTTTCTTCCCAAAACTTTTCCGCTTCACGGACTGAGAGGAACTGTTTTGTAAGCCGAGTGCAATCGGCTTTTCAGGAAAACTGGTTCGCGCCTACCGCTTCCGCTTGAGAAGCGAGAGAAACCCCAGCAGCCCAAGAACCATGGCGGATGGCTCTGGCACTGCGGTGACGGTGCCATTGATGATTAAGTCGCTGCCCGTTAAATCGCGGATCCTGGTAGAGCCGGTGCCGGATACGGTGTCCCAGGCATAGAAGCGGAATGTCGCGGATGAAACCCCCTGATATGCGGATCCAGAGAGATCGATGGGTGCGCCGAAGCCACTGGCATCGGTATCAAAGCCACCGGTGACACCACGCTTGCCGATTACTGAAGCGAGTTCCGCGCCGGCGGTGAAACCTGCGGCGGAGGAAAGGAACGCCGCCTGATCCGCTCCGTTTCCAGTGGATTCACCGTTCATTTCGATGCTTGTGAGGTTCAACAAAAAATTCGGTGCAGCAGTGATTGTGAACTGGAAATAATGCCCTGCGGAGATGGCGCCGGCCAAGGTGGCTTGCTCGTTTCCGCCGGCGACTTTAAACCCGTATTTACTCGACGTTGTGCTGCGATTTACTGCTGAGGAAAGTGTCAAATCTGCCGCTGAGATGTTGGATCCAAGTGACGCACTATAAGTGTAGGGCGCAGAGTTCGGAGCGCTGGGTCCATCCAGATCGATTCCGTTGACATCCCAGCCAGCTAAAACGGAGGCGGAAGTGATCTGGGAGGCTAAAATGACAGTGAGTAACGGGAGGGCTAAAAAGTATTTCGTGAGCGAATAAGGCATAACTGAATGAACAAAATATCACCACCATCTAGCCATGAATCACATTTCCTTTCAAATAAAAGATGCTGAAAGCTCGATCACAAAGAAAGTAAAGCGTGACAACTCGGCTGATTGCGGCAGCGTTTTTTAGCCGTTCCTCATGGATATTTTGAAGAAAAACCTCTTGGTTCTCGCGTCCGCAGGATCTGGGAAAACCTATTGCCTGAGCGATCGTGTGATCGGTCTTTTGGCCAGGGGTGTGGAGCCGGAGAAAATCGTGGCGCTGACGTTTACTCGGAAAGCGGCGGGAGAATTTGCCGATGCGATTTTAAAGAAACTCGCGGAGGCCTCAGCAGACAAGCAGAAGGGCGAGCAGTTGGCGGCAAAGTTTGGTTCCGAAGAGATTCATTTTATCGACTTGCTGGAGAGCTTGGTTGGCAGTTTGCCGAAGCTGAGCTTGGGCACGATGGACGGATTCTTCGCACGCATTGTGAAAGGCTTTCAATATGAGCTGGGGGTGACCGGCGGGCGCTTCGAGCTGCTGGAGGGAGAGGTTGCGGTTAGCGCGCGTGATGAGCTGATGGAGAGCTTATTGGATGGCGGCTTGGATCAGGCGGCTGAGGAGGAATTCGTAGAGATTTTCCGCCGTGCGACCGCAGGAGTGGAAGGAGCGAAGGTATTGGATGATTTGCGCGAGTTCGTCACGACGTGGCACCGCATATTTGTTTCCCCTCAGGAAATAGAATGGGGCCCGGCGGAGCTGGCTGGAGTGGATCTCAGTGAATGGGAAAAACAAAAAGCCGGATTGATCGAGAAGGTGAACCGCGATTTGCCCAACGTGGTGACTACGGATAAACGCCAGGGCAAGGCTCTTGAGGCGATGATGAATTTACTGGCGACGCATACGATTGGAAGCGGTTCGTTGGGCACTAAGTCAGGCTTGTGGCCCAAGGTGATTGCTGCGGTTTGCGATAGCGCAGGCGGTGCGATCGAGCTTTCACTATACAAACCGTTCTCCATCACTGGTGTGGCAGCGGAGGGCCTACGAGATTTGGTCGAGCTCGCGGCGCGCTGCGAGTTTGCGGCCGCACTGTCACGGACGCGCGGCATACGCGGGGTGATGGCCTCCTACGATTCTCTGATCGAGCGTGAGCTGCGCGGAAGGGGCAGGCTTGGTTTCGATGACGTCAAACGGCTGATGGGCGCTTGGATCAAGAGTGAAGATGCACGACTTCGGCGTGAGGCGGTGGATTTCCGATTGGATGCGAATTACCAGCATTGGTTGCTGGATGAGTTCCAGGACACCAGTCGCGATGAATGGATTGGTTTGCTCCCATTGGTAGATGAGGCGCTGACCGATGACGAGGCGACCGCGTTCGTGGTTGGCGATAAGAAACAAGCGATTTACGCGTGGCGCGGCGGAGAAGTCGGCTTGTTCGACGAGTTGATTTCAACCTACGGCAATGGCGATGAATCACTGAAACTCCACACTGCAACCATGGCGGAGTCTTGGCGCTCCTGTCCACAGGTGCTGGATTTAGTGAACCGGATTTGTGGCGATTCGGAAACGATTTTTCGGCTATTTGGTGAACCGACAAGTACAGGATGGATCGAGGGATGGGAGAATCATGTTTCTGCCGCTCCCATGGCGGCGCATGATTACGCAGGGCACTCGCGGGTGGAACTGGTTGAAAAAGATGAAAAAACCGAGCGTGTTGTCGCTCGGTTGAAGCAACTCGGAATTGGCGAAAAGCAGCTCTCTTGTGGAGTGCTAGTTTCGAAGAATGATCAGGTCCGCGAATGGGCGGACCTGCTTCGCAGCGAGGGCTTCCAAGTCGTCGAGGAAGGCACGCGTGAGCCCGGTAAGGATCATCCGGTGGGAGTGATGATCTGGCAGTTGCTGCGATGGATGGCGGATCCTTCCGATGAATTCGCGAAGCAAGTGGTATTCATGTCACCACTTGGTGAGCTTTTCCAAAAACGTTACCAAGGGGCTTGGCAAGCGGCTTGGCAGGAAGTCGGTGAGCGCTCCGGAGAGCTTGGGTTTTCCGGGATGCTGCGCGAGCTACTTGCGCCCTTGGAGAGTGGTTGGGGCGACTTTGGCAGGCGCCGCGCCGAGGATTTGCTGCAGGCTCTGGAGCAGCTCGATCAAGCGGGAGTTGTTTTGGCGAGCGAGGCTGCAGACTGGATCGGGAGGATGAAAATTTCCCAAAGTCCGGGAGTCGCTGCAGTTCAGGTGATGACGTTACACAAATCCAAAGGTCTGGGCTTTGATGTCGTGGTGCTCCCTGAACTCAGCGGAGATAAAATCCCTTCGTTCACGCATTTCAAATCAATCTTTGGGAATGGCTGGGTCAGCGATGCTCCGGCGTCGTGGGTGCGGCAAGTGATCCCAGAGCTGCGCGATGCTGAGCAGAAATGGTCCGACCAACAAGTGTACGAGGCTTTTTGTAAACTCTATGTCGGGCTCACGCGCGCCAAGCGTGGGCTGTATGTGTTTTTGGATCAGCCACCCAAGTCAGCAGAGCCTGATCGGGCAAGTCTGACAAACTGGATACTCGGCAGCTTGGAAATAGAGCCGGTAGCCGGAGAATCGCTAGAAATTGGTTCGGAGGATTGGTCTGCAACGGTGCCGAATCAGGTGATTCAGCCACCCGCTCAGGTAACGCCATTGGGGAAAGCGATTTCTAAACGAGGCCGTACGGCACCCAGCAGCGGTAAATTCGACACGACTTCTAGCGAACATTCAAGTGGCCAAGGAGATGAATTCGGCCGCCAGCGTGGGCTGGCGATTCATGCGGCATTCGAGATGATTGGCTGGCTTGATGAAATTTCTCTTCCTGAATTTTCTGAAAAGATTTCAAAACTCATGAATGAGGTATTGCTCGTTCCAGAAATCAAGAAACTGCTCTCGCGCCATGGTGGGACCATCGAGCTATATCGTGAGCAGCGTATCGAGGCAGTGGTCAGCGGCAAATGGATGAGTGGAGTCATCGACCGCTTGCATGTGCATCAAAACAGCGATGGCGAAGCGACTTTGGTTGAGATCATTGATTTCAAGACCGACCAAATCGCCTCAGCTGAGGAACTGCTCTCACGTTACGGGAAACAGATGGAATCTTATCGGGCTGCCGTGCTCCTGATTTACCCGGAGGTGAAAATCAATTGCCTGCTCGTATCAACCTGCTTGAAACAGGTGATTTCAGAGTGAAGGCGGAAAGGCCTTCGTGAGAATCAATGCATGTTCTTGCGCTTAAAGTGCAGAGCTGCAGTCTGCCTCGAGATTAGCTCTTGAAGATGAGCTGCCTCTTCGGAAGCTAGGGAGTGATCGATGCCTTTGAGTTTATCCTCGGCTTTTGCGATCGCATCTTCAGTTGCCTGTTCATCGATCTCGGCTTCTCCCAAGGCCATGTCGGTGAGGACAATGACTTTATCTTTACCAATCTCGGCGAAGCCCGAACCGACAGCCAAGGTGTTGATCTGACCATCGCGAAGGTAACGCAATTCGCCCGGCTGAAGGGCGGTGACCAAGCCGGCATGGCTGGCCAAGATTCCTAATTCACCATCCGCCCCTGGCAGGTAGACGTTGTCAACGGTGTCCGAGAAAGTCTTTTTCTCTGGAGTAACGATTTCGAGGTGAAGGGCCATGGCGGATAGATGCTGAAACGCTGAAAAATGAGTGGCTGAAACTAGTCGCGCTCGACGGTTTCGATGCCGGCTTTCATGTAGAAGTTACCTTCTGAGACGTCGTCCCATTTGCCATCGAGGATTTCCCCAAAGCCTTTAACAGTATCTTCGAGGGAAACGAGGGCGCCGGGAACGTTGGTGAAAATCTCTGCAACGTGGAACGGCTGAGTGAGGAAACGCTGAATCTTACGAGCGCGGAACACGGTCAGTTTATCTTCATCGTTGAGCTCGTCCATGCCGAGAATTGCGATGATATCCTGAAGGTCCTTGTAGCGCTGGAGCACGAGCTGGACGCCGCGTGCAACCTTGTAATGCTCTTCACCAACAACTTCCGGAGCGAGTGCTTTGGAAGTCGAGCCGAGAGGGTCAACCGCTGGGAAGAGCGCCTGCTCTGCAAGGGAACGCTCAAGCACAACGGTCGCGTCAAGGTGAGCGAAGGTGTTAGCAGGAGCTGGGTCGGTAAGGTCATCCGCAGGAACGTAAACCGCTTGGATCGAGGTAATCGAACCTTTGTTCGTCGAGGTGATCCGCTCTTGGAGACCGGACATTTCCTCGGAAAGGGTTGGCTGATAACCCACGGCGGAAGGAGTCCGGCCGAGCAGCGCGGAAACTTCGGAACCTGCTTGGGAGAAGCGGAAGATGTTGTCAACGAAGAGGAGAACGTCCTGGCCTTCTTCATCACGGAAGTATTCCGCCATGGTAAGAGCGGAAAGCGCAACGCGGAGACGAGCGCCCGGAGGCTCGTTCATCTGGCCGTAGCAAAGAGCCACTTTGGAGCCCTCTGCGGAGAGGACGGGATTGCCTTTTTCGTCGAGTTTCGGATGGCCGTTTTCGTCTTTTTCAGTCGCGATAACGCCGGACTCAATCATTTCCCAATAAAGGTCGTTACCCTCACGAGTCCGCTCTCCGACACCAGCGAAGACGGAGAAGCCGCCGTGTGCTTTGGCGATGTTGTTGATGAGCTCCATGATAACCACGGTCTTACCAACACCCGCACCACCGAACATACCGCCTTTGCCACCTTTGAGGAGTGGGCAGATGAGGTCGATGACTTTGATACCGGTGACAAGAACTTCGGTTGCGGCAGATTGCTCGGTCAGGGAAGGAGCTTGGCGATGAATCGGGGAACGATGGGAATCATTTTCCAGAGGCTTGTTCTCATCAACGATGTCACCAGTGACGTTGAAGATACGGCCGAGGACTTGTTTACCAACAGGCACGGCGATTGGCTTGCCAGTGTTGTTGAGTGTCATACCACGCTTGAGGCCTTCGGTTGTGGACATCGCAACAGCGCGCACCCAACCGTCACCGAGGTGTTGCTGAACTTCGAGAGTCAGCTTGGTGTCTTCGCCGTTGAGATCGTAATTGATTTCAAGTGCGTTGAAAATTTCCGGCAATTTGCTGGCTTTGGAAAAATCAGCGTCGATGACGGCGCCGATGATTTGGACGATGGTTCCTTGGTTGCTCATTAGGAGTTTGCTAGTTTGAAGTGTTCAGTGTTCAGGGAAGAGGTTGTGTGAGTTGCCGGTTCACAGCAGGCAGTCTTCTTGCTGAAAACTGAAAACTGAAAACTAGCAAACTTTGGATCACTCCATTGCTTTCATCGCAGTGGTGATCTCAAGGAGCTCGGCAGTGATGGCTGCCTGGCGCACTTTGTTGTATTCGAGCGTGAGCTCTTTATTAAATTTCTTGGCGTTGTCGGTAGCTGCCTTCATCGCGACCATTCGTGCAGAGTGCTCAGTGGCGCGTGACTCAAGCAATGCTTGGTAGACTTGGAAATTGACGTAGAGCGGAAGGATGGAAGCGAGCACTTCGGTTGCGGAAGGCTCGAACAAGGAATCGGAGGGATCGTTCTCGACGGAACCTGAAACCTCAGATGGCTCCGGCGGCAGAACTGGAAGAAGCTGCTTCATCTCCGGCACTTGCGTCAGGGTATTGACGAAGCGCGTGTAGACGATGGAGACCTTGTCGTAATTCCCGTCCTTGAACTGCTTGGTGAGGAAGGTAGCGATCGCACGAGCTTCAGCGAAGGGCACGGGATCTTTCACGCTGTAATCGGCGAGAATCTTCTTCTTGGTTTTTTCCAGAACGATTCGCAGTTTGCGACCTACTGTGACGTAGTCTGCTTCTGAGGAAGTTTCAGCGCGGAGTTTTTTACCGAGGTTGGTGTTCAACGGTCCGCAAAGGCCCTTGTCCGTGGAGACCACAAGCACGAGCTCGCGGTTTCCCTCGCGCACTTCGAGCAATGGGTGAGCGACTTCATCATCAGAGAAATTCGCAGAGATATCGCTCAACACCGCATTTAGCTTCGAGGAATAATCGCGCCCGGCCATTGCCTGGTCCTGCGCTTTTTTCATCTTCGCGGCCGCGACGAGTTGCATCGCCCGGGTGATTTGGGCGGTGTTCTTGACCGATTTGATTCGGCGGCGGATGTCTCGGAGGTTGGCCATGGATGCGGAGGGGTGTGAGCTGGGAGCTTAAGAGATTACTTCCAGGACTGTTTGAAGTCCTCGAGAGCTTGTTTGACGACGTCTACCATTGCAGCGTTTTTCTTGAGATCCGGTTTTTCGTTACGAATGGTGTCAAGCAGGTCGCCTTTGCGAGTGTTAAAGAACTCGCCCATCGCGTCTTTGCACGCGCTGATGTCTTTTACCGCAACGTCATCGAAGAAGCCGTTCTGCATGGCGAAGAGGAACATGGACTCAAGCTCCATGCTGACGGGAGAGTATTGGTTTTGCTTGAAAAGCTCAACAATACGCGCACCGCGATCGAGTTTCTTCTGGGTCTGTGCGTCAAGATCGGAGCCGAACTGAGCGAAGGCTTGAAGCTCGCGATACTGGGCGAGGTCGAGTTTCGTGGTTCCGGCAACGGATTTGATGGTCTTCGTCTGAGCGGCGGAGCCGACACGGGAAACCGAGAGACCAACGGAGATCGCTGGGCGAATACCTTGGTAGAAGAGATCGGTTTCAAGATAGATCTGGCCATCGGTGATGGAAATCACGTTGGTCGGGATGTAGGCGGAAACGTCACCTGCCTGCGTCTCGATGATCGGCAGCGCAGTGAGCGAGCCGCCACCAGCCGCTTCGCTCAGACGAGCGGAGCGCTCAAGAAGGCGGGAGTGAAGGTAGAAAACATCACCGGGATAAGCCTCACGACCGGATGGGCGGCGCAAAATCAGGGAGACCTGACGGTAAGCGACGGCATGCTTGGAAAGGTCATCGAACACGATCAGGCAGTCCTTGCCTTGATCCATGAGGTATTCCGCGATGGAACAACCTGCGTATGGAGCGAGAAACTGCATCGCAGCAGCGTCAGAAGCGGAAGCGGAAACGATGGTGGTGTATTCCATCGCACCGGCATCTTCGAGAGTCTTCTGGATGCGGGCGACGTTGGAGAGCTTCTGACCGACGGCGACGTAGATGCAATACATCGGCTTGTGGTTCTGCAGCTTACCTTGCTCAGCAGCTTTGTTTTGCTGTGCTTGGGAGATGATTGTATCTACGGCGATGGTGGATTTACCGGTCGCACGGTCACCGATGATAAGCTCACGTTGGCCACGGCCGATTGGCACCATGGCGTCGATGGCCATGATTCCAGTCTGCACTGGAACCGAAACAGATTTCCGCTTGATGATGCCGGGGGCAATTTTTTCCATCGGGTAGCGAGCAGCGGCATCGATCTCGCCTTTGCCATCGATCGGGTCGCCGAGTGCATTGACCACGCGTCCAAGGAGCGCTTCGCCAACAGGAACGGAGAGGAGCTTACCAGTCGTGCGGCAGATCGTGCCTTCGGTGACAGAAGCGTAATCGCCGAGTAGGACGATGCCGACTTCGCTCTCTTCAAGGTTGAGCGCCATGCCGGTAGTGCCGCCATCAAACTCAATCATTTCATTGAGCATGACGTCGGAAAGGCCTTCGACGATGGCGACGCCGTCACCGACTTTGCGAACGGTGCCGGTATTGGTTTTCTCAACGCCCGAGCTGATGCCGGCGATTTGTTTTTCGATGTCCTGGAGGATGCTGCTCATGTTAAGTATGCTAGTTGGAAGTTTTCAGTTTTCAGGCTGGGAAATTAGAAGAATCAAAATGCTTTCTGAAGGCGGTCGATGCGACCTTGCACGGAGCCGTCGAGTACGTCGTCACCGGCTTTGACACGGAGCCCGCCAATGAGGTCCAGATTGATTTTGTATTCGATATTGAGATTGTTGCCGTAGTCCTTGGCAAGATCCACGGAGACCTTTTCCCTCTCGGTCGCGGTCAGCTCGGTCGCGCTTTCGACTACCACGGCGCGACGCCTTTCCTCGAGACGAGTGAGGCGGGTGAGTGCAGATAGAATCGCGCGGTAATCGCGCGGTCGGGAGGCGATGAGTTTTGAAACCAGATCGCGCAACTTGTCATCATCAAGTTGACCGTTCACTTGGCACAGACCGAAGAGGCGGCGAGCAGTGGCGGCGGCGATTTTCGAAATTTTCATCTATTGTTAAAAGGAGAGGTAGGTGAGAAAGCTTAGCTGCCAACGCTTGCTACGGCTTCTTGGTTTATACGGTCTTGGTCGTCTTTGGTAAGGACCTTGCCAGTGACTTGGGAAGTAGTATCGGCGACTAGGCGGCCGAATTCGCGCTTGAGTTCCGCAGAGATGCGCTCGCGGTCTGCTTTTGCGGCAGCTTCTGCTTTCGCGAGAATCTGCTGCGCTTGAGAGGTCGCTTCCTGAGCTTTTTGCTCGGTGAAGGCGGTAGCTCCTTCCTTCGCTTCGTTGATCAGGCGCCGGGCGTCTTCGTTCGCTTTGGCAATGGTAGCAGCGGTCGTAGCTTCGGACTCAGCGAGTTGTTTCTCGATATGCTTGAGTTTCTCCTCACCGGCGGCGATGCGGTCATGGCGTTTTTCGAGCATTTCCTGAATTGGACCGAAAGCAAATTTTTTAAGAACCAAGATGACGAGGATAAAGTTCACCACTTGCGCCACGAGAAACATACCATGAAGGCCGAAGGTTTTCGATAGCGTCTCAAAAGCGCCTGGTTCGGCTGCTGCTGCGAGGAAGGTCATCATGGTTGGAAGATCGTTTGGAAGTGAAGGCAAAGAAAAAGGGGGTGCCACGCACGCCATCGAAGGCGCACGTAGCTCAATGCTTAGAATGGCACTGCGAATGCGGTGAGGATGAAGATACCCTCGATAAGTGCCGCAAGGATGATGGAAATCACGAGGATAGGCGTTGCTGCGCCGGGGTTACGACCCGTTGCTTCAGCTGCCTTGGCTCCGAGAAGACCGATACTGATCGCGCCTGCGAGGGCTGCGAGTGCTACTGCGAATGCTTTGGTTCCCATATTTTCTTTTGGTTTGTTTGTTTGTGTTGTTTTGTTCTGCATCCCTCACGTTCTTTTGACATGATCCGGATGCGGAGATTTTCAGTGGGCCTCGTGCTCATCGCCATGGTCACAGATGAGTTTCAGGAAAATGGAGCAAAGAAGCGTGAACACCAGTGCTTGGACGAAGCCGATCAGAAGCTTCATGAAATAGAAAGGCAGTGCCGGCAGGAAGGCCAGATATGCAGGAACGAGCGTCATGAGCTTTTCCAGCGTTTGCTCGCCGCCATACATATTTCCGAAGAGACGGAAAGAAAGCGCCACTGGGCGGATCGCAACTGAGATAACTTCGAGGAATCCGACGAAGAGGAAGAGTGGGATAAGAACCCAGAAGAGAAAGCCTTTCACACCCTTCGGGGCAAAAATATGAGCAAGAAACCCTTTGAGGCCGTTTTCAGTAATTGCCCAGTAGAACCAAAGAATTGCAAAGGTGACTGACATTGCAGCCGTCAGATTGATGTCGGCATTGCCCCCGCGGAGCCACGGAACGAATCCGACGATCTCTTGTTCCTCGTTTACCAGGTTCCAGCCAACCGTTCCCACGCCAGGTATCAGGCCTAGATAATTGCTGGTTAAAATAAAGAAAAAGACCGAACCAAAGAACCAAAAGGTCCGCTTCGTCAGGTGCGCTCCCATTAGATCTTCGAGAAAGTTGTATAATGATTCCACGACCCACTCGGCGAAGTTTTGCAGCCCTGTCGGCACGAGGGCCATTTTACCGGTTGCAATACGGCAAAAGACAACGATTAGCGCCACGGCCAACCAAACCATGATCATTGAGTTGGTTACCGGAAGCCATTCCGAAACACGTTGCGCGTCAAGTGGCAGAACATGACTGCCTCCTTCCGCTGCAAATACAGAAGCAGCGCCGGAAAACCAAGTGATCAGTAGTATGCCAAAAAATCGCGTCATGTGAAAAACCCAAAGAAGCCTGGGCGCGGGGTGATACCTACAGCTCGTAATCACCGCAAGGTCTATTTGTGAAAAAATTCACAAGCTGGATTCGTTCTGCCGCTAAAACCTTCTGGAAGGGGCTTTTTATTTTGGTGATAGCCTGGAAAAATTCAGTGCCTCCATGGCGTCTTGGTTTGGAGATCTGAAAGAAGCGGCAACGGCTGAAACAGATTTTACGGTTTCGAGTCTCAGCGATTACAAACGTCGCTCGATTTCATCGGCCACACCAAGATGGTCTCGTTCACAAAAAGGAAAAATGGCAGATGCTTTCGGTCAGCTCTTCATGCGTTTGCTATGCCGCCGATCTGGAAAAGCCTTTGAAGTCAAGACGCGCCTCTAAAAAATTCCTTTTGAATAGGTCAGGTTTTATCTTGCCAAGATCGAGTATGCTTCGCAAAAAGGCCTTTGCCATGAACAAAGCAGAACTTGTAGAAGCAATCCAGAAGTCCCTCGGAGCAGACGCCACCAAGCGTTCCGCGGAAGAAGCCCTCGACGCAGTACTTTCCTCCATCTCCAAAGGTGTGAAGAAAGATCAGAAAGTCCAAATCATCGGATTCGGAACTTTCGAGGTTAAAAAACGTGCCGCTCGTATGGGACGTAACCCTAAGACCGGAGAAGCACTCAAAATCGCCGCATCCAAATCGGTTGGTTTCAAGCCTTCCTCCGTTCTCAAAGGAAGCCTCTAATACGAAGGCGGGAAACCGCTAAGTAAAAGATCTTCAAAACCCAAAAAGCCCCGACCGGAAACGGTCGGGGCTTTTTGTTTTGAAAATTTCAATTGGAGGAACTTGCGGATTTATTGGCTCTGAATTAGATGGGTCTTCTAAAGAATGGTGATTGTCGATCACCAGAAACCAATCATCGTAGCTACAAGCAAGCAGACATGAAACCACGCATCACACTCGCAGAATCCACCGTTGAAGACGGCTCCCCGCTCGAACTTCAAGAGCACGATGGCCGCCGTTACCTCCTCGTTCAGGGCCAACAGATCTGCGGCCCGGCGTCGCGTGCAGTGGAAGAAGAACTGGCAAAGCTCGCCGCGGCTCCATTCCGTCCCGCGCGCCAACCACGCATCTGGATGATTGGATTGGGACTCGGACATATGTTGAAATCCATTATTCAAGAACTACCACAGAAACGTGCGGTTTATACGGTGGCTGAGAACCGTAGCGATTTGATCGATTGGAACCGAAAATTTGTTTCTGAAAGCGCGCTGGATGATCCGCGTGTGGTGATCGAAAAGGATCCCGGAGCAGAAGCTCTGAATAAACAGTCAGGCTGTTTACACGCGATCATGATTCACTTGGACTCCGCACCATTGGGCTCGAAACAACGTTTTCTCGTCAACGACAAGCGGTGGACAGCTGCGACCTATGAAGCTCTGCAACCAGGTGGCTTGCTCGCTATTGCAGCTAGCCAGAAAATGCCGAGCCTGACGCGCAACTTAGAGCGTGATGGTTATGAAGTGGTTGAGCACTTAGTTCCTGCTTCTCCGGCTGCCAAGAAGCCCCGCTTGGTGCCGATCTGGTTGGCGCGCAAATCCAGAGGTGAGCTTTAGGATCTGCAAGCCCCCTATTTTTAAAATCTTCTCTCTCTCTTACCATGCACTATCTACGCTTTTTTACGTTCGCGTTTCTGTTGTCAGCCG
>Ga0307940_1000218_pt1 | contig 37294 bp, 28 predicted proteins | sample OrgLakmetagen124_FD_201835 | JGI IMG/M metagenome (GOLD analysis project Ga0307940, IMG submission 201835) | Saline water microbial communities from Organic Lake, Antarctica - #124 | ecosystem: Environmental > Aquatic > Non-marine Saline and Alkaline > Saline | place: Antarctica: Organic Lake... | reverse complement strand
AAAGGTGGGCAGGCCATTCTTAACCTGAGGGCAATGGTAAAATCAAACAGATGGGAAGGTTTTTGGAATGAACTCTCCGAAAGATATTATAACAAATTAGCTGCGTAATATGAGAGCTGCACCCAAATAAAAAAACTATGATGTGAAAAAGAAGACTTTGAGGTGCAGCCTCACAAACGCGAAATGTAGTCGGAACGCGACGCAATCGCGCGCCAGCCCTGGCATAGAAAATGTTGACTTTCATTCGTCTTGAAAGCCTTACATATACTCACCCGTAAGAATAATTCATTTTTTTTATGAGTTATTCGGATTAATAAACAATGTCTTTCCAAAATGCTTTTCTCAAACGATTGCGCTATGCCCAACACACTGAAATGATACTTTTTAAAAATGTATTCAGTGAGGTTTTATATTTTCCGAAGCTGTTTTTAACGGGATTACGTTATTTTTGGATGATAAAAATCGTAATGCTACAGAAAGTATGAGAATAATCCGAATCATTTCACTCATTATCGCGCTCCTATCTGTTATGGCAGGATTGAAAGCGCAAAACCACATATTCCAAAACTTCTCCCGCAAACAAAACACTTTTGAGGTGCAAGTAAACAACGGAGTGTATGTGTTAACTCCCTACAGTAATTCTATCGTGCATGCTGCCTTCTATCCCGATAGCGGAGCCATAAAAAACTACTCTTTTGCCGCCGTAATGCAGCCCAAAACGATTTCCGCTGCAATAGAAAAGGCGCCCGAAAAAATTACTTTAACCACCGGAGCTCTGCGTGTTGAAATTCATAAATCGCCATTTTCAATACGCTATTATCACAACGATAGCTTCCTTTTCAGTGAAAAGGAAGGCTACGCAGTTACCGACACTTCCAGCAAGAGAACACTTTCGCTTGAGGGTGACGCCGTGCTGTATGGTGGCGGAGAGCGGGTGCTGGGCATGAACCGCCGCGGCCATCGCCTGCAAATATACAATCGCGCCCACTATGGGTACACCACCCATTCAGAGCTAATGAATTATGCTATCCCGATGTATCTCTCTTCAAAAAAATATGCTGTACTGTTCGACAATGCTTCTCATGCTTTTTTAGACCTCGACAGTAAAGGAGACAACACCGTTACCTACGAAACTTTTGGAGGTACTACAAACTACTTCGTGGTTGCAGGAGAAGAATGGTATGACCTTACCCGGCACTTCACGCAACTTACCGGCAGGCAACCGCTGCCACCGCGCTGGGCCTTCGGTAATTTCAGCAGCCGTTTTGGTTATCACTCTCAGGAGGAGGTGCTGGCTACCATTGATAAATTTTTCCGCGATTCCATTCCTGTCGATGCCGTTATTCTGGATCTGTACTGGTTCGGCCCTGACATCAAGGGACACATGGGGAACCTGTCATGGGACGAAAAAGCCTTCCCCGCCCCCGAAAAAATGATGGACAGTCTTAAGAGCCAGGGAGTGAAAACAATACTCGTCACGGAGCCTTTTATCCTGACCACCAGCGACAGGTGGAAAGAGGCGGTGCGGGAAAATGTGTTGGGAACCGACAGCCTGGGCTTTCCCTACACCTATGATTTTTACTTTGGAAATACCGGCCTGGTAGACGTGTTTAAGCTCTCAGCACGCCGTTGGTTCTGGGATATCTACAAGGGTTTGGATAAGCAAGGTGTTGACGGATGGTGGGGCGACCTGGGGGAGCCGGAGGTGCACCCTGCCGGCCTGCAGCATGTAAGCGGCAGTGCCGAAGAGCTTCACAATGCTTATGGCCATGAGTGGGCTGGCATTATCTATGAAGGATACCGGCGTGATTTCCCGGAGAAAAGACCCTTTATCCTTATGAGGTCGGGCTTTGCAGGCTCACAGCGCTATGGCATCATTCCGTGGACGGGCGATGTTAGCCGCAGCTGGGGCGGCCTGGTACCCCAGCCTGAGATATCCCTGCAAATGGGCATGCAGGGCGTGGCCTACACCCACTCTGACCTGGGAGGATTTGCCGGCGGCGACAGCCTCAATAACGAGCTATACACCCGCTGGATGCAATATGGCGTTTTTCAACCCATTTACCGGCCTCATGCGCAGGAGGAGATCCCTTCTGAGCCTGTTTTCTGGCCTGAGGAAACCAAAAACAGATCGCGAAAAGCAATACAGCTGCGCTACCGGCTACTCCCCTATATCTATAACATGGCCTTCGAAAACAGCCGCCAGGGAATACCACTGATGATCCCCTTGTTCTTTGAAGAGCCGGGTAACCGGCACCTCCTCACCTACGACAGCGCCTACCTCTGGGGTAAGTCGCTGTTGGTTTCTCCTGTGAAGCAACCCGGTGTGCAGCAACAAACTATCTATTTTCCGGAAGGGCAAAACTGGTACGATTTCTTTACAGGAAAAGCATACCGCGGGGGCACTACAGCCACAGTGGATGTTACTATGGAACATATCCCTGTATTTGCCCGCGGGGGTGCCTTTATCCCCATGAAGGAAAAAGCAGAGAGCACCGGCAGCTACAACCTGCAGGCTTTCGATATGCACTACTATGCGGATGAAAAAGTGCCGCAGGCGGAATATAAACTGTATAACGACGATGGCGCCACCGCAGATGCTTATGAGAAGGGGATGTATGAACAGATCCTCTTTACTGCCAAAAACAGTAAAAAGATGCTGAATATCAGCATAGCTCACAAAACTGGTGACCGATGGAGCGATGATACCTCTAAGGAGATCAGCCTTATTGTGCATAACATTAGCAGGAAGCCTGAAAAAATACGGGTAGATGAGCAGAAGATCATGCAAAACCAGTGGAGCTGGGATAAGAAGCAAAACACCATCGAAATGAATCTGACCCTGGAAGAGCAGTCGATGGTCACCATCAGCAAGTAAGGATATTTGTAGAAAGTGACTATGGCGGTTTTCCGGACCTGTCCCGTATTTTTATCCGGCAGAAATCCAGGTAAAGGGATAGTGTTGCCTAACCCTGCTGCCTGTTTTATTATTATCTTTGGCATTCAGTTTTACTAACAAAGTATTGCGCAGCTTACTGATGAAACGAAAAATCCTGTTTATTTTAAATCCGCATTCCGGTATTGGGAGACACCTAAGGGTGGAAGGCAGTATCCGGCGCTATCTGGATAAGTCGCTGTTCGACTATGAGGTAGTACATACAAAACATCCGGGACACGCCACCACGCTGGCTGCAGCCGCCGCGGCCGCCAAAACCGATATTGTAGCGGTGGCCGGAGGTGACGGATCGGTAAACGAGGTAGTCAATGGTATCTATGGCACCGACACTATCCTGGCGTTGATACCCACCGGATCGGGCAACGGGCTGGCGCGCTACCTGAAAATACCGCTGCGTGCCACCACAGCCATCCAGCTTATCAATGAATTATCGGTAACCAAAATAGATCTGGGATTTGTTAACGAGCGCCTTTTTGTGAGCATAGCCGGCGTGGGCTTTGACGCGCACATCGCCGATATGTATTCCAGGGCCAACTACAGGGGATTTATGACTTATTTCAGTATGATTGCCTCCTCCTTTCAGGCCTATAAACCAAAAAAATACACCCTGCAATTCGAGGGTAAAACCATCAAGGAAAAAGCGCTGCTCATCTCCTTCTCCAACTCCAATCAATTTGGATACAACACCTCCTTTGCACCGGAGGCCTCTATCACCGACGGAATGCTCGATATCAGCATCATCAAAAAACCTCCCCTACTCAAAACGCCCCTGATGGGGCACCTTCTCTACTTTAAACGCATCAACGAATCATCTTACGTAGACATCTACCGTGCCCGCAAAGCAGTGGTGAAAAAGAAAAAGAAAATCATGGTTAACATTGACGGAGAAGCTGTAGAGATGAATACAAAAAAGCTGTCTCTGAGGACCGAAAAGAAAGCATTACGAATCATAGTACCCAAATAGTTTTATGGCTAAGAAAAATAAAAAACGCGACGATTTCATTGTATATTCCACCGATCCTGACTTTGAGCAGGATTCCGGATATGAAGAGGCCACAACCCTTCCTCCGGCAGAGCAGCACCTAAAAGTGCAGCGCGAAAAAAAAGGACATGGTGGTAAAGAGGTGACCATTATCAGCGGATTTACAGGCAGTGATGACGACCTGAAAGCGCTGGGGAAAACCATAAAAAAAGCCTGTGGCGTGGGAGGAACCATTAAAAATAATGAAATTATCATCCAGGGCAACCACACCGACACTATTGTGGAGATGCTTAAGAAAGCGAAGTATAAAGCCAAAAAATCAGGGGGATAAATCGTCCTGATAAATTCCCTACTTTTGCAGGATATTTTTAAACAGTGTGCATGAAACCAGAATTACTACTTCCGGCCGGCAATGCCGAATCTTTTAACGCAGCCATGGCAGGGGGTGCCGATGCCGTTTATATGGGTATCAGAAAGTTCAATGCCAGGGGCCGCGCAGCCAACTTCACCCCGGAGCAGTTGCAATCGATACTAAAAATTACCGCCTCGCAAGACAAGCGCGTATACCTTACCCTTAATACGCTGATAAAAAATGAAGAGCTTCCGGAATTAATAGCGCTGCTCTCGGTATTAACCCAAACTGATGTGGCCGCAGTGATTATCCAGGACTGGGGCATGTATTATCTGATAAAAAAATACTTCCCTACTCTGCGCATACATGCCAGCACACAGATGCAAACCCACAACAGTACGGGGGTAAATTTTGCCGACAAAATGGCTTTTGAGCGCGTTATTATGGCGCGTGAGCTTACCCTAAACGAGCTGGAGAGCATCCGCAACCACGCCCTGCTGCCTCTGGAGGTGTTTGCCCACGGCGCCTTGTGTTACTCCCTTTCCGGAGCATGCCTCTTCAGCTCCTTCATGGGAGGCAACAGTGCCAACCGGGGGTTATGCACGCAACCCTGCCGCCGTTTGTTCGAGACGGGAGAAGACAAGAAATTCCTCTTCAGCCTGAAAGACCACCAGCTTATTAACTACGTGCCCACACTGATGGAATTAGGGATTAGCGCACTGAAAATTGAAGGGCGCATGCGCTCGGCAGAGTACACCTACACGGTGGCCCGCGCCTATCGCATGGCCATAGACAACCCTGAAGACCTTGACGAAGCACGCGCCTTGCTCAATAGGGACCTGGGGAGAGAAAAAACAACCTACTTTGTGGGTAACAGCCTCCAGAGTGCCCTGGGCGAAATCCCTGCCACAGGCATATTCCTGGGAAAAATCACCCGCATATCAGCGGAAGGGTTTGCATTTAACGCTCCCTTTGAGCTGAAGGAAGGCAACCGCATCCGCATACATTCGCCCGAAGGAGAAGTTAAAGAAGCTATTAAGCTGAAAGACTTTTCTAACAACAAAAGAAATTTTGTGAAGGTTAACAAGCCCGATTCAGAGGCCAAGAAGGGAGACCTTGTTTTCCTGGCAGAATTCAGGGAAAATAAATTTAAAAACAAGCTCGAAGAAAAGGGAGAGCCCACCCCCAAACAGCTGCCGGACGGGCAGATAGAAAAGATAGTAAAAAGCCTGCAGCACAAGAAAGAGCACAACCAGCGGCAGATTTTTGTGCGCATCGACCAGGTGGAATGGATTAAGAAAATATACATCCGCTCGGTAGACAAAGTGATCCTCAATTTCCCGAAAAGGCAGTGGAAAGATTTTATGACAGGCAACCCGTTTATCCAGCGCAACAAGAAAAAGTTTATCATTGAGCTGCCTAAATTTATCCCTGAAAAGGATGTGGAGCATTACAAGGATTTTTGCCATAAATCAAAAATGGAAGGATTTACACATTTTATGATCAGCCAGCTGTCGCAGATAGACCTGCTGCCTTCCAATGTTACCGTATCGGTTAACGAAAATGTATACAGCTTTAATGATGCCGCCATCGCCCTGTTTAAGGAAAAAGGCGTCAGGCACTGGATCTATCCCTTCGAAAATGAAAAGAAAAACCTCAAAGCACAAACCGATCGCGATGGTATTGTGCCCGTGCTTTTTCATCCCGACCTTTTTTATTCCAGGATGCCCATCAAGCTGGAGACTGATAATCAGGAAACCTTTACCGATGACGAAGAGAATATCTTTGTCAGGACAGTGCGCGACGGAATGACCATCATCACTCCTGAAAAACCTGTGGCGCTGTTTCAGGATATGCGGGAGCTGAAAAAGGAAGGCTTTCATAATTTTCTTATCGACTTCAGCCGCGTAAGACCCTCGCAAAACAAGTTCAATACTTATATCAAACATCTTCATGATGGGGAGCAGGTGCAGCCCTCAGGGAGCTTTAATTTTAGCAAGGGAATAAAATAGTTTTCCGCTATCGTGACAAACCGGGAAGGAGATCATTTTTTACCCAGTGGAACTGAGGCTCCAGCTGCAGGACCTGCCGGTAAATGGCCCTGGCATCATCTTCTTCGCCATTCCCGTCATATGCTTTTCCCAGCCACACCATAGCGTTTAGCAGCAACCATTCCGGATATTTTCCGGGAGCCTTTTTATATAACTCAATCGCCTTAATAAAACAGCTAATAGCTTTTTTGTAGCTGCCTCCAAAGATGCCCGGCATGTGGTAGTAAGCATTTCCCTTTTCCATCCATACCATGGGGTTTTCATCATCCAGCGCCATGCCTTTTTCTATGGCACGCTGGTTCTTGCGTCCATACGCCATTGCTTTAAAAGGCTTTAAGCTGATGCGGTAGCCATAGGTGCCGGCCTCTATGGCATAAGCCTGCGCTGAATAACGGGTCTCTTTTAGTTTTTGGTAATACTCTGTGGTTTTCTCCAGCATCTCCTCACCAGCCTCTTCTTTGTCGTTGCCCAGCAAATAACCGGTCAAACCATACGCCGCTGTGGTGAGGTGGAAGAGCAAATCTGCCTCGTTAGTCCGGAAATACTCCTGCTCCATTTTACTGATAGTTGTGTCCCACTTCTCCATCTGTCCTTTCATGAACGCCTGTTTTATTGTGCTGTCGTAGGTGCCATAGGCCTCTGCATTGGCTTTTAACAACGAAAATGCCAGGATGAATAAAACAGCAGGCATCAAAACTCTTTGAACACTATATTTCATGATACGTCTCTCCCTTTCCATTGGTGTGATTTATTAAGTGAATCTTTTAGCGATGTAGCTACAATAATCCAAAAAGCAAATAATTGCAACGGCATCAACACCATGTTTAGTATAACGGGTTGTTTTCCCGCTGCAGCGGTAAGTCCCTTAACAGCCAGCGCTACAACCAGGTAGCCTGCCATAAAAGCATAGCCCAGTCCGCAGGCCACTGCTATAAATCCGAAAGTGCTTACCATACCAAACAGGATGGTAAGCACATAGCTGTTCCCAAAGTAGGCATCCACGTTACGCGCGAACCCTTTAACGCTTTCGCCGAAATTGCGATACATGCGGCACCGGATAGACATGTCGCCCAGCAGGGTCTGTCCTTTCTGAGAACTTTTTTTTATTTCTTTCATGATGGCAATATCCTCCACCCGCTCTTGCCTTACCGCCTTATGCCATTGATTTTTTTGATAACTATCATTATCAAAAAGCATAAACTGCCCGTTAGCTGCTGCCAGCGAAGGCCTTGAGCTCAACCGTATCAAAGGCAGCGGCAGCAGGCTGGTCAGTATCCAGTTCATCAGGGGCACGGTCATCTTTTCCGCCGGGCTGTGCATCTCCTGCATCGGAAAAATTGACAGCAGCTGCAGCTGATGGCGCTTCACATATGAGATGCTGCGGGCCGGCAGCCCCTGCCCGATACGTACATCAGCATCCAGAAAAAGCAGAAAGTCTCCTGACGCTTTTTTGGAGAGCTGATAACAGGCATGATTTTTACCTAACCATCCTTCCGGTACTTCCTCTCCTTTCAAATAATGGAACCGGGTGTCCTTTGCTGCATAGTCCCGGGCAATATTTGGGGTAAGATCATCGGAGGCATCATCATAAACCCACACCTCATAATTTTTATAATCCTGCCTGTAAATATCTTCTAAAAGGTATCCGATATTTTCCTCTTCGTTACGGGCCGGAATAAGTATCGAAAGTTTCTCCCCGGCAACATCGTCCGGTTCCGGAAGGTGCGTCTGCGCCACCAGGTTCACCAGCGCCGTTGCCAAACGGAAAAAAGCAAAAATGATAATAAGCCAGGCCACATATTCCATAAAAAAATCTTAAAAAAAACACTGTAATCTTGTAATCTGTTAACAGAAGTTATCCCGATTATCAATTGAAATGAGCCTTTATACCGATTACTATTTGAATTGCGCCTTTAGTTCCCCAAGGCTTTTGGCGGGGCGGGCGCTTTGCTCCTTAAGTTTCTTCAATTGTACATCGGCATTAACCTTTATAATTTCAATGTTTCGCTGAAACTCACTTCGGAATACAATTGGTATTACCTGTTAAACTTCATACGCACTAACCCATTATTGCGGGGTTCCATAGCCCAAAACCAAAGACTCCCCTCCTATTCTTCATCAGCCTTAAGAATCCAGGGCTTACGCTTTACGGTGGTCAGAGCCTCTTTTATTTTCGTGGCATTATCGAAACCGTCATATGGCCCCACAGCTACCCGGTAATTTGAGCCGCTTTTGAGGGTTATGGCTTCATAATCCTGCTCCTGGAAAGCCGCTATCTCTTTTTGGGCATCTTTTTCGTTGCGATGACTAGCCACAATAACATAATACTGTACTTTGCCTTCTGTAGCTTTTTCATCTGACGCCGCTCCTTTCTGTTTTTCTTTTCTTTTCTGCATCTCATCACACGAAAGAGGTTCCCCGGCCTTGTCTATCAACTCTCCAAACCATATGCTGGCATATCCGTCGAAAATAGCCACCCCCATAGCTTGCCACTGCTTATCACTATATCGCCCTTGCTGCAGGATGAGCTTTTGAGCCTGCGCTGACTCTTTCCAGGCATTAAACGCTAATCCTGAAGTAACCTGGGTATTCTGATAAAAAATAAGCTCATAGCCTTTGCTTTTGTATTGGGTAAGTTCAAAAGGTTTATCGTGCATGCACTCCAGATTACTGCCTTCAATACAGCAGGCCGTCCAGCGGCCCTTATCCGACCACGAAAGCAAATTACATTGGCCCAAAGGGTTATGATGCAGGTAGAGGTCCTTTACGTGAACATCTGCCACATAAGACAAGGATGCCGAAAGCGAAACAATTTCACGGTCATTTTGCTTTCGCAATTGATTTACCAGGTTAGCCAGGGCCACCTCATCTTCGTTAAGGCAAACCTCAACTTGCGCAAACCCTGCTGGTGCGAGTAACACCATCATCATCAGTAATAGAAGCATTTTCTTCATAAGCTACCGTGTATTCTTGTTTCTTGTTCCGAATAATCTGCTACGCCCCAAAGATATCAGAAAAACGCCCACTACCGTAACAATGCCCCCATAAATTTGATGGAGCATTGGCAGGCTGCCGAAGTAGATAAAAGCAAACAACAAAACCACCAGCCCCTTAGTGGCCCCTAAAATAGATATTCTGGAAGCTTCTGCATATTTCAGTGCATTATATTTGGAATAAATAGTAAGAAAAGGCCCCACTACCGATCCTATGGCGATATTCAGCAATGCAGTGCCCGAAATGGCAAACCCTTTGTCGAAGGTAAGTATCATGGCAAATGCAAAAAGAAATAAAATAAGCGTACGGCTAAACATCTGCAAAGGAGGGGGTAACCTTTTTATTTGCTTTTTAGAAACCACCGTTGAGAAGGCAAAAAACAGTGCGGATAAGATGGTAAATTCGGCACCGTCAATAAAGAAATCCCGCAGGGATGTATCGCCTTTGTAGCTGATGATAAAAGCCCCGGTCATCGTCAGGGCCATACCAATAATTTCTGTGCGCGTAAACGACTCTTTGAGAAGCATAATACCCAATACCGCCGTAAAAAAGGGGCCGACATTACCTATAAAAGACACTACGGCCGGATTGTCAATGGTCTGTATCGATGTAAAGAAGGCGGTGACCCCTATAAGTTCGAGCGCTGCTACCAGCAGCAGCAGTAATGCCGACCTGCGCGGCATATAACGGAAGGTGGTCCACTTGCAGGTTTTGGCAGCATAAAGACCACTCCATAGCATGCCGATACCAAACCAGTAAAAACCAAATTGACTGATATGTAATTCATTAAGAGCTGCCTTGCTAAAAATATATACGTTGGAATTGGCCAGAATTCCCAAAACAATGAAAAAATAGCCTTTTACTTTATCATCAACATGCATTGCCATTTCTTTTCATAATCCTGCTTTGTGTTCACTTTTTCAATACTGTCTTTAGCTCTTTCTTCAGGAAAATAAGGTCTTCCCTTTTCGGATAAAAATCGCGGACAGCACCCCCTGCTATTCTTAAAAAACGGTTAAAGAGGTAAGCTGCGATTATCAGATAGGTGGCCGATGCCGTGATACCTGCTGCCGGCAAGCCATAAAGAGGTATTATCGTAAATCCGATAAGTAGTGTGGCCAAAAGCCCGCTGCCTGATCCTATCGCACTGATATGGGGCTTCCCTGTTCCCGAAAAGTAGGCGCTGAGCACCATAGAACAAGGCACGATAACAATGCCCGGAGCAAGAGTTAGAATTACCATTTTTATGTTCCCGAACTCTTCGCCAAACAGCAACACGAACAGTTCCACAGGCAGCAGCAATACCACAATAAGCATCAGTAGCGTAAGCACAAAAGTCATCTTCACCAGATTTACGGCAAGGTTTTTAACGTAAGTCTTGTCCGTTGTATTCACTGTTTTGGAAAACTGCACCATCGACACACTTTTCCCTATAATCCACATCCCTTCCGATAGCTGCACGCCGGCGCTAAATACTCCCAACGCAGCCTTATTAAAAAAAGCTTCCAGGATATAATGGTTCAGGCGGTAGTTAAAAAACTGCAGAATATTGGCCAGCTGGGCCTTCCAGCCATAATTCAGCATCTTGCTCACCGCCGCCGCGGCATCACGCAAATCTGCCCTGCTCACATAACGGTACACTAACACACTGCTCAACACAAAAGCACTTATGTAAGCAACATAAAGCGCCTTGATGTAGGCCAGGGCATCCTTTTCCTGATAGTACAGCACAAACAACGATAAGGTGGCCAGTAACATGCCAAACTGTATGAGCGAAACCAGGTTAAAATGTCCTACTTGCTCTTTTCCCAGCATTACATTTTGATTGATGCTGCTCAGCGACTGGAAAAGGGCCAGCGCCATCACATGAAATGTGTAGCCTTCAGGGATTTTGTTTAGCAGGCTTAAAACATAAGCGACGGCTGCTGCCGAAACAAAAGCCCACAAATAAGATGGTACCAGCAGCAAAAAAAGAGGCTGCCGTGGCACATAGTAAACCAGCGCACCGCCCCCAACAAAATGGTTAACAAGGCCTATAATAGTCACCCCAAGAATTACCAGCGTTACCGTACCGTAGGTTTCAGCACCCAGATTATTGGTGGCGATGAACAAAACCATCAGCATAATCACTGCATTCAAAATCCGCGTAAGCGCTGTGCCTGCTATTTTTTTAAACATGGTTTTCTGTCGCTTCGGTATATAACTTATCGAACTGTGCGGCAATCACCGGCATACTGAAATGTTCTTCGGCATATTGCCTGATGGCTTGCTGGTTGTAGGTATGGCTGGTAGCGGTCATCGTTTCCATCGCCGCTACCAAGGCCTGCTTGTCGCCGGCAGGGATCAGGATGCCGCGCGCCGGCGCGAGGTGCTCTGCAATACCTCCCACCTCCGATGAAATCACCGGCATGCCACAGGCAAAAGCCTCCAGAATCACCACAGGAAGGTTCTCGTAATGGCTGAACATCACCATAGCATCGGCGCGCTGCATCAGTTTTAGCAGCTCATCACCCTGCTGCAGGCCTGTAAAAAACACTACCTTATCTTTAATTCCTGCCTCCTCAGCATACCGGATGGTCTGCTCCAGGTCAACGCCTTCCCCTACCATATACAGAATAAAGTCATCGCGCTTTTTATGCAGCTCATACACCGCGTCGAGGATTCCTGACATATTTTTCGAGCGCTCTTCAAAGCAGCTGACGTGAATAAAGATGGTCTTACCCGTGTTCTCCTTTTCTGCGGGAGGACGGAAAAAATCCACATCCACCACATTGGGAACGGTTACCGGGTGCCTGCTGACTATCCCCAGGTTTTCCATCGCATAGCGCAGGTTATCCGTCACGGTAGTCAGCGCCGAAGCCTTTTTCACCACCGCCGATGTCACCATTTTCCTAAAAAAGCCCTTGTATCCGTCATTGCGCGGCAGATAGCGCGACCAGTGTTCTGTGATAATATATGGGATTCCATACCTTATTCTGAGCAGCCATGCCAAAAACCCCATACGGGTAAGGATATTCACATGCACCACATCCGGAGCCCCCTGCATTGCCACCAGCTTGTTGTAAGATTTAAAAAACGCCTTTAAGAAGCGCAAAGGGCTCATCACTTTATTCAGGAAGCCCTTTTTAGGGTAGTAATATTTCAGCTCCAGAAAATGAGCCTCCCGGTTCACCTCCGTAAAAGAGCCGGCAGCTTGCTCCGAAGGGTGGATATAGAGAACCGAGACATCATGCAGCAGTGCAACAGCGCGGGCATGGCGCTCCACAAAAAGTCCGAACATCGGATCGTAATAGTGCGGATACCAACGTGTCAAAAACAAAACCTGTTTTCCTGATGTCTTTTGCATAGCATATAAAAAAACAAAAGTAACAAAATAATATCTCTGATAAGATAGAGCAAACGCTTGCGGGGATAGTGTGTGCATTTTTTGTACTTTTATCCTCTCAAAGAGAACAACCATGATAAAAACTATTAAACAGATACACCACGAGGATATTAGCAATTTACTGCTTGATTACGATAAGCGTATTATTTTTGAAAAAACCAACATTATACCTGACGACCATGACCTCTACTATGAGCTGCAGAAGTATGTAGACTACAAAGACATCCCCAAGAATGCCGTGTTAGGTATCGATATCTACCATTACAGTGCCTATGGTGAGTTTGAGCAAACATTGATACCCTTCCTTTTTAAAAAAATGTTTGAGATGACCTCGCGGTTATGCCTTCGCAATCACCCCTACATTTTCCAGGGATATCAGTACCCAGATTTTAAGAAAAGATTTATCAGTAGCGGCGACGGTGGTTTCCTTATCCTCGAAACCCCTTTACATGCCTTGCTTTTTGCCTCTAACCTGGCTACCATACTAAGGGTATACAACTCTTATAATATGTTTCCAAAGCTGCGAAAAATTATCGGGGGCTTAACCATGCGTTATGCTATCACCTATGATAAGCTCTACTTTTTTGATGAAAACTATTTTGGAAGAGCCATCATCAATAATGCCCGCATCCTTATCAAAGACGACCTAAACCGCTGCTTGATTGACGAGCACGTACATACATGGTTTACCACAAACATCGGTGGGCTGGAGAGCCTCCAGGTGCTTACGATGGAAGACATTATCAATATTTACCATTTTAAAGACCACTATGACAGAACATTTATCGACAAAGGCGACCCCATGTTTGGTGATCAAATCAGCCGTGATACCGGCATCATCAACTCCGATGTGCTGAAGATAGGAAATATCCAATCCAAGGAGACTAACCTGACCATCTATAACCTGCACATGCAGGTCTCTCTATGGCTCAATAATGATGACCACCCCGAGCAGAAAAAAAGGATAACAATAAGTCTCGGCAACCTCAACACCAGCGGCATTTAAAATACAATACAACAAGATGAAGCATATATTTTATGGAACGATGCTATTTATTATGATGGGATTATTCGGATGCAAGAGCAACGAGCCTTTGCCGGTAGCAGATAATGTGGACCTGGAAAGATATTCCGGAAAATGGTATGAAATCGCCGCTTTTCCGCAGCGCTTTCAAAAAGGATGCGCATGTACCTCCGCCGAATATCAGCTTACAGATAAAAACTATATCCGTGTAATCAACCGCTGCAAAAAGCCTGACGGCTGGGATGAAGCCGAAGGAAAGGCTTTTGTGCAAAAAGGCACAGGCAATGCCAAACTTAAAGTGCAGTTTTTCTGGCCCTTCCGCGGAAAATACTGGATAATAGGGCTGGATGAAGATTACAAATGGGCCCTGGTGGGGCATCCTAACCGGGATTATCTGTGGATCCTGAGCCGGACGCGCGATATGGATGAAACAACCTACCAGAAAATCCTTTCGATGGCTGAAGAAAAGAACTTCGACACTTCCCGGCTGAAAGTAACCCGGCACGAGTGCCGGGAGGAATAGCCATATTCCGTTTTGATACGGATATTTTTTTATCTTCGTGAGGGCATTGATATGAGCGAAAATGATACAATATCCACGCATCCTGTTTCTTTTACTGCTATTTGCCACCGCTCCGGTTTTGGCGCAAAACCCTAGCTATGGCCCTAAACCTTTTGTTATCAATTACCTGAAAAGCGATTATAATGCCGATAACCAAAACTGGTCAGTAACTGCTGTGGATAATGGTATGGTTTATTTTGGCAATCATTCGGGGCTGCTCTCTTTTGACGGCTCCAACTGGGAAACAACCAAAGTTCCCGAGCAGCCGGTTATCCGCTCGGTAGCCGTACGTGATGAAAAGCGCATTTATGTGGGTGCTTACGAAGAGTTCGGATATTTTCAGAAAGATGCCAAAGGCCTCAAAACGTATTACTCCCTCAGCGACAGCCTTGACCAGGATGTTTTTCATAACGACGAAATCTGGCGTATTGTGATCCATGACCGCAAAGTCTATTTTCAGTCTTTTACAGCCCTGTTTGTTTATGATGGCAAAAAAATCCGCCATATCAGTCCGGGGGGGACGGTAGTGCTACTCATCAAAGCCGCCGACAGGCTGTTCATCCACCGTATCGGGCAGGGCCTTTTTGAAATTATTGACCAGGAGCTGGTGTTTGTGGAGGGGAGTGGTTTTTTAAGTGATGATGAAGTAAAAATGGTTGTGCCGATGGACCAGAACCGTTATTTGGTGGGAGCTGCACGGAAAGGCTTATTTGTTTATGACGGCAAATCTTTTAAACCATGGGCTATTGATGCCGCCGAAGAGATCCGCAAAGCAGAAATCAACTGCGGACTGAAACTGGAGGATAAAATCGCCATCGGCACCATCGTAAAAGGGATCTATATCCTGAATCAGAAAGGAAAAGTACATTATCATCTTAATACGGAAAACAGCCTGCAAAACAACACGGTGCTTTCGCTGGCCAGGGACAGCGCCAACAACCTTTGGGCAGGACTGGATAAAGGCATTGACTATATTGATTTCAATCCACCCATGGATTTCTATATCGACCAAACCGGCGCGCTTGGGGCTGTTTATGCCGCCACCATGTTCAGAAATCAATTATGGATAGGCACTAATCGCGGACTATACAAATACCGCCGGCGATCGGGAAACCGGTTTACCGATCCGGTGATGATTGACGGAAGCCAGGGGCAGGTATGGTCACTGGATGTGTTTGACGATCAACTCTTCTGCGGACATAACAATGGCACATTCCGGATTATGCAAGACAATGAGCTGGAGCGGATCTCTACTGTCAACGGTGGGTTTCATATCCGTAAAGTAACAATAAACGAGCAGGAAATTTTGCTGCAAAGCACCTACGCTAACCTGGTCATCTACAAAAAAATGAATGGAGTATGGCAATTCTCACATACTGTCGATGGCTTCCTGGAGCCTGTCCCGGATTTTCAAACCGATTATAAAAACAATATTTGGGCGTCGCATCTCAACAAAGGGGTATTTAAACTCCGCCTGGATGAAGACTTGCAATCCTTGCAGGAACGGCAACATTTTCAAAGCCGGCATGGCTTGCAACGCGACCGTATGGTGCATGTAACCAAAATCGACGGCCGCATAGTCTTTTCCACAGGTTATCAATTATTTACTTACGACGACTTAAACGACACCATTGTTCCTTATAACACCCTAAACAAACAAATGGGCCAATTCAAAGAAGCCCGGAAAATTATTGCAGCACCCGAAAATACTTACTGGTTTCTTAGCAGGGATAAAATAGGACTCTTCAAAATCAGCGCCGGCTCCACACACAAACTGTTTAACTATAATCTTCATCAACAAGGCCTTTCAATGTCCTCGGAATATCCTGAAATCATCCCGCTAAAGGAAAAGATGCACCTGATATGTTTTGATAACGGGTTTGCCATCTACAGCGATCCGCCCCGCGAAACGCTTAATACCGGAAAAGTATTGATGCGAAGAGTGAAAGCAGTGACCCGGCACGGTGAAGAAAAATATCTGAATATCAATAAGGAACACCCGGTTTCTTTAAGGTCTGACTACAGAAACATCACCTTCCGGTTTTCCACCACCGAAAAATATGTGAAACCCCTTTACCGGTATAAATTAAAAGGCCTTGAAGATGATTCTTTTACTGACTGGCAAAATACACCAGAAATCACGTTCAACAGGCTTCCGGCAGGGGAATATGTTTTCATAGCGCAATCTAAAAACATCTACGACAAAGTAAGCAACACCTTAACTTATAGCTTCAGGATACGTCCTCCATGGTATCTTTCGCGCAAAGCGATTGCTTTCTATGTAGCTCTGTTCATCGCATTGGTGTTTTACTTACGGTATCTGTTTTTATCCCGACTGCGGAAGCATGCCCGCTGGCTTAAGCAGCAGGAGAAGCAAAAAAGGGAACACGAACAAATGCAGGCGCACCAAAAGGTAATGAAAATCCATAACGAGAAGCTCGAAGCAGAGCTCAGGCACAAAAACATAGAGCTTGCCAATCACACTATGAACCTGGTGAATAAAAATGACCTGCTCATGACTATCAAAAATAATATCAGGTCGCTTAAGAAAGACCTGGGGCCACGTTTTCCTAATTATCATTACCGTCAGCTGCTGAAAACAATCAATAAAAACATCTCTTCCGAAGATGAATGGGAGACTTTTGAAGCCCATTTCGATCAAATCCACCAGAACTTCTTCAAAAGGCTGATGGAAAAATATCCCGAGCTGACGCAAAGCGATTTAAAAATGTGCGCCTATCTCAGAATGAACCTCTCCACCAAAGAGATCGCCCCGCTGCTGAATATCTCCATACGCGGTGTTGAGGCCCGCCGATATCGCCTCAGAAAACGCCTGAACCTTGACCACGATGCTAACCTGGTAGAGTTTTTGCTCCAGTTTTAATAGAAGTTCCCTGTCTGTTACAAAAAAGAAAAGCAAAACAATCTCAATAGTTTTGTTATATGTTAATACCTGATTTACTAAATATTAAATGGCATTGCTGTAGTGTTGTTGTAGTACCATAATCACGGATTTTTGGGGTTACGTATTCAAATAGGGGTATTTCATTTTACTTCGCCAGCATGTGCCCTTATCTTTGTGTTATTACATTTAGCCGGAAGGGTGAATTTTTTTTGAAAAATATACGGAAACGTTTGCATAACAGATAACGCAATATTATAAGTCATAAAAATGATAAAACATGGAAAACAAATTACTAACCGCTTTTAAAGGTGTCTTGATACTGGTCATAATAATATGGTCAGCAGGACATTTAAAGGCACAGCAACGTACTATAACGGGTACTGTTTTTGACGCAGAAACATCCGAAACACTACCCGGGGCTAATGTTGTGATTAAAGGCACACAACAAGGCACTATGACCGATACCGAAGGCCGCTTCACGCTGCAAATCAGCGAAAGCAATGTTACATTAGTGATTTCATTTATTGGCTATGAAAAGCAGGAAGTGACTGTTACCGGCAATAAAGATGCTTATGAAATTGCATTGCAACCCAAAGCCAAATCCCTGGATGAAGTGGTGGTTATCGGCTATGGAACAGTTAAGAAGAGCGACCTGACGGGCTCTGTCTCCTCCATGAAGGGAGAAGAACTAACCAAAATATCATCCGCAAATCCCCTGGAGGGGATGCAGGGAAAGCTTTCAGGAGCGCAGATTTCCAGTGGTTCAGGAGAACCCGGTTCCAGCCCCATTGTCCGAATCCGCGGAGTAGGGACGCTGAATAATGCCAACCCGATTTATGTGGTTGACGGTGTTATTTTGGATGACATCTCTTTTTTGAGCTCTAACGATATTGAATCGGTAGAACTCCTTAAGGATGCTTCTGCTACAGCCATCTACGGCTCGCGGGGCGCCAACGGTGTAATCATAATTACCACCAAATCAGGCAGCGCCGGTAAGGAGCCATCTATTAGTTTCAAAACGGAATACGGCGTTCAGCAACTGGAGAAGAAAATCGATTTGCTTGGCGGCAGAGCTTTTGCTGAGGCACTAAACGACATCTCTCCCGGCACCATCAATAACCTGGATGCCGTGGATGATTTCGACTGGCAGGATGCCATTTTCCAGGAAAACCCGGTGATGCAGAGCTATGACCTCAGTGTTTCGGGAGGCAGCGAAAAACTCGATTACTATCTCGGCGCCGGGGTTTTTGACCAGGAGGGTATCATACCCAAGTCGCAATACCGGCGCTACAACCTGAAGCTAAACACCAATTATGAAGCACGGGAATATCTCACCTTTGGGTTAAATCTTTCAGGAGCATATACTGATGATGAAAATGCACCTAATGTTGTGGGGGCGGCCTACAGGGCATGGCCCATAGACACCCCTTACGACGAAGAAGGGAATTTCGCGGAAGTGCAGGGCAATGGCAATCCTTTGGCAGCCATCGAGTACACCAACAATAATTCAAAATCATACCGGATTGTAGGGAACTTGTTCACAGAAATTGATATACTGGAAAACCTGCGGTTTAAAACCAGTTACCAGTTCGATTTACGCCAAAGCAAAAACCGTAGCTTCTCTCCGGAATATTTTGTATCACCCACACAACAAAATTCCAGGAATTCGCTGAGTATCTCCTTTACCGAAGACCGAACATGGATTTGGGAGAATACGCTGAACTATGATTTAGACACGGAAGACCATACTGTGAACGCCGTGGCCGGTTTTACTATGCAGGAGCGGTTTTATGAAAGCCCCAACATTACCATGTACAGACTCGTGAGAGAGGATCCGCTTTTCTGGCACTTTAATGCCTCGCTGACTGATACGGTGGATGTGAGCAGTAATTTGGGGGATGCATTTAAAAACAGCATGATCTCAGGGCTCTTCCGCACCAACTATACTTATAAAAGTAAATACCTGGCTACAGTTTCTGTCAGGACAGACGGATCATCTAAGTTTAACAAAGAAGATCGCTTTGGTGTATTCCCCTCTTTTGCGTTGGGATGGAATGTTATCAAAGAACCTTTCTTCCCGGAGTGGGATGCACTGGATCAGTTAAAGGTTAAAGGCAGCTGGGGTATCATAGGAAACGAAAAAATTAACTGGTATGACCGTTTTTCGCTGATTGGCAGCAACTATGGAGCTGTCTTCGGACACCCCGAAGCAATACGGCCCGGAGCTACATTCTTTAGCGCCGGCAACCAAAACCTCCTCTGGGAAAACACCAAACAAACCAATATTGGAGTAGAATTCAGCATAGAAAACGATAAAATTAACGGTAGTGTGGATTATTACTATAAGCTTACCGATGACATCCTTGTTATGCTGGACGTTCCCGGATTTTATGGTTTTGGCTCTTTCCAGCAGGTGCGTTTCAATGCGGCCAGTGTGCTTAACACAGGTGTAGAAGTTGATTTACAATACAATAATAATTTTGGCGATCTGAATTATTCCATCTCAGCAACAGGAAGCACAGTTCATAACGAAGTAAAAGAACTTGGCGCCACTACTCCAACAGACTCTGTTATTTACGGGGGCGGACTTGCTAATGGCGACCGGGTAACAGCCACACGCGTAGGAGAATCTATAGGCTATTTTATCGGTTATGAAATCGAAGGCCTTTTCCAGAATGAAGCGCAACTGGAGCAATATCCGCGCCTGTCTAACCAGGATGTGGGCGATTTCATATACAAAGACCAGAACGGCGACGGCGAAATTACACCCGACGCCGACCGGGTAAGAATTGGTTCACCGATACCGGATTTTACCTTTGGCTTTGGGGTGAATCTATCTTACAAAAACTTCGGTCTTTCCTTCGATTTACAAGGACAAACCGGCAACGAGATCTACAACGCCAAAAACCAGACCCGCTTTGGTATCTACAACTTCGAATCGCGCGTGGAAGACCGCTGGCAGGGGGAAGGCACCTCCGATTATGAGCCTGAACTCGACGGCAGGGCCGGAAACTACCAGCAATCCGAATATTTTATCGAAGATGGTTCTTACCTGAGGCTCAGGTCTCTTGTTATAAGTTATGATTTGCCGGAGTCCTGGATGGAACAAGCCGGAATCGCCTCAGCAAACCTGTATTTAAGAGGAACCAACCTCTATACGCTTAGCGGTTACTCCGGATACAGCCCCGACCTGGGTGGTTCACCGCTCTCCTCAGGGATTGACTCGGGCATCTATCCGGTAACTTCAATGTATACGATGGGTGTAAATATTAAATTTTAAAAAAATAGAACAATGAAACGAAAAAAATTTTTTTCAATCATATTTGTGCTGATTTTCGCCACAGCATGCGAAGACTTTCTGGATAACCCGCCGCGGGGTTATCTTACCACAGGCTCTTTTCCTACCAGCAAGGAAGATGCTGAGCTTGCAACCAATGGCGTTTATAACACCATGCGGATATGGAATTTTCACTCGGGAGGATATCCCATAATGGATATCATGTCTGATGAAGCACTAAAAGGAAGCAACCCCGGCGACGGCACCTTTCTCAGGGACTATGAGCAATTTACTTTTGGCCCTACGGAGGGTTCTTTCAACAGATGGTGGTCTACGCTCTACCAGGGGATCCGCAGGGCGCATATCGTAATGGAAAATGTTCCCGATATTGACATGGATGAAGCTCTGAAAGCCAGGTTAATAGCCGAATCCCGCTTCCTGCGTGGCTTTTTCTACTTTGAGTTAGTAAAAGCCTTTGGTGATGTGCCTAAGGTCACCTCCACCGATCCGGATGCTTCATTACCACGTTCTCCGGCAGAAGAGATTTACCAGGAAATTATCATCCCGGACCTGGAACACGCGGCCGATGTACTTCCTTTGCGCAGCGGATACAGCACCTCAGACCTGGGCCGCGTTACTAAAGGAACAGCCCGCGGTATGCTTGCCAAAGTGTATCTGTTCAGGCACGATTATGAAACTGCCGCCGATTATGCCCTTCAGGTTATAGAATCTGACGAGTATGAGCTGCAAGATGATTTTGCGGAGGTTTTTGATGTTAACCAACCTTTTGGAAGCGGTTCTCTGCTCGAAGTGGGAGCCGTACCCGAAAGCAACTATTTCAACGGCGGTAACCAGTATGCCAACACCTGGGGAGTCCGCGGAGAACCTAACCTGGGCTGGGGCTTCGGAAGGCCCTCCTATGAGTTGATTCAGTTTTTCGAGGACGACCCTCGTAAGGATCAAACCATTCTCTTTTTGAATGAAACCATAGAAGGAGTAACTATCCTGGGCGATGATTCAACACCGGATACTACATACAGCGAGGAAAACCCGGATGAAATTGTTGAAATAGAATGCTATAACCAAAAAACGTTTGCCCCGGGAAGTGAACCGCGCCACTCTTATGGTGTAAACCGTATGATTTTACGATATGCCGATGTGCTTCTTATGGCTGCCGAAGCCTTGAACGAAACCGGGCAATCCGGAGAAGCCCTCACTTATCTGAATCGCGTAAGAGAAAGAGCACGTGGCGACAACGGCGACGTACTCCCGGATATTACCACAACAAACCAGGCTGAACTCAGAGACATCATCATTGAAGAACGGCACCGCGAGCTGGCTTTAGAGAGTCATCGCTATTTTGACCTGGTAAGAACGGGCAAAGCATCTGAAGTGTTGGGGCCTTACGGCTTTGAAGAAGGAAAGCATGAGTTGCTGCCAGTACCGCAAAATGCCATTGATATGTCGGAAGGAATGATTCAGCAAAACGAAGGATATTAACAAAAAGTGTCATATTTTTTAAACAATTTATTTACTAACAAAAAAATCAATTATTATGAGAAAACTAAGATTTCTTTTATCATTTGCGTTAATTGCGGGATTCATTGCCTTTACGGGATGTGAAGACGATGAGGACCCGTCTGTTATTACGATTAACGAAATTATCGGTACCGGCTCCGATTTGGAAACCGGAGAAGAGGTCACTAAAGACCTGAATGCAGCTTCCGCAGCCACTGATGTGCCGCTGGATGTGGAGATAGAAGTAACGTTCTCCGGGGATGTGGATGAGGCTACAGTAACGCCTTCCACCATCACCCTCTCTGCCAACGGCGATGTGCCGCTGAACCTCAGTGCTGACGGGGCCACTGTTACCGTCGTTCCGGAGGAAAACCTGGAGCGCGGTACAGAATACACCCTAACGTTTACCAGCGGAATTGTTGCTGACGACGGAGGCACCTTCCAGCAGGTGACAAGAACATTCAGAACGGCCGGACAGGGCATTGTAAATCCACCTCAGGCCGGTAAGCAAATAGCCTACTTCACCTTCAACGAAACACTGGACGACTATACCGGCAACTACAACGTACTGGAGTCCAGCTCTTCTTACGAAGGATATACCGAAGACCGTTTTGGATATCAAAACAGCGCCCTAAGGATGGACGGGGAAACCAACATTCTGGATCTGGAAAATGACGGTAATATGATTAACCCAAGTACGACCATCAGCTACTGGTTTAAAACCGACCTGGATGACGAACATGTTGCCAACGGCATGTTCCTGATGGGAGCCACAGCGGAATTTGGATTCTTCTTTGAATTAGGATTAGGAGAAGAAGGAAATCCCTGGATCAAAGTGGCTACACGTCACAAAGCCCACCCCGATGCCACCGGCGATTTTGAATCTGCCACCGCATGGGGCGATGCTATACACGGAAACGGCGCTGATGTTGGTGATATCTGGGAAGGTGACCTGCGCGAGCTCATCAACAACAAATGGGTTCACTTTGTGATGTCATACGACCACAATACCAGCACCAAGCGGGTATGGCTCAACAACACACTGGTTTGGGAAAACGATCTGGCTGCCAGCGATGAGTGGAAGATGCAGGATTTCCACATCGACATGGAATCTGCCAGCGATGCCAGCAATAATATTGGTATAGGCTTCGCCGGCTCTTCTGACAACCACTCCACGTCCTGGGCCGATTATGAAACGTATGTGGAAAACGGGGAACACAAAACTTTCTTTGGTTTAATTGACGACGTACGTTTCTTTAATACTGCGCTTAATCCAAATGAAGTAAGCGATCTGTATAATGATGAAGCACCATAAAACTTTGGATGCCAATAAGTGACTCCAGCAGGTTTATGACGCTGTCAGGTCACTTTTAACAGATAGTATTTAACGCTGCCGGGGTACGGCACAAGCCGACCTGGCAGCGTTAAAATACTGTTGAGAGGCAATTTGCTGTAGATTATTTTATTAACTTAATGTATTTAACCATGAATCGAATTACGTTACTTTCAATCGCCTTCTTTTTTATGAGCCAGGCTTTTGCTCAGGTAGAAATCGAACCCTCTTTTTATCAGTTCAATCCACAGCAAATAAACTATAGCTCTCAACCAAAGTCCTTTCAAATAACCAATACCGGGGATGATCCTGTCACTATCAATCCTGCCGACATTCACCTTACCGGCGAAGCAGCACAAACCACAGAGCTGTCTGTTTTAACGTATAACATCTGGCATGACAACCAAAACTGGCCCCAGCGCCTTGAGCGCATGCTGCCTGAAATAGAAGAATTAGATCCCGACATCATCGGTTTGCAGGAAGTGATTCAGCGCCCTGATCTGGAAAACCAGGCGCAGACCTTAGCCGACTCGCTGGGATACCATTATTACTTTAGCTCCGTAGATGACCCCGGAGCAAGCACGCGTTTCGGCAATGCCATCCTCTCAAAACACCCGGTAGAAGAAACCGGCTGGGTAGCCCTTGAGCCGCTCGACGATTACAGAAACGCTGCCAGAATGAATATTGTAGTAGAAGGACACAGCATAGATTTTTATACCACACACCTGCATAATGTAGCTGTAAATAGCGACATCAGAGAAGAACAGATCAATGATCTGCTCGAATTTATTGAAGATACCCGAACCGGAGATTATGTTTTTGTTTCCGGCGACTACAATGCCGACCCCGACTGGGAGGAAATGGAAATCATGTATGAAGATTATCAGGATGTTTATCCCCTTTTCCATGACAATCACCTGGATCCTGAACACGGAACATTAAACCATCACCTCGGACACATTCAGCGACGCATTGATTACATTTTCTACAAAAGAGATTCAGAACCATCGCTACAGCCGCTGACAGCAGAGGTAGTCCTGGACACTGCCAATCAGGACGGCGTTTACGGTTCCGACCACTTTGGCGTATTCTCCGCTTTCACATTGCTGTCGGATACAGAAGATTTTCTACTGGAAAATATTAATGAACCGGTTGAGCTGCAAAGCGGCGAAAGCACAGAGGTGTCTATTACATTTGCTCCCCAAAGTACCGGAGAGAAATCCGTTTACCTGCATGCTAAGGAGGCAACTGCAGAAGTCAGCGGCGAAGCCTATGATGCTACAGTCCACGGTTTTCCATGGGAGGAGTCTTTTACCTCTACAGAATTCCCGTTAGGCTGGGAAACAACAACCGAAAACTGGATGCTGGAAAACAGTAATGCAGCAGGCGGTGAGGCCCCGGAGCTTGTCTTTGTGGAAGAACAAACCGGTGAAGATCAATACGCTCTTTACTCTCCGCCCTTCAACACTACAAAGCTGGACAGTATGCAGATGACATTTCGCCATTACGCCGGCAATCCTGAAAGTACGGAATCTTTTACCCTGAAACTGGTCAGCCTGGCCGATGGTGAACAACACAATATTGCCGAATGGGAAAGTCCGGAAACCATTCCTGCCGAAGAATTGAGTTTTATATTATACAGCAACCTGCATGGAATTGGTGATAAAAGCATGCGCCTTGCCTGGATTTTTGAAGGAAATGCCGCAGAATTTGGCTCCTGGCACATAGACGATATCCAGCTGCATGCGTTACCTGCCCTGGATGTCTCACCCACTACCCATAATTTCGGCAACATCGAACTAAACAATCAGTCAGAAGAAAAAACATTTTATCTCTCCAACGCTGGTGGCGGCAGTCTGCCGCTTGCCCCCCAGGAGATTACTATCGCCGGAGATGACGCTGAAGATTTCATCCTTAATAATCTGGAAAACAGCATAGCGCTGGAAAATGAAGAGGTGGCTGCGGTAGGCGTTTGGTTTTTTCCACAAACCGAAGGAGAAAAGTCAGCGCAACTGATCATCAAAGATGACACGGTAAGCCTGTCCGGCAACGCTTATGATGCTACCATCTCCTCATTGCCCTGGAATGAAGACTTTGGGGAGATGACCGGCAGCGATGTGCCTTTAGGCTGGCATCGCGATTCGGAAAACTGGGGCGCTTTCAATGCTTCCAATGCCGGGGGGGAAGCTCCTGAGATGGTCTTTTGGTGGCAGCCCGAAGTGGAAGGTGTATTCTACCTGGAAACTCCTGATTTTGAGCTGGAAGATGCCGATACGCTCGTCCTTTCATTCAAACACCGCGTCAGGAACTTCGGCAACCCCGGCGACTATACCCTGAAGGTGGTTACCCTTGCCGGATATACCGAATCCGTGGTGACAGAATGGGTAGATCCGGCTACGATAGAAGCGCAGGAAGTCACCTTTATTCTGGATGCGGAAAACCATTCCACCGGCGCACAAAGCTTCAGGTTAGCCTGGATTTTCGACGGGCCCACAGACAACATTACGCAATGGGATATTGATGATATCAGGCTATACACTCCTTCCGACACCATCGTCCCTGAAATCTCACCAGAAAGTCATCATTTTGAAGACACCCCAGTAGAAGAGGAATCGGAGGCTCAAAGCTTTCAAATCAAAAACCTTGGCGGGAAACCGTGGACGCTTCATCCCGATGACATTACGCTGGAAGGCGAGGATGCTGCAGCGTTTCACCTGGAGAACCTAACGGAAGAAACCGTGCTGGCGCTGAACGAAACGGCCGGCGTAAGCGTATCTTTTCAGCCACAGTCGGAAGGCATGAAAAGCGCCATATTGCATATCGCAAACAAACAGATTACGCTTACAGGAAATGCGGTGACCGGAGAAGGGTATTTTATCTACAGCGATTTTTCTGTTACCGAAGATGGAATGGATTACACCAATGTGGGCGGATTCCGGGAGATCCCCGGATTTGCACAAAACGGGAGCCTCACAGCCACAGATATTACGGATGAGGGCGATTATGGCAATACGGTTTTGGAACTGGCATATGATCTCTCTTACGCCGACGATTTTACGGTGTATTACTTGTGGGCCTATCCTGTTATTGATTTAAGCGATTACTCTTCGCTGGTGGTGAGGATAAAAAGCGAAGAGCCCGTAGAAAACCTGAAAATAGCTATGCAGGATGCCGATGGTATTGCCGGCGAAGACGGCGCAGGATATACATATGTGGATGTTACGAAAAACTGGGAAACATTAATCCTGCCCGTGGATGATTTTGAAACCGAACCCTGGGCAGAGCATATTCCTGATTTATCGCAATTTCAAAAAATCGATATCCTTTTGGAAACCGAAGAGGTATCGCCTCAGGCAGGTAAACTCTGGGTAGATTTGGTGGGGTTCACCGATAGCGGCGTTTCCGTACCCGAAAACAGCGATGAGGATGCCGTGCAGCTTGCCGTTTATCCTAACCCGGCTTCGGAGAAAGTAATCATAAAAACAGGGGAAAGGGCCACGGTCAGCCTGCGTGATCTTACCGGGAAAATCATCAGGACAAAGAAATCATCAGGAAAAACAGCATTCGATATTTCACAGCTCAACAAAGGCATTTATCTGATACAGGCAGATTCAGACCAAAAATCACAAATCAAAAAACTGGTGATTCACTAATTTCATAACAGAGCGCACTTTTTGAACACACAAAATCTATGAAAAAAATGAACTGGATACTTCTGATTACTACCTTATCGCTGTTTTCTGCGCAATGCGATAAAAAAGAGGATGATACAAATAATACTGAGATGCTGCGGATTCAATCCGTTAAAGCGGGAGACGTCTATCTTTCAGCAGAGGGAACAACTACGGATGTTCCTGCCGGCGAACCTTTTACAATTACTTTCAGCAAAGCTGTAGATACTACTTCGGCACATCAGCATATCAGTTTACAGACAGCGGAAAACAACGAGCTGGAATCAACAAAGCAGTATTCCCTGGCCGGGGCCGGCATAACCTTAAAACCCGTCGAAAACCTGGAGATGAACCAAAACTACTACCTGCTCATCGACGAACAATTGAAAGGCGCCGATGGCAGCACCTTTCCGGGGATTACATTCGATTTCAAAACAGAAAAAATCCCTGTAAAACTTGAAAACCTCTCTGTAAACGGACAAAACTTCCTGGATGGAGCGCTTCACAATGTAGCTTTTGAGGTGACCTTTGAAGCACAATTCAATCAACCGCTCGAAGCATCCGATATCTCATCAGCGGTAACGCTGCAAATGGAAAATACGGATATTCCCTTAAATGTAGCGCTCACAGAAAACAACACCAAAATTATTGCTGAAACCACAGCGCCGCTGGATTATTACCGGCCTCATACTTTTACGCTGGATGAAAGCCTTTCCGGCGAAAACACCTCCTTTGAAGGGTTCTCCAACCGGCTCATCACACAATTGGATTCCACCAACAAATTTCCCGGGATCTCTGATGAGGCTTTACTGACGAAAATCCAGGAGCACACTTTCCGGTATTTCTGGGATTATGCGCATCCGTCAAGCGGGATGGCTCGCGAAAGGCTGGGGTCAGGGAACGTGGTAACCTCCGGTGGCAGCGGATTCGGAATTATGTCGCTGATCGTAGGAATAGAACGTGATTTCATTACCCGCCAGCAAGGGGTGCAACGGCTGGAGAAAATTATCACCTTCCTGGAAGAGGCTGATAGGTTCCATGGCGCATGGTCGCACTGGATTAACGGTGAAACAGGCAACGCCATCGCCTTTAGTCCGAAAGACGATGGCGGCGACCTGGTGGAAACGGCGTTTTTGATGCAGGGGCTGCTCACCTTCCGGCAATACCTGGACAACAGTAACGAACAGGAGCAGGCACTGGTGGAGCGTATAGACGAATTATGGGAAACGGTGGAGTGGGATTGGTACACCCAAAACGAAAATGCCCTTTACTGGCACTGGTCGCCAAATCACGGTTTTGAAATGAATATGCAAATCCGGGGTCATAATGAAACGTCGATAGCTTACATCCTGGCAGCGGCTTCGCCCACACACACTATCGAGGCAGACGTTTATCATAACGGATATGCCCGCAACGGCGCTATGGTGAATGGCTCATATTTTTATGATATCCTGTTGCCACTGGGATATGATTACGGCGGACCATTGTTTTTTACGCATTATTCCTTCCTGGGGCTCAACCCGCAAGGACTACAGGACGACTACGGAAACTACTGGGAACAAAATGTCAACCACAGCCGCATCAACCGGGCTCATTGCATTGAAAATCCCAACGATTTTGCCGGATACAGCAAGGATGCCTGGGGGCTTACCGCCAGCGATAACCACGAAGGATACAGCGCCCACTCCCCCACCAACGACTTAGGGGTGATAACACCTACTGCCGCCATCTCCTCCATTCCATACACCCCCGAAGCCTCTATGGATGCCATCCATCATTTTTACTACAGGATGGGCGACCGCCTTTGGGGCGAATATGGCTTCATCGATGCTTTTAATGTTACAGAAAACTGGTATGCCGGCTCTTACCTGGCCATCGACCAGGGCCCTATAATCCTGATGATAGAAAATCACCGGACGGAGCTTCTGTGGGATTTATTTATGTCACATCCCGAAATTCAGCAAGGACTTGAAAAACTAAATTATCAATACCAGTAATAGACACCATGAAAAACAAAGCAGTATTTTTCACGATAATGCTGGCAATGGCGTTACAGACGACGCAGGGTCAGCAAGAAACTAACGACAGGAGTTTTATTGACTCACTGATGTCAGAGATGACGGTGGAGGAGAAAATCGGGCAGCTTACCCTTTTCACATCCGACTGGACCACTACAGGACCTTCTTTGAAAGATGATTACGAAAAAGACGTCAAAGAAGGCCGCTGCGGTAATATCTTCAATGCACATACTGTAAAGTACAACCGTAAACTGCAGGAAATCGCCGTAAATGAATCGCGCATGGGAATTCCATTACTGTTTGGGTATGATGTTATCCATGGCTATAAAACAGCGTTTCCCATTCCTTTGGGAGAAGCCTGCTCATGGGATTTAGAGCTCATAGAGAAATCAGCCAGGCTCGCCGCTGAAGAGGGCGCTGCCGGCGGACTGAACTGGACCTTCAACCCTATGGTAGATATCAGCTACGACCCGCGATGGGGGCGCGTAGCCGAAGGGGCCGGCGAAGACCCTTACTATGGAGCATTGGTTGCTAAAGCCAAAGTGCGCGGACATCAGCAGGACAATCTGGCTTCGCCAAAAACACTGGCAGCCTGCATGAAGCATTTTGCCGCCTACGGAGCCCCCGAGGCAGGTCGCGACTACAACACGGTGAATATGTCTGAGCGGCGTCTTCGCGAAGTTTACCTCCCTCCTTTTAAAGCGGCTGTGGATGAGGGAGTAGCCACGGTGATGACAGCATTTAATGAACTCAATGGTGTCCCCGCCACCGCCAACAGCTTTCTCTTTAAAGATATTTTAAGAGAGGAGTGGGGCTATGAGGGGATGGTAGTGACCGACTATACGGCCATCAACGAACTGGTTCCCCATGGTTTTGCGCGAGATGAGAAGCACGCCGGAGAACTATCGCTCATTGCAGGTATTGATATGGACATGCAGGGGGCGGTGTTTTATAATTATCTGAAAGAAAGCCTGGAAGAGGGAAAAGTTACATTGCAGCAAATCGACGCAGCTGTAAAAAACGTGCTAAAGCTAAAAGCCGACTTGGGTTTGTTTGACGACCCTTACCGTTACCTGGATGAGCAACGTGAAAAAGAAACTATTCTCTCTGAAGAGCATATGGAACATGCGCTGGATGCCGCAAAAAAATCGCTTGTCCTGCTGAAAAACGAACCGCCGGAAGGAGAAAAACTCCTGCCACTTCAGAACATCGAAAACAAAACGATCGCTTTAATCGGTCCGCTGGGCGATAACAAAGAGGACATGACCGGAACCTGGTGGGCTTCCGCGGATATTGAAAGCATTGTAACTGTAAAAGAAGGGCTGGAAAAACGCTATCCTGATGCCGAAATTATTACCATAGAAGGAGCAGATACAGAAGGTGAAGAGACTTCAGGATTTGAAGAGGCCATAAAAGCAGCAGAGCTGGCTGATGTGGTTATTATGGCAATAGGCGAAAATAAATTGCAAAGTGGAGAAGCCGCAAGCCGCACTGAAATTGATTTGCCCGGAAAACAAAAAGATTTGGTAAAAGCCATTCATAAAACAGGAAAACCCATCATAAGCGTGGTATTTGCCGGCAGACCACTGGCCATCAACTGGATGGAAGAAAAAATCCCCGCTATTCTGTATGCCTGGCACCCGGGAACCCGCGCCGGCGATGCAGTAGCCGAAGTGTTGAGTGGCGATTATAACCCCTCGGCCAAACTGGTCACCACCTTTCCACGCAATACAGGTCAGATACCGCTGTATTACAATGCGAAAAAAACAGGGCGCCCCTTTGATGCGGATAACAAATACACCAGTAAATACCTCTACACGCCTAATGAACCGCTTTATCCTTTCGGATATGGTCTCAGCTATACCGATTTTGAGTATTCTGATATAGACATCAGCCACCAAACGCTGAAGCCGGGAGAGCAGCTTACCGCTACCGTTACCCTGACAAATACCGGTGATTTTGCCGGAAAGGAGGTGGCACAATGCTATATCCGCGACCTGGTGGGTTCAGTAACCCGCCCGGTAAAGGAGCTCAAAGGATTTGAGATGGTAGAGCTGCAACCCGGAGAAGCTAAGGAGGTGACTTTTACTATCACTCCCGCAATGCTGAAATTTTACAATCAACAAATGGAGTATGTTGCCGAGGAAGGGGCTTTTAAGCTCTTTATCGGAACCAGTTCAGAAAACGTACGCGAAGCATCATTCACATACACTGAATAGTAATACCAATTATCAACTCAAGTTTCGCACTTAAAAATCGGAATAGTGGAATATTGTATTTTAATAAGTTAACATCATCTAATAGTTAACCTTTGTGTTTCTTTGAGTCTTCGTGCCTTAGTGGCAGGCTTTCCAGAAGGCCACCAAGACGCAAAGACACCAAGTTTCACCAAGATAGTCGTATAGCAAAATTGGAAAATATTAGAATTTGATATAGAGATATTTATAAAAACAGTCATTTAATAAAAAATTAATATTCATGATTTTAAAAGAAATACGAAACTTGAGTTATCAATTGAAATGAGCATTTATACCGATTACTATTTGAATGGCGCCTTTAGTTCCTCAAGGCCTTCGGCGAGGCAGGCGCTTCGCTCCTTAAGTCTCTTCAATTGTATATCGGCTGGGCTTCGGGATAATTTCATTGTTGCGCTGAAGTTCACTTTGAAATACAATTGCTATAAGTAGATTTTTTCATAGCATTTAACAGGGGAAACCCGCAGGGAAGCAGGCAATATGCATGGCGGGGAGTGCCGTTGCCGCTTCCCTTCTAAAAACGAAAAACATGAAACACCTGTTACTTTTCCTTTTTGTGGCGTTCACCGTTGCCGTGGATGCGCAGGTCTGTTCCGAAAGCATTTATGACTCGGTAAAGCAACTTACGCAACGGTATGAACAGAAAGCCGATGAAAGCCTGCTGATGGATATTTTTTCTCCGGAACCTGATACGCTGGCCCGGAAACCCGTATTGGTATATGTCCACGGCGGGGGATTTGCCGGAGGTAGCCGCAACGAAGAGCGGCACCTTCAGTTTTGCCGGCGGTTTGCCCGAAAAGGCTTTGTAGCTGTTACCATAGACTACACCCTGCACATGAAGGGTAAATCATTTGGCTGCGAAAGGCCCTCACAGGAAAAGATTAACACCTTTTTGAAGACCGGTCAAGACATATCTAAAGCTGTAAAGCATTTGGTAAACCAACACCAGGAGCTGGGTATCGACACCAACAAAATTGTGCTGGCAGGCAGCAGCGCCGGAGCAGAGGCTGTTTTGCACGCAGCATACTGGGAAGCCACACGCAGTGATACCACACAACAAATCCTCTCCAAGGCCTTCCGCTATGGGGGCGTTATCTCGATGGCAGGAGCCATCACTGATATTAACTGGATCACCAAAGCGTCGGCTATCCCCACCCAGCTATTCCACGGAACATGTGACCCTCTTGTACCTTATGGAACAGCAGCGCATCATTACTGCCCGCCCGGGGCACCCGGTTACCTGATGCTGTTCGGGGCCCAACCCATTATGAAAAGGCTGGAAAGCCTCGACAGGCCATACTACTCCGTAGTGGGATGCCACGGGCAGCATGAGTGGAATATCCTGCCATTACTTGATTATGAGGATGATATTGTTGATTTCATGATAAATGATGTGATGAAAAAAGACCACCACCGGCAAATGCTGAAATATATCAACACCGGAAAGGCTCCCTGTAAAGCGTTACCTGATGTTGCGGGATGCAGCAACGAAAAGTAGGCTTATGGCGCCAGCCGCATGGTTCTCCAGCGGCCATCCACCAGCGTATAGCGGAACCGGTCATGAAGGCGGTTAGCGCGCCCCTGCCAGAACTCAAAATAATGCGGCTCCAGCTTGTAACCACCCCACGCTTCAGGCATGGGGACATCCTCATTTTGGTGGTTTTCCCTTTCCTTCTCAATTTCTTTTTCAAGATAGCTGCGGTTTGGTATCTTCTGGCTTTGTGGCGACACATAAGCAGACAGCTTGCTCTCATAGGGCCGGGAAGCAAAATATTCGAGTGAAAGCTCCCGCGCCTGCTTTGTCACCTTTCCTTCTATGCGAATCTGACGCTCCAGCTCCGGCCAGAAAAAAAGCAGCGAAGCGTAAGGGTTTACTTCCAACTGCGATCCTTTGCGGCTGTTAAAATTGGTGTAAAAAACAAAGCCTTTTTCATCATACCCTTTCAATAATAAAATGCGGGCACTGGGCCTGCCAAAAGTATCGGCCGTGGCTACCGTCATTGCCGCAGGCTCTTTCACACGGGCCTTAAAGGCATCTTCCATCCAAAAGGCAAACTGCTCAAAAGGATTCTTCTGCAAATGATCAGCATCTAAAGTTCCTTTTAAATAATTGCTGCGTATCTCGTCAAGTTTCATGGTATGCTTATTTTGTAAAAGGTAACACAGATCCTGTTCCGTTAGTTCAACAATTAAGGAAGGAATGCCCTGTTGGCTGGCACCAGCATTATTGAGTGATTGCGAAAACGATGTCTTTATAGCTATCTTTTTAACGATGACTGTAAACTTTAGGGAAGTTGGTTATTTTTGCTGAAAAGCTAAAAAGTATGATGATCAAAAAATCACTTTTCCGTATTATCCTTATCATTTTCTTTGGTCTGGCGCTATATCCGGTTGATGGGCTGAGCCAGGAATCCTGGCGGGAAGAAATCAGGCGCCAGCGGCAGCAGAAAGACAGCATGTTCCGCCATGCTGATAAAAGCCCCCTGATCGGCGAACAGGTTCAGCACTTTGGGGGACTGGATTATTTTCGCCTTGATAAAAAGTATGTCGCCCAAGCATCCATCGTCCGCAGCAAAGACACCACCTCTTTTATCATACCCACCACCACAGACCGGGAACCGCTTTACCGGAAATATGGCCGTGCAACATTTGTGATTGATGGCGATACGCTGCAGCTCACCATCTATCAAAACATCGACCTGATGAATCAACAAGGGTATGAGGATTATCTCTTTATCCCGTTTAACGACCTGACTAACGGGATGGAAACTTACGGCGGAGGAAGGTATCTGGATGTGCAGCAAGGAGAAGGCGACACCCTTACACTGGATTTTAACAAAGCCTACAACCCATACTGCGCTTACAATCCGAAATACTCCTGCCCTATTCCGCCCGATGAAAATAAGCTTGATGTGGAAATAAGGGCCGGCGAGAAGAATTTCGATAAATGAGGCTTACGGCAGCCTCGCCCCTCACTCGTAGTTCTTCAGGTTATTAAGCATTTGATGGAGTTGTTGTTCCAGCTTCTGACGTTTGCTGAACTCGGTATTGAGTAACTCGTTCTTCTCTTCGGCATCCTGCCGGGCATCTTTAGCTGAGCGCTCCAGCTTCGCCACCTGCACCTGCAGGTCGTTCTTCTCCTCTTCCAGCGATGCTTTCTCCTTTTTTATCAACGCCAGATCATCCTGCTTGTTCTCCAAAATCGATCTGATGTTTTGCACGATACTGTCCTTATCATCCATGTTAAGATTCAGGTGCTTACTCAAAGTCTGGTCTTTTTTGTTGACATCTTTGAGAAACTGCGACAGCGCCTCCTTAATGTCGCGCAATTCCCGCTCTTTCCTGACGCGTGCCTTTTTGATTTGCTGAATCTCCTCATTTTTCGACTCTATCCAACCCAACAAATCCTGCCTCACTGTTTCGCGCTCCTGTTTCTCTTTACGCACCAGCTCCTCATATTCGCGGATTTGAGCCTTATACTGCTCTTCATTACCGCTGATTTCCTGGTACCGCTTATAGAGGTCGTTAAATTTCTCTTCGGCTTCTTCCTTTTCGTTTTTCAACTTCTCAAAAGCCTCATCGCCTTTGTTTTGTAGCTTATCCAGCTTGGTGGCCACCTGCCTGTGATCTTTCTTCAGCTTATTGTGCACCTCCTTCAGCTCTTCCAGCTCATTCTCCAGTTTTATCTTCTCATTGCGCAGGTTAACCAGGAAGCGTGATGCCTTAGAGAGTTCTTCCTTATAGCTGCCCAGTTCACTCTTCAGTTCATCTACCAGCTCATTCTCATTGTCTTCTATCTGATGGTACCGCGATTGGTCGGCCTCATAGGTTTTCTGAATCTCCTGACGTGCCTGCTGTTCTGTGCGCCATTTGTGCCAGGTATGATACAGAAAATAGCCCATGGTTAACAACGCCAAAATAAAAACGGCGATAACGATATACATCGTCCGGGTTAAACTTCTTAGGCTATCCTGCTGAGCTTTCAGCCGGTTATTTTCATTCAGCAACATGCGCAGGCGCGATCTGCGGCTATCGATGGTGCCTTCATTGATATAGTTTCGGAGGAGCCGGTTGTCGATATCGAGTAAGGTCTCCTTAAGGGTTACAATCTCATCTTTATCGGCAGCAGATTTTTGTTCTATATTTTGCAGGCTGTCCAGCTTTTTATTTTGCCTGAAACGCTGCAATAAAATATCCTCATCAATATCCTGGGCATGTAAAGGCATACACGCCAGCATTAAAGAAAAGAAGAAAAGAATATTTAGTATCTTCATTGTCATAGCTGTAATAACAAAGCCCGGGGAATCCCCCAAGCCCCGGGCTTTACATAATATCCTCATAATAGCTCTTATTATGTTTTTGTAAAAATAGAGCAAATCTTCATTTTTAACAAATATGCGTCTCTCTTTTTACACTATTTCGTATTTTTTAGTTGTAAGAAGGATAACAGCCACCACTTTTCTCCTTCCCGGGAAAAAAACCGTGACAGGCTGTTCAGGCTACTCAACTTAGGATATATATTCAAAACACTATTTACAAATTGTTTTTAACGTATAGGTATTGTATTTTTTGTGTGGTTAAGCTTCAAAAGGTGAATAACACTCATACGTATGGATTTCAGTGATAGCATAGCACAAATCCGAAAAGAAAATGGCCTGGCAAGAGAAGAACCCGGTAAAAATGGCGATGCTTCTCCGCTATTATTGAACGCCACGAACTTAACGACATAAAGCCATTGAGCATGCGCAGGCTTATATTGGTCATTAAAACTTTAAAACAATGGAAGCACACAGACAAATAGTTTACATAAAAAACCGCACTTTAAATATTCTCCTGCCGGACAAATTCAAGAATGATAAAATAGATATTATAGGCTATATCATTTTTTTGTATTTTTACGTCTGATAAGCCTCCTTAGCTCAGTGGCAGAGCAGCTCACTCGTAATGAGCAGGTCGTGGGTTCAACTCCCATGGGAGGCTCTGTGTTGCTGCGGCAACCGGAGTAGAGGAGAACAACCCCGGCCATCCCGGCCGGGGTTGTCTGTTTTTGCATGGAGCACTTCTTTTTATGAAATAACACTTCACCTCAGTGGCGTTGAACCGTTAAGTGGGCCGGCAAGGAGGGCGTTTTGACTTTTGCCGTCATAAAAATATCTGCTATCTTTATCCCAAAACAAAGGTATGCGGATTCTAAACAAAAAAACTATCGAAGATCTTACAGAGGCACACGCGGTAACGGACATCGCAGAGCAAGCTATCAAAGGACAGCCCCGGAAAACATATGTCGTTCCTGACCGTCAATACACTACCCATGGCGACATCACCTATCTCTACTCCCCGGTCTTCGGCCCCGAAATGGGAGGCCTTAAAACCATCGCCGTCCGGAAGGGTGGCAGAAGTGCTGCCAACCACACGATAAGCGGCACTATGCAGTTATTTGATACAAATACCCACCAGCTGCTGGCCCTGCTCGATGGCGCGACACTCACAGGAATAACTACCGGTGCTGCCGGCGCAGTGGGTGTAAGACACCTGGCTCCTACCGGCGCTAAGCGTCTGGGAATGGTGGGGGCCGGTGTTCAAGGCTTCTACCAGGCCATTGCTGCCGATGCTGAGCGCGCGTTTCAGCAGATCATGGTTTTTGACCGCGATATGTGGAAAACCGAACAGGCCGTTGAAAAGATAAAACAGCACACCTATTGCAAAAACGTCATTCCAGCTTCCACCATCGAAGAACTCCTGACGGACAGTGAGGTTATCATTACCGCCACGAACTCCTCTGTTCCGGTGCTTCCTGAGGATAAGCCTATCCTGTACGGAAAAACGTACATCGCCACAGGCTCCTGCAGTCCGGGCATGAGGGAGCTACCCATAACCCTCTTTGAACGGAACTTACTTTGAGTTTTCTTTGTTTCATAAGGGGTTGCTTGATATTTCTTAGATAATGTAGCAACAGAAGTAATAATATATTAAATTGGATATAAAATAGATAACTTGCATTTGTGGTAACT
>Ga0307940_1000214_pt1 | contig 37613 bp, 37 predicted proteins | sample OrgLakmetagen124_FD_201835 | JGI IMG/M metagenome (GOLD analysis project Ga0307940, IMG submission 201835) | Saline water microbial communities from Organic Lake, Antarctica - #124 | ecosystem: Environmental > Aquatic > Non-marine Saline and Alkaline > Saline | place: Antarctica: Organic Lake... | reverse complement strand
GCAAGCCTGGCGAGAGGAACACCCCGACACTCAAGTGCTCAGTCGGGAAACCGGTTTCCGACGCGACTACCTGCGCAACCCGTACGCCGGGTATGAGCAATCACCCACAACTCTGTTTCCGATTTCCAATCAGGCGCCCGGCCCCTGGCACGCCAAAGAATGGGTGTTGGGCGTGAGTTTCAATGGCGACCATAAAGCCTACCCCTTTGAAGAGTTGGCAACGAACGGGGTGTCCCGTTTTGAAGACACCATCGGTGGCCAGCCTTTTACCGTTCTCTGGGATGGTGAGCACCGCAGCGCCAGCATTGAATCGCAAGGCGAGCCTTTACCCAGTCTGGTTTCGTTCTGGTTCGCCTGGTACGCCTTTTATCCGGGCACGGAGGTATTTACAACGCCCTAGGCACATGGATAGACATACTGATTTTTGATGCATCACTCATCTTAAATGACAGGCCACGCGTAACCTAGTTAACACATCCGGAAGGAGCTTGTCATGTCTCTGCCACTCTGGTGCCTGTTCATAGCGGCACTCCTGGTTATTTTGTCAAAAGGTCCGGCCATGCGGGCCCTGTCGGGCATGAAAGGCGGTTATGACAATAGGCATCCGCGAGCACAGCAGACGGCGCTAATAGGTGCCGGTGCCCGGGGGATGGCGGCACATCAGAATACCATTGAGGCGTTCCCGATGTTTGCAGCCGGGGTGATCGTAGCCCAAATGTTTGCTGCCGGGTCAATGATCGCGGGTATTCTTGCGATGCTGTTTATCGTGTCGCGGGTAGTCTATATCGGCCTCTATATTGCCAATATGGCCTCAATGCGCAGCCTGGTCTGGTCTGTAGGCTACCTGTCGAGTCTTGGCTTGATGCTAGCGCCGCTGTACGGGAGTTAAACCGGTCAGTCACCGTTGAATGTTCAGTTTTAATACGGCATCAGGTTTCGGTATCGCGCAGTCGATGAGGTAGACTGCGCGCTCATTTTCCCGGGCCTGCCATCGATGACCACCCTCTCTCTTTTGCAAGAACGCAGCAGTGGCCAGTGCGAACTGTGCAAATCGACTGATCAGCTCAGCCTCTACGCCGTACCGCCCAATCCACAGGATAGCCTCGATAGCAGCGTGCTGGTATGCGCTACCTGTCTGAACCAGATCGAGAACCCCGACCAGATGGACGCGAACCACTGGCGCTGCCTGAACGACAGCATGTGGAGTCAGGAAGCACCGGTGCAGGTGTTGGCGTGGCGCCTGTTGCACCGGCTGATCGCCGAGGGCTGGCCAAAGGACCTGCTCGATATGCTGTATCTGGACGATGATACCCTGACCTGGGCACAGGCCACGGGCGATCAACTCAGTGACGATGACAAGGTGATTCACCGCGACAGCAACGGCGTGATTCTGAGCGCAGGCGACACGGTAACGCTGATCAAGGATTTAACCGTCAAGGGTGCAAACTTTACCGCCAAGCGCGGCACCGCGGTACGCAGTATCTCCCTGGTTGCCGACAACGCAAACCACATCGAAGGCCGCGTGAACGGCCAACAAATTATAATTCTGACCCAATTCGTCAAAAAATCCTGAGAGCAATAACGACCCCGGTGGCAAACATTAATACCAACCACCGGAATCCAATACCACCTCTTCTCAAAACTCACAAATCTAAGCTCTATGCTCACAGCTCACAGCTTCAAACTCTATTCCGTCAACGACTGCTGCAACATCAACCCAAACCCCAATTTGCTCAGATACTGGGATTCCTGCTCCAGATCCGCATGGGTAAGGCCATGGTTATCCCACCAGTCGCTCGGTGCTGACAGCAGCATTTGCTCGCCGTCTATGCGCAACGTTACGCCATCGGAGGTACTGCCGGTCCGGGCGCGATGCAGCACCGTTGCCAGTCTGAAAATCGCCAACAGGATGGGCATTAGAATCTGGTCGTCTTCGCCTAGCTCAGTCAGTTTATTGAGATCCGGTTTTTTGCGGTGGTGGCGCACCAGAAAGGTGAGTCGCTGCTGCTCTTTACGGCTGAAACCGGCCAGATCGCAGCTGGCGACAATATAGCCACTGTGTTTGTGAAACTGGTTATGAGAGATGTCGAGCCCAACTTCTGCTGTCTGCGCCGCCCAACGCAAATAATTCGACCAGGGTTCCGGCCGGGTTAGCCCCAAAGCCGGTAAATTGTCGTTAAAAAAACGCAACGCAGTGTCAGCCATCCGCTTGGCCTGGTCTACGTCGGTATGAAAGCGATGAGCCAGGTTTTGCACACCCCGGGCGCGCACGTCTTCATGGTCATAACGGCCGATCAGATCGTACAGTAGCCCTTCACGCAGCGCCCAGGGCGAGGTTTCCATAGACTCCACTCCCAGGCCTTCAAACACCGCACGCAAAACAATCAAACCACCCAGAAACACCGGTTTGCGATCTGCGGTCAGGCCATTGGGGTTAAAGTCATCGACGGATTTGCTCTGCCCGGCCTGGTCGCATAAATCGTTCAGCAAAGCGCGGGTAATGATCGGGTGGCCAGTCGTCGCCTCGGCGACTTTGGAAATGGCTTTGATGCTGCCTGAACAGCCAATTGCCCGTTGCCAGCCAATGTCCAGAAAACCATCATGCACGGGTCCAATTTTTTGCAGACAAAAGGTGATGGCTTTTTTAACGGATTTTTTACTGACCTGACCGTCTGCAAAGAAATCGCGCATCAGGGCAACACAGCCCATACCCAGACTGTCAAGCAACAGTGGCTGAAATTGTTCGCCAACGATCACTTCGGTACTGCCACCGCCTATGTCGACCACCAGTCGCCGGTCTAGGTCATCGTCCAGACCCTGGGCAACACCCTGATAAATAAGCCGCGCTTCCTCCGCGCCAGATACCACATCAATATGATGCCCGAGTGCCGTTTCGGCCTTCGCCAAAAACGGACCTGCATTGGCCGCCTTGCGCAACGTGCGGGTACCGACGGCGCGCACGGCATGGGTGGGCAGGTGGCTAATGCGCTGGCCAAAGCGTGCCAGGCATTCCAGACCACGGCGCTGAGACAGATCATCCAGCTTGCCGTTGGCGTCCAGCCCGAAGCCTAGCCGCACCGGCTCTTTGATCCGGTCGAGCACTTTCAGCTCGCCTTTTTCAAGGCGCGCGACAATCATGTGAAAGGAATTGGAGCCTAGATCGATGGCCGCCATTTCTTCCACCCGGTTTCGCCAGAAATCTGAGAGCTTGAGCATGAGCGATGCAACCTGTTTGAATTCTTGTCACAATGCTGACTAAAGAAACCCTTCGGAGCAAGCATTATGGGCATTCACAGCTTTCGCGGTCATACCCCGCACTTCGGTCATCGCGTTTTTATCGACCCGCGGGCAATGGTTCTGGGCGACGTTGCACTGGGCGATGATGTCTCAGTCTGGCCCGGTGCCGTGGTGCGCGGCGACATGCACCGCATCCGCATTGGCGATCGCACCTCGGTTCAGGACGGTACAGTACTGCACATTACTCATGCCAGTGAGTTCAATCCGGACGGCTGGCCGCTGACCATAGGCAATGATGTCACCATCGGTCACCAGGCCTGCTTGCACGGCTGTACCATCGGTAACCAGGTGTTGATCGGTATCGGCGCAATGGTACTGGACGGTGCCGTCGTCGAAGACCAGGTGGTGATTGGTGCTGGCACGCTGGTGCCGCCAGGCAAGAAACTGGCCTCAGGCTATGTTTATATGGGATCACCGGCGCGCCAGGTCCGACCACTGACCGATAAAGAGCAGCGCTTTTTCACATACAGCGCCGCCAACTACACCAAGCTCAAAGACGACTACCTGGCCGACGGCCTGGGCGATGACAGCGCCTGAGCCGCGGAGCGCTCAACCGTTGTGCTTACTGCCAGGGAACCCTGGCAGATGGTTTTGCACCGCTTGCGATCCACCACTATGTTCAGTCCTGATGCTGCAGTACACTTCCTCGCCTCACACTCTATGAGCAAACCACCATGGCACTCAAAGCCACCGTGTTGAAAACGCGGCTGAACATTTCCGATATGGACCGGGGTTATTATCAGGAGCATGCCTTTAGTCTGGCGCAGCACCCGTCCGAGACGCCGAATCGCATTATGGTGCGGCTGCTGGCATTCATGCTCAACGCATCGGAAATGCTGGCCTTTTCCAAAGGGCTAAGCGACGAGGGCGAACCGGAGTTGTCTGAACGTGATCTGACCGGTGACATCACACTCTGGGTGGCCTTTGGCCAGCCAGATGAAAAGTGGCTGCGTAAAGCCAGTGCCCAGGCCGAAGCCGTAAAACTGTATACCTATGGTGGACGCACCGTGCCAATGTGGCTGGCCCAGAACAAAGCAGCACTTGACCGCTTGCCCGAACTCGAAATATGGGAATTCTCAGACACGGATCTGGACGCATTGACGCGATGGTTCGAACGGTCAATGACCATTCAGTGCAGCATCACTGAAGGCGTACTCTATTTAACCAAGGACGAAGAAGCCCTGACGATCACGCCGATCCGGGTGAAAGACAACCCCTGAAGGCCGATTTCATAGCCTCCCTCACTCTACTGGTGATTTTTTAACCCATTATCCTTGGGGTAGCCGGCGACTGCGCGTACAATGCGCGCCCGTTTGCCCGGGCCTGGCATCGCGTTGAACGTCCTGGCCCGAGCCGCATTGCGCCGCCGACCAAGAGACCCGATTGTGAGCCAAACCGACTTTTCCACCTTACCGTTAAACCCCGATCTGCTGAGCAACCTGGCCTCACTGGACTATCACCAGATGACACCGATTCAGGCCAGCAGTCTGCCTGACATTCTGGCCGGGCGCGATGTGATCGGTCAGGGTAAAACCGGGTCCGGTAAAACAGCCGCCTTTGGCCTGGGCGTGTTGAACAAACTGGACGTAAAACGCTTTCGGGTGCAGACGCTGGTGCTCTGTCCGACCCGTGAACTGGCCGATCAGGTGGCCAAGGAACTGCGCAAACTGGCGCGCAGCATTCACAATATCAAGATTCTGACCTTGTGCGGTGGCATGCCTTTTGGCCCGCAAATCGGTTCTCTGGAACACGGTGCTCATATTGTTGTGGGTACGCCAGGGCGCATTGAAGAACACCTGCGCAAAGGCACACTGATCCTTGAAAACGTTGATACGCTGGTTCTGGATGAAGCCGATCGCATGCTCGATATGGGGTTTCAACCCGCTCTGGATGCGATCCTTGCCTACGTGCCAAAAAGCCGCCAGACGTTATTGTTCAGCGCGACCTTCCCGGATCAGATCAAACAACTGGCCGACTACATTATGGTTGACCCGCTGGTGGTGAAAGTCGAAGCCCGGCACGACAGCAACAGCATTGCTCAAAGCCTGTTTCGGGTGGGCACCGACGACAACCGGCTTGATGCCCTGCTGCGCTTGCTGGCTCATCACCAGCCCGTCAGTGCGGTCGTGTTCTGCAACACCCGCGCAGAAACGCTGGATGTAGCCGATGCCCTGAACGCAGCTGGCCACAGCGCCATCGCCCTGAATGGCGACCTGGATCAGCGCCAGCGCGATGAGTCACTGGTGACCTTTGCCAATAAAAGCGTCTCGGTGCTGGTGGCAACCGATGTGGCGGCGCGCGGGCTCGATATTGAGGACCTGGACGCGGTCATCAACTATCGCATGGCGCTTGACCCGGAAATCCATGTACACCGGATCGGCCGCACCGGTCGCGCTGGCAGCCAGGGCATTGCCTGCACCCTGTTCAGTGATCGTGAAGGCCACCGGCTGGCAGATCTGGAAGGCTACCTGAATACGGTGTTTGAGCCAGAAGCGCTGCCCGCTGCAGTGCATGCGCATTACCGGCCACAACCGGCCCCGATGATTACAGTGCAGATCGATGGCGGCAAGAAACAAAAAGTACGCCCCGGTGATGTACTGGGCGCACTGACAGGCGAGCAGGGCATTGATGGATCCGAAGTGGGAAAGATTTCGGTGTTTGACCAGTGCACCTATGTCGCTGTGGCACGCGGAGCCAGAAAGCGCGCCGTGGACAAGCTCGGTCGGGGGCGCATCAAGGGCCGCTCGTTTCGGGTTCGGGTGGTCTGAGTTTGCCGACAAGCACAAGAACACGACACCACTCTACTTTACAGGGCGTTCGCTATGTTTCCACAACGCTATCAATATCGGGTGCAGGCCTTTCTGATGTCGGTGATCATGGTCACCATCATGACGGCCCTGATTACCGCGCTCAACACTGGCATCAATGATGGCTTCGTTTGGCGATGGGCTCAGGCTATGGCGTTCGCCTGGCCGATCGCCTTCTGTATAATTCTGATCGCTGGCAAGCACGTCATGCGGTTGTCTGCAGCGCTCTGCCAGCGCGACTGAATCGCTCGCTACTGATTCACGACCCGCACCTGGCGAATCGAGGTTCGCTCGAATGGCATGACTATCGTGCCGCCAGAGAGCGACTGCTTGAATTGTATTTGCTGGCCATCGATGCTGCTTACTTCCCCACGAAATTCACGGCCATCGGCCAGGGTAATGATCATATCGGTGTTCAGCCAGTTTCCCAGTTGCGCAACCGGAACACTGGTCAGCCGGCTCGCCTTCTTGCGCGGTGCTGGCTCTGGCACTGTTTCTGGCTGCGTTTCAGACGGCGCGACCTCTGGTTCGACTTCAGGGCGTCCCTCTGGCAAGGCCAGTGTCAGTTGCAATGGCACAGGTTCGGTGCCGTTTACCACGATTTGAGGCGCCAGTTGATCCAACAAGGCTTGCGGATCACCGATCATCATTATTTGCATGGCATTCAGGCCGGCATAACTTTCCAGGCTAATGCTGTCAGGCTGTTCAACATAGGCGGCGTAGGCGGCAACCACGTCGTTCCCCAGAGTCACACCCTGCTGCTGCCATAACCGTTCCCAGGCATTCAGATGACGGGTGCGGTAAGCCTCAGTGCTCAGCCCTGTCTGGCGCGCACAGTAGGCCATCACCTGAGGTACATAGCCCAGATCGTCAACGCGAATCCGCACCTGGTTAAAGGTGGCACCCATCATGGCCACCGCACCGCTATCTCCGGCCAGCCCCATGTCCAGCAGCCAGCTCATCCGATACATAGTTTCTGTCGTGAACGCACCTTCAACACGCAACGAATCGCGCGCCGGTGATAGTTGATATTCCAGCACCATATCCGACCTGACCTGGCGATACCCCATGTCGTCCAGATCGGTGAAATTAAAGAAGGTCCGTTCGTCGCCGCACCCGGCGGCCATGAATTGCTGCTGGGAACCGTTGTTGCCGCTGGTTTCAATCAGGTTCTGCATCAGTCCCAGGTCAAGCGCGATACCGTCAAAGGTTAACTGTAACCGTTGCGGTACTTCATCATTGCTCAGTGACTGGCCCAGCTGATACAGCGCCATCAGGTTGTCGGTTTCCAGCGAAACGCGTTCGATGCTGACATCAGCTCCGGGGTTTGTGGCAGCAAAGTTCAGATTGTGAATTCTTACCTCGCCCTGTGGTAACACCCAGATCTGTCCATAAGTCAGATCACCGAGCCCCTCGGTCAGTTGTACGGCCTGATCCAGCTGGTTTTTTACCTTTGACGTAATAAGCCAGTAGATCGCGCCATAGCTGCCGCCAACAATAATCAGCAAATAGAGTAGAATCCTTTTCATGGTGTTCCTTATCGTTAAACAGCAATGGGGATATCCGCCTGCCGACAGCTCCAGACTGTCGCTTCGATACTCTGCATCCTTGCCAACCCTAACAGCATAATCGGCCCTGATTCAGGATTCAAAAAAAAGAATGTCTTTGCTCAGCGAAGGGTGAACACTCACAGGTAGGGTTCAATGTGGCCAGCATAAAGCGTATAACCCGAACTGCCCAGTTCTGACTGCTGCGCCTCAACCATCAAAGTACCGCTCACATAGACCGGCTCGTCCATTGGCCCCATTTGGTAACCGCCCTGAGTTTGCACAAAGACAATCTGGTTCGACGGCGGCGGCGGCGTGTGAATACAAGCACCGTAGTAAGGCACCAGCAAAAAGCTGTAGACCGCATCACCGTCCATTTCCAGCGGCACCACAAACCCCGCCAGTTTGATATTGGCGCCAGCCAGGGCATCAACCACGGGGGCATTGGCCAGAATCTGGGTCATATCCGTATAGAGTCGTTGGGCTTCGGGGTCATCGTCACTGAGGCTGCTCAGATCGTATTGGCTGAAGTCAATCTGCTCGCGCAGGCTTTTATAGGTAAAATCGGCCGGCATCAGATCGTCCCACCGTATTTCAGTAGCGTCGCGTGCCTGAGCAATCAATGCCAGGCTGGCAAGCAGCAGTGCACTGACCGTCATCCAAAATGTAGTTTTCATGAGGACACTCCAAGACTCTATTCTGATACATTCAAGTGGTGGCGGTCAGACCATCTGACAGCGATTGTCGATAGGCTTTCCAGCCGGGCAGAAGTCCCGCCAGAAACGCCAGCACGACAAATCCAGACAACACAACCAGCAACGTTGGTGATGGCAGGGTTAACGATAATTCTATGCCGTAGCCAGCCTGAACCCAAGGACTGGCGAGCGCTATCAGGCTCCAGTGCAACAACAGACCGGCAACCAGACCGGCAAGGCCATAGAAGCCCGATTCGAGCATCAGCAAGCCGAGAATGTGACCAGGTCGCGCACCCAGCGCTCGCAGTATGGCGATTTCCCGGCGGCGCTCATTGAGACCGGCCAGAATGACGGTAACCATGCCCAGCAAGCCGGTTACCACCACCATAAAAGACACTGCGATCAACGCATTCTCGGCGATACCGATCAGTTGCCACAACTCCTGCAAGGTCGCCCCGGGGATGATCGCCGACAGCGGCTCGGCCCGGTACTGGTTGATCAACCGCTGAAACGCAAACGTCTGAACACGCGACTTCATGCCTACCAGCACCGCAGTCACACTGTCTGGCGACAGATCCATGGTTCGAGCTTCTTCGGCGGATACTGAATAGCCTGGCAACTTGACGCCCCGCTGCCAGTCGACATGCATGGCGGTAATGCCTTCGAGTGGCACATGCAGGCTGCGATCAAGTGGTGTTCCGGTGGGGTTGAGGATGCCAACCACAGTAAAAGGCTTGTCATCGTGGTTTTCAAAACTGGTCGTGCCCAGCCCATGAGCTACCACCAATGCATCGCCTAGCTCATAATCCAGCGCTTGGGCAACTTCGGACCCGAGCACGACATCGTAAACATCGTCGAACGGCACGCCACTGTGAAAGCTCAGTGGCTGATTACGCCCGTATTGATAGTGATCGAAATAATCGGTTGTTGTACCGATGACCCGATAGCCCCGGTGAGAGTCACCAAGCGACAGTGGCACCGTCCAGGCAACTGCAGAATTGCGGCGCAGGTCAGCGTAACTCTCCCAACTGATGTTGTTGGTGGCATTGCCTATGCGAAATACCGAGTACAGCAGCAGATTCAGTGACCCGGTACGACCACCAACAATCAGATCGGTGCCGGACAGGGTGTTGGAGAAACTGGCGCGGGTGTCTTCTCGGACCCGATCAACCGTTAGCAACAGACTCAAACTGAGCGCTACCATGCCCAACGTTAACAGGGCCGTGATCCGGCGATTCCAGAGGCTGGCCAGAGCAAGTCGGATCCAGTTCATGACACTGACTCGCTCTTGTTTTGAGCTTGCGCCTCAGATTCCAGCACCAGTTCCTGGTCAAACCAGCGCGCCAGATGCCGATCGTGACTGACAAACACCAGTGCACTGCCGAGCGCCTGACACTGGCCTGTAAGCACGTCCATAAAGTTATCCACATTGTCCTGATCCAGTGCCGAGGTGGGTTCATCGGCAATCACAAGTTCAGGCAGGCCCATCAGCCCCCGGGCGGCGGCGACCCGTTGTTGCTGGCCGACGCTGAGGGCTGATACCCGCTGCTGCCAGAGCGACTCGGGAATGTTCAGCCGGGACAGACGATCCGCCGCCGCCGCTGTCAGGCTCTCGGCTTCAGACAACGCCTTTTCCAGACGGCGACGTGACAGGCGGCAGGGCAGCATCACATTGTCGATCACCGACAAATAAGGCAGCAGGTTAAACTGCTGAAAGATGTAACCGATATGGTCCGCCCGGAACCGATCCCGCGCCTTGCCGGACTGCTGCGACAGCGGCTGGTCAAGCACACGAATCAGCCCCTCTGTCGGTACCAGTACCCCGGCCAGTAAATTCAGCAGGGTGCTCTTGCCGCTGCCACTGGGACCACGAACAAAAAGGCTCGAACCGGCAGGTAATAGCAAGCTGTCGATGCTCAGGGTGTTGTGTTGCTGTTTTGGCCAGCGAAAGGCCAGGGACTCAATACTCAGCGCATCCGCCATAGGGGCCTCAAATGATTAGTCAGAAAACAAGTACTGTGCTGGCAACGGTCGCGGGGGCGATATAAACACCCCCAGACATCAGGCAGCCGGGGCTCAGTTCAGATCGAGTCGGGTATTCCCCGGGGCCAGTTGAGCGCCACCCTGCCAGTCGTCACCAATGTACTGTACCTGCAAGTCAGTCAGGTTCGGAAAATACTCAAAGGCTGTGACCGTCACGCTTTGCAATGCTTCGGGATTTTCGCAGCGATAGGTCCATTCAACAAGCACATCCGAGTGAGCACTTTCAGCCTCATCATGATGCTCGTCTTCGTGGTCTTCGTGGTCTTCGTGGTCTTCGTGGTCTTCGTGGTCTTCGTGGTCTTCGTGGTCTTCGTGGTCTTCGTGGTCTTCGTGGTCTTCAGCCTCATGCTCATCGTGGTGGTCGTCAACCTGGTTATTGTGGGCTTCGATAACCGCCCAACTGCCGGCATCGATCTGATGCGTTACCAGCTCACACTGAGCCGCTGCGGGCAAATCGAGAACCGCACCCTCCCGAGCAAGTGTCGCAATAGCTGATTTGACCCCGGCACGCTGGGCATCCGTTGAGGGTGCGTGCTCAAAACCCACCAGATTGTAGGCAGGCGAATCAAGACTGACGGCCAGGGTTAGATTCTCAACAGCCAGCGTCAGTTGCGCGGCACCATGTTCGTGGGCGACAAGCTGGCGTTCAGTTTCGGCGTGGGCGTTGGTCGCCAACGCAATAAGGCTCAGGGTGAGCAGGGTGGGAGTCGGCTTGAGTGTCATAGGGTGTTTTTCCTTAACAGGTTTCTGGTTCGCGATGCGATCGTAGGTGACCAATCGGTGATGTTACAACGTAACAAATTAAAATGCCAATTTCGAATCTGTTCGAACCGCCATCAAGCCCGATATACTGACGACCCAGCCTAACCCGGTGTGCCCGTGCTACTCGCCTACGTCAATGCCCTGATCCCTGTCTTGTTCTGTACCGCTCTCGGCTACAGCCTGGCGCGCAGAACCAACTTACTGAACTCGACTTCACTGGCGACACTGGTCACTCACATTGGCCTGCCGACCCTTATTCTGAACGCCCTGCTGACCATGGATGCCGAGCTACTGAGCCTGTCCGGCACGCTCTGGGCCATTCTCGCGGTTTTGGCAATCAGCTCACTGCTTGGTGCGCTGGTGCTGCGTCTCAGTGGATTGGCGATACCCGGTTATCTACCCATGCTGGTCAACCCCAACACGGGCAATCTGGGCATTCCGCTGGTGTTTGCCCTGCTAGGAACCGAGGCACTGATCCACGCGGTCGTCATTTCGACCGTGGTGCAAATCAGCCATTTCACGCTGGGGGTCTGGTTGCTCTCGGGGCGCTTCAGCTTGAAGTCGATTTTGCGTAATGGTTCGATTCTCGCGCTGATCGCCGGGGTAGCCTGGCGCCTGGTCGACGCGCCCCGGCCCGAGGCAGTATTGTCGACACTGTCACTGCTGTCCGGTATGACGCTGCCTGTCATGTTGCTATTGCTGGGCAAATCACTCGCTGGCATCGACATACGCCAACTTGACCGGCTCGGCCGCATCATCGGTTTAGCCTTCGCGCGGGTCGCCATTGGCCTGACTTCCGCTATTCTGGTTTGCCTGGCACTGCCGCTAGCGCCATTGGTTCAGCAAACCCTGTTGCTGCAGGCGAGCATGCCAGTCGCGGTGATCAGCTACCTGCTCGCCAGCCACTACAACGGCCCCAAAGACGATATTGCGGCCGTTATTCTAGTGAGCTTGCCAATATCGCTGCTGGCCGCGCTTGGCACCCAGTTGTTTTATTCAAACGGATAACGCAAACCCCACTGTTGCCGCATGTCGTCCATCAGCGCCATGATGGCGACGGTTTCCTGAAGAGGAATCACCGGGCTTTCCAGCTCACCGGCGCGCAGGCAGCGCACCACTTCCGCCACCTGGTAAACGAAGCCGTTTTCAAACTGGTCGAGCTGCACCGCGGCAATGTCATCAATTTCGTTGGTGCCGCCGTGGCGGTAGATGGCAAAAGCGCTGCCCGCCTGAAAGTCGGGGTATTCGATAAAGCCGGTACTGCCATACAGCATGGCCTCCTGCTTCATTTTCAGGTTGAAACTGGTTGCGATTGAGGCCGTCATGCCGCTGGCGAAGCGGAACTGGTAAGTGGCGCGCTCATCGACACCGGTCTCATTGAACTGACACAGAGACTGCACCTGCACCGGCAATGCGTCTGCCAGATAACAGACGAAACTGATCGGGTAGATGCCCATATCGAGCGTCACCCCCCCGGCCAGTGCCGGATTGATCAGGCGCGGCCGGTACTGTTGGGGCGCAAAGCCGCCAAACGTCAGGTTCATGTGCTGAACTTCACCGATCGCACGGTTTCGCAGGCGCTGCTTGAGGTCTATCATCGTGGGCAGAAACCGCGTCCAGATAGCCTCCATCACAAACAACCCCTTGTCCTGCGCCAGGTCAACCAGAGCCTGGGCCTGGCTTGCGTTAACGGTAAAGGGTTTCTCCACCAGCAGCGATTTGCCATTGTTCAGCGCAAGCACAGCATTGTCGTAGTGAAAGTTGTGTGTTGTGGCGATATAGACAACGTCGATGTCATCACGCTCGACCAGCTGCTGATAGTTGGCATCGGCCACTATACCGACCGCTTCGGCAAACATTTTCGCTTTGCCGGTGGTATTGGATGCCACTGAGACCAGCACGCTGTCCGGATCCTGTGCTACGGCATCCGCCAGTTTGTAAGCGATGTTGCCGGCGCCGATGATGCCCCAGCGAATAAGGGAATCTGACATGAATTGTCTCCTTGTAAAGGCCGCCTGGGGTATATTGCATGTCCTCAGTGCGTAAACTGCGGGCAAAAAATGACCTTCGGCGCTGAATTTGGCGTTGTTTTGTGAAATGGTAGCCGCATCTACTGAAAGTTCGCATCTAAAAGACCATAGAGAGGTCCGTTATGGCAAGGTCGATTCATACATTGTTTAGGATGAGTTCTATGTCACCATTTATGCGTATTCTAGCCGCCATCATTGGCCTAGCCCTGCTGGTATTCTTTTTCTGGATTGGCCTGTTTCTGGTTCTGGCACTGGCTGCTGTCGGCATTGGCCTGGCCATTATTAACGCCATCAAGATGAAACTCACGGGGCGGCCGCTGTTCGCATCCCGTGTCAGGCAAGCTTATGAAGAAGCCCGGCGCCGTCAGGGACAGGCTGGTGGGCAACGCCCCGGTACTAAAGGCAACCGGGTGATCGAAGGGGAAGTGGTTAACGAGGAAGACAATGACCGGTCTGATCAGTCCCGCTGATCAATCGAGCTCGGTCGCTTCCTCTATTTTGGCTTTTGGAATCAGGCGGCTGAACGCCAACCCCAGCTCAAATAACAGCCACATCGGCACCGCCAAAATAGTTTGCGAGATTATATCGGGCGGAGTCACCAACATGCCGAACACGAAGCAACTGACAAAGATGTAGGGTCGCTTGGACGCCAGCGACTCTACCGACACGATGCCTGCTCGAACCAGCAAAAAGGTGGCAATCGGGATTTCGAAGGCAATCCCAAAGGCGAAAAACAGTTTCAGGCAGAAGTCGAGCACGTTACCGATGTCGGGCATCAAGTCGATGTTCTCCGGCCCCACTGAAGTAAAAAAGCCGAACACCAGCGGTAATACGACGAAATACACAAAACTGACCCCGGCGTAAAATAGCAATACGCTTGAGATAAACAGCGGCACAGCTACCCGACGCTCATTTTTATAAAGAGCGGGTGCAATAAACCCCCAGATCTGGTGTAACAGATACGGAACCGCGATGAAAATGGCCAGTACAATGGTCAGCTTTAGCGGTACGAAAAAGGGAGAGGTCACACCGATTGCAATCAGTTGGCCACTTTCCGGCAACAACACTTCCAGCGGCTTTACCAGGACCATATAGATATCGCCAGCCAGGAAGTACAAACCCAGAAAGACCACAAACACAACAGCAATGGAGCGCATCATCCGGTCGCGAAGTTCTTTCAGGTGCGCGACCAGTGGCATGGCAGAATCTTCAGGGTTTACGGACTTCATCGTCAGGCCTGGTATCAGAATTAGGGGAGGCTGGGGTATTGGAAGTCGATTCAGCCGGTTCACTACGGGCAGCATCGCTCGCTGCCTTACGTTTCAATGCAGCCTCTGCGCTCAGTTGACCTTCCTGCTCTGCCTTCGCAGTCTCCTCCAGTGCAGACCGGGGCGCAATGGAGGGGACTTCGGCATCTTCGTCTTCGTGGCGTGGCGTGGCCGGGCTATTTTCATCATTGTTTGTGAATGTCTGCCCTTTGGTTTCATCCTTGATTTTCTTGTTCAATTCATCCAGACGAACTTCCTGTTCCAGCTGGTTTTGCAAACCCGTCATAAACCGGCGGGCTTTGCCGATGGTGCGCCCGAGCGTGCGCGCGACTCCAGGCAACCGCTCGGGACCAATGACCACCATGCCAATGACGGCCAGTAACAGCAGTTCGGTAAAGCCGATATCGAACATAGTGGACTCTCAACAGATCAGTGACCGCCAGCATTCAGTAAACCGGCGGCAATTAGCCATGCCAACCGGTTTGAATCAATGGGCGCTGGTATCGGTTTTCTTGGTCGCTTCTTTGTCTGCTTCCGCAAACTGGGCGTCTTTTTTCTCCAGCGACGCCTTTTTCTCGTCGTCTGACTTTTTCTCTGAAGCGACGGTTTCGTCGTCGTTTTCGTTCACTGCTTTCTTAAAGCTCTTGATGGCACTGCCCATATCACCGCCCAGACCTTTGAGTCGTTTGGTACCGAAAATCAATAATACGATGGCCAGAACAATCAATAATTGCCAGATAGAAATGCCGCCAAAACCCATGTTGCTACCCTCTTAGGATGTCTAACAGCCTATTACTGTGAAAGGCTGAATGATGTTTTTTACGCTTATCAGTCCGTTTCGGTCCGCAGCGCCAGTGAACAGCTTCTCTATTTGCGCTCAGATCAGGGGGTCAGGTCAAGTGTTCAATCGGTTGACCGTGACGCCTTTTCATCCAGGCCCGACAACCCGAAACGACGAGCCAGTTCATCGGTCACGTCCCGGGGTGACAAATCCAGCTTGGCCAGCATAACCAGGGTATGAAACCACAGATCAGCGGTCTCATAGATGACCTTGTTACTCAGCGAGGGATCGGCCGCTGCATTTTTTGCTGCCAATATAGTCTCAACCGACTCTTCACCCACTTTTTCAAGGATCGTGTCGAGCCCTTTGGCATACAAAGAGGCGACATAGGAGTCGTCGGCACTGGCACCCTTGCGCGCCTCCAGAGTGTCGGCTAATTGTTGCAGAACATCCATCATATGACACAACCTTTAACGTTTTATTGCAGCCGGTCAGGGCCACAGTAATAAAATGGCACCTAAAGCCAGACCCACCCACTGGCCTGTCGACAGGCTTTGCAGCCAGAGGCCGGGATTCGGTATGAGTAGTGCGCCCGCAAGCAAAATAGCGGCCCCCAGCCGGCGCACGAAGCGGCGCTGGCCTTGCTTGCGCTCTTTGCGACCGGCTTCTAGCTGGACTGCGATGCGTTGTTCAACACCGCCTATTTTACGTAAGTTCATCAATGTGTCGTGCACCAGATCGGGCATTTGCGGTGCTTTCGCCAGCCAGCTCGGTCCGTGTTGGCGCAGCGTATTAATGAACCGCTTGGGGCCTACTTGCTCACGCACCCAGTTCTCCAGAAACGGCTTGGCGGTAGCCCAAAGATCCAGCTGTGGGTATAGCTGACGTCCCAGACCTTCAATGTTCAACAGTGTTTTTTGCAACAACACTAACTGCGGCTGCACCGTCATATCAAAGCGCTGGGCCGTTTGAAACAGCCGCACCAGCAGCAGACCAAATGAAATTTCGGCCAGCGGCTTTTCAAAGATGGGTTCACAGACGCTGCGAATCGCAGATTCGAACTCATTAACCCGGGTATGAGCCGGCACCCAGCCAGACTCAACATGCAGTTCCGCCACCCGATAGTAATCGCGGTTGAAGAACGCCAGCAGGTTTTGGGCCAAATAGCTCTGATCTTCCCGCGACAGCGAACCGACGATACCGCAGTCGATGCCGATGTATTGAGGTGACTCGGGGTGTTCCCGGCTTACAAAGATGTTACCGGGGTGCATGTCCGCGTGAAAAAACGAGTCCCGGAACACCTGGGTAAAGAAAATCTCGACACCGCGTTCAGCCAATTTCTTCATGTTGATGCCGGCCGCGTTCAACGCATCGATATCCGATACCGAAATGCCACTGATGCGCTCCATGACCAGCACATTCTTTCGGGTGTAATCCCAATGCACCCAGGGAATATAAAGTGATTCGGACCCGTCGAAGTTGCGCCGCAACGCCGCCATATTGGCGCCCTCACGCAGCAAGTCCAGCTCATCCAGAATGGTTCGGCGAAAATCTTCGACCACCTCGAGCGGACGCAGGCGGCGACCGTCGGGAATGGTCATCACCAGCCGGGCCATCAGCTCAAGTAGGCGCAGATCCTTGCTGATGACGCTACGAATACCCGGGCGAAGCACCTTGATCACCACGGACTTGCCGTTGGGCAGCGTTGCCGCATGAACCTGAGCGATGGAGGCCGATGCCATGGGCTCTTCTGAAAACTCAACAAAGAGGGTATCTACGCTTTGCCCCAGCGCTTCTTCGATCAGCCGTTTGGCCTTTTTGCCGGGGAAAGAGGGTACTCTGTCTTGCAGATAGGCCAATTCAGTCGCCATCTCCGCCGGTAAAAGATCACGCCGTGTTGACAGTATCTGACCGAATTTAACAAAGACCGGACCAAGGTTTTCCAACGCCAGGCGCAACCGTCTGCCCTCGCTGCCCCGCGCTGGTATCATCCAACGAGGTGGAAAAAAATACTGCCCAAAGCGCAGCAGCCAGGGCACCTGTTTATATTGCAGCAGGGTATCCAGTCGGTAGCGGCTTAAAATCCAGGCGATGCGAATCAGGCGTATCAGTGTCACGTGCGACCCTTGCTGTGAGCATTGGCGTCCAGTTGCTGACGTAATCGGGCCAGGCGAGCACCCAGCCGATCAACCCCAAGGCGTGTTTGATGTACGGCTCGGGTATGCTCGTGCCAGTGCGACGCAGGTACCAGCCAATCGCTTTCTTCCCGCAAAAAATTACTCACTGTGCGCTCCATTGAGCGCCCCTGTGCCCGGGCCATGCCACCGAAAAAACGCAACCCGTCCGCTAGATAGTGAGCCGGCAGATCCCCGAGCCTATCCCCAAGGGCCATTTCCCAGTCGATATCGAGCGTCGACATGACTTCCTGCAAGATAAAGAAGGTGCGGGTATCGCCCTGGATATCGATCTTGTGAGTCATCATGGCCTGGGTTCTGTCTGCGGCTCGCATAACAGCAAACAAGTCCCGAGCGTTGCCACTAACCCGAGCACCCGGCTGATCCGGCGGGTCGGTTGCCAGGCTGACCTGTGATCTCTGGGGCTCCGATCCGGTTTCGATATAAACCACCAGCGTCAGGCTGGGCTGGCGCATAGCAAGCACGATACTCTGGCCTGCCAACTGCGCCAGACGGCGCTGCGCTTGCAAATCGTATTGCAACGCGTCGTTGATTAGCCGTTGCAGCGGCCACATCCATACACTCATGCCTTCACACCACGATGCAGAGCGACTATACCACCGGTCAAATTGTGATAGCGCACGTGCACCAGGCCAGCCTCTTCCATCATGGATTTGAGCGTATCCTGATCCGGGTGCATGCGAATCGATTCGGCCAGATACTGGTAGCTGTCAGGATCACCGGTCACGGCACGACCAATCAAGGGCAGGGCCTTAAAGGAATAAACGTCGTACGCCTTGCTCAACAGGTCGCTTCGAGGCTTGGAGAACTCGAGCACCAGCAATCGACCACCTGGCTTCAGGACCCGGTTGAACTCGACCAGAGCGCGGTCTTTGTGGGTCACATTACGCAGACCGAAAGCGATCGTGATGACATCGAAATGGTTGTCTGGAAAGGGCAGGGATTCAGCGTTTGCCTGGACAGTTTCAAGGTTACCGGCGATGCCCCGATCAGCCAGGCGGTCGCGTCCGACCTTAAGCATTGAATCGTTGATATCAGCGAGTACAACCAGTCCTTCCGGGCCAACTTTGCGGGCAAAGTCGTAGCTCAGGTCACCGGTACCGCCGGCGATGTCCAGCACCCGGTTACCGCGACGCACGCCCGACAGCTCAATGGTGTACTTTTTCCACAACCGATGCACGCCGAAGGACATCAGGTCGTTCATCAGGTCATACTTGGCAGCAACGGAATGAAACACATCGGCGACTCGTTTCTGTTTGTCGCCCGTTGCGACGGTCTGATAACCAAAATGCGTCGTGTCATTGCCGGTTGGGGCTGTGTCTTTCTCTGACATGGAGTCTCCGCAGGCCGCTCGGCTACTGACATTGGCCGGAACGTCGTCGATAAAAGAATTATGACCACTATTGTAACGAGTTAGACCCGCCGGGGCGACAGGTGTTCGCAGCAGAGCTGTGTGGCAAGACGCTTCGATCCCGACGCGTCCTTTGTTAGACTCGTGCTCCACTATTGTTGCTTGCTGGAGTTCGACTGTGCGCCAATTCCCCCAGACCCGCCTGCGTCGCCTGCGCGCTCACGACTTTTCGCGCCGCCTGGTGCGCGAGCATCGGCTCAGCGTTGACGATCTGATCTACCCGGTATTCGTGTTAGAAGGTGAACAGAAGCGCGAAGCAGTCCCGTCGATGCCAGGTGTCGAGCGCCTCTCGGTCGACCTGCTGGTGGCAGCGGCCGCAAAGTGGGTTGCCCTGGGCATTCCGATGCTGGCCCTGTTCCCGGTCGTCCCGGCCGACAAAAAGTCGCTGCACGCCGACGAAGCCTTAAACGCCGACGGACTGGCGCAACGGGCAACGCGAGCACTGAAAGCCGCTTACCCGGAGCTTGGCATCATGTGTGACGTAGCGCTGGATCCTTTTACCACCCATGGCCAGGATGGGATCATCGATGACAGCGGTTATGTGTTGAACGATGTGACGGTTGATGCATTGGTCCGCCAAGCCGTTTCTCAGGCCGAAGCAGGGGCTGACGTGGTCGCACCCAGCGACATGATGGACGGGCGCATTGGTGCCATTCGCCAGGCACTGGAAGCCGCCGGTCAGGTTAACACCCAAATCATGGCTTATTCGGCCAAGTACGCATCACACTATTATGGTCCGTTTCGAGATGCCGTCGGATCGGCCGGCAATCTGGGTAAAAGCAACAAGTCGAGCTACCAGATGGACCCGGGCAACAGCGATGAAGCCCTGCACGAGGTGGCGCTCGACCTGCAGGAGGGTGCCGATATGGTCATGGTCAAACCCGGCATGCCATATCTGGACATCGTGCATCGTGTCAAAACCGAGTTGCAGGTTCCAACCTTTGCTTATCAGGTCAGTGGCGAATACGCCATGCATCAGGCGGCCGCTGAAAACGGCTGGCTCGACCTCGATTCGGTAATGATGGAGAGTCTGATCGCGTTCAAACGGGCCGGAGCCGATGGCATCCTGACCTATTTTGCGATCGCTGCGGCGCAAATACTGGCAAAAAACGACTGATTCTTGCTTGATTGCACTTGAAATGCTGCCGTAGTGGAGGCATGTTAACCATTCTGGACAGGGGGGAGTTCCTGCAGATCTTCGACCACAGGCTAATGGACAGCACCCGACCCCTGAGTTAGGCTGCTTGCCAGACTGCCAGTTGGCATGACCCTCTTTCTATAATTTGCCAAGATAACGGTACAGAACCTAATGAGCGAACACATTAAAAACGTATCTGACGACAGCTTTGAAACCGACGTGCTGGGCAATGAAAAACCTGTTCTGGTCGACTACTGGGCAGAATGGTGTGGCCCCTGCAAGATGATTGCTCCGGTTCTGGAAGAAGTTGCCACCGAATATGCCGACAACATGGTCGTGGCCAAACTCAACATCGACGAGAATCCAGGCACACCGCCCAAATACGGCATTCGCGGCATCCCGACACTGATGATGTTCCGCGGCGGTGAAGTCGTTGCAACCAAGGTTGGCGCTTTGTCCAAGACTCAGTTGGTTGAATTTATTCAGAGCAATCTGTAACCGAGCAAGCAGCGCGGCTGATCTGGACCTGAAGACGACGAAGGGTGTTCAGAAACTTTTCTGGACAGCCTCGCCGACTCAGCTTATAGTGCTTAAAACCTGTTTTACCTACACTTCCAACCACATCTCCGGGCGGCCTGCCCGATCATCTTACCTAGACTAATAAAACCGCATATCCTATGAACCTGAGTGACTTAAAAACAAAACCAGTGCCCGAGCTCTTGGAAATCGCCAAGGGAATGGGACTTGACAACGTAAACCGGTCTCGTAAACAAGATCTGATTTTCACCATTCTCAAGCGTCACGCCAAAAGCGGCGAAGACATCTGGGGTGATGGTGTGTTGGAGATTTTACAGGACGGTTTTGGCTTTCTGCGTTCTGCGACAGCTTCTTACCTGGCAGGGCCCGATGACATCTACGTCTCGCCCAGCCAGATTCGACGCTTCAACCTGCGCACCGGCGATACTGTCTCGGGCAAGATCCGGCCACCCAAGGAAGGCGAACGTTATTTTGCCCTGCTCAAAGTTGACAAAATCAACTACGAGCCCCTGGAAAGTACGCGCAACAAGATTCTGTTCGAGAATCTCACGCCGCTATTTCCCGAAGAGCGCCTGAACCTTGAGTCCGGCAACGGCTCTACTGAAGATCTGGCGAACCGCATTCTCGACCTGGTCTCACCGATCGGCAAAGGACAGCGTGGACTGATTGTTTCGCCACCGAAAGCCGGTAAGACCCTGATGCTTCAACACGTAGCACAGGCCATTACCCGCAACAATCCGGAAACCCATCTGATCGTATTGCTAATCGATGAACGCCCGGAAGAAGTGACTGATATGCAGCGCTCAGTGCGTGGCGAAGTCATTGCATCGACTTTTGACGAGCCACCGGCGCGGCACGTTCAGGTTGCAGAAATGGTCATCGAAAAGGCGAAGCGGTTGGTTGAGCATAAACAAGATGTGGTCATTCTGCTTGACTCCATTACCCGTCTGGCGCGTGCCTACAACACCATTGTACCGAGTTCAGGCAAAGTCCTGACCGGCGGTGTTGATGCCCATGCGCTGGAGCGCCCGAAGCGATTCTTCGGTGCCGCGCGTAACGTCGAAGAAGGCGGTTCACTGACCATCATGGCTACTGCCCTGGTAGATACCGGCTCGAAGATGGATGAAGTGATCTACGAAGAGTTCAAGGGCACCGGCAACATGGAAGTGCACCTGGATCGCAAGATTGCAGAAAAACGCATCTTCCCGGCGATTAATGTTCGTCGCTCAGGTACCCGTCGCGAAGAGCTGCTGACCAGCCCGGAAGAGCTGCAACGAATGTGGATTCTGCGCAAGTTGCTGGCCGAGATGGAAGACGTTGCTGCCATCGACTTTCTGACCAACAAGCTGAAGCAGACCAAGACCAACGACGAATTCTTCAAATCTATGAAGGGCTAGCCGAGCAGATCCAAAAAAGCCGGAGGCGGTTATCGCCTCCGGCTTTTTTGTGCCCGTAATCCGGATTGGCTTTCCAGGAGCTTAGGTTAGCCGACGTCTTTTGAGCTCTGAATCACCTTGCTGACGATGCCATAGTCGATGGCTTCCTCTGTGGTCATCCAGCGATCGCGCTCTATATCGGTACGAACGCGCTCAATCGGCTGACCGGTGGCATTGGCAATAATCTGGGCTAGCCGCTCGCGCATCCGAATGATCTGCTCGGCCTGGATGGCAATATCACTGGCCTGACCACCAACACCACCTGAGGGTTGATGAATCAGGAAGCGCGTATTGGGCAAACAGTAACGATCTTCTTTTTCGGCCGCGAGGAATATGTGCGTTCCGGCGCTGGCGACATAACCAGTCCCTATGATCCTGACGCGTGCATCGACATAGCGAATGACATCGTGGATAGTGTCGCCCGCTTCAACGTGACCTCCCTGGCTGTTGATAAACAGATCTATATCCTGATCCGACTCATCGGCCATGGCTAGCAGCTGGCCCATTACGCGTTTCGCCACGCTTTGATTGATCTCTTCGCAAATCAATAATTTGCGTGCACTGATCAGTCGATCGGCAACCGGGTCGAAACTGCGTTCATCTTCTTTTTTCATACTAATCTCCTAAAGGGGTTCCCTATACGAACGGAATACCCAAACGTCATTAATAGTTTAAAAACAGGGAGTGAACGGACTTGACTTCCCTGTGTTATTCACAATTTGGCACCCATTAGTGCAGACCAGCTGCACGCACCACAATAGTTCACTGTCAACAGCCAGAGCCTTGGTATATCGGGCTTTCCGGTTAGTGACTGGTTTTCCAGCAATTGGCGCCAATGCCCTTTGAATGGGCTTTAGCGACAGATGCACAAAGCTTATCCAATGACTTATCCACAGATTATGTGGATGCTTCGGCCGCTTCCACCTGTTCTGACAGACTGAGCCATTCATGCTCCAGCCGGTCGACATTCTGGCGCTCGTCAGCTTCGGCCTGCAGCGCGTTTTGCAATAGGTTTTTCTGATCATCCTGGTACAAGGTGGTGTCGGCGAGCGACGCTTCAAGCTCCACCAGCTTGGTTTGCGCAATGTCGAGTTCGGATTCGACCTTCTTTAACTTGCGCAGTAGCGGTTTCAGGCGATCACGTTCTGCTGCTTTTTGCTGACGCAGCATTTTCTTATCCGCAACCGAGGATTCCCCGGTACTGGCTGAGGAATGCCCCTGCAGCTTATCGGGTTGTTTCAGCAACGTTTGAAAATAGTCTTCAAGATCGCCGCTGTATTCGGTAACACCTCCGCCATTGACCCACCAGAAAGTGTCGGCCGTGTTGTTCAGCAAGTAGCGGTCATGCGACACCAGCACCACCGCGCCATGATATTGCTGCAAAGCGAAATTCAATGAATCCCTGACTTCCAGATCAAGGTGGTTGGTCGGCTCGTCAAGCAACAGAACATTAGGCTTTTGCCAGGCAATCAGGGCCAGCGCCACACGGGCCTTTTCGCCACCGGAGAACTGGCCAACCGGCTCATCAGCCCGCGCGCCAGCAAAACCGAAACGACCGATGAAGTTCCGGAACTCCTGTTCACGTACGGTTGAATCGATTCGCCGCAGATGCTCCATCGGGCTGGCCTGACTGTCCAGAGACTCCAGCTGATGTTGCGCAAAGTAGCCAATGCGTAGGTGCTGACCGCGCACCATGTCACCACTACTAGGCTGCAAAATACCCGCAAGCGCCTTAACCAGGGTTGATTTGCCGGCACCATTGAGCCCGAGCAGCCCCACCCTCATGCCTGGATGGAGTGTCACGTTAACGTGACTAATAACACGGTGATCGCCATACCCGAGGCTGACCTCGCTGAGGCTTAGTAGAGGGTCAGAGAACTTATCATGACAGGGGATCGTCAGGTCATATCCATTATCGACATGCGCTGGCCCTGTCAGCGTCATCCGTTCCAGCATTTTCACCCGGCTCTGGGCCTGTTTGGCTTTGGTTGCCTGGGCTCTGAACCGATCAACAAAGGCTTGAATTTCAGCAACGCGAGCTTGCTGTTTCTCGTACTGCGCCTGCTGCAGCCGCAACCGTTCACTGCGCTGGTGCTCAAACTGACTGTAGTTCCCGCGATAAACCATCAGTTGATGCTGCTCCAGACTGAGCACCTGAGTGGCTACCCCGTCGATAAAATCTCGGTCATGCGAAATGAATAGCAGCGTGCCGGGGTAACGTTGCAGCCAGCGCTCAAGCCAGTAGCAAGTATGCAGGTCCAGGTGGTTGGTTGGTTCGTCAAGCAATAGCAGATCGGCCGGTGACATCAAGGCCCGGGCGAGGTTGAGTCGAACCCGCCAACCACCCGAGAAATCTGATACCGGCCGGGTGAAGTCGGAGACGACAAAGCCCAGCCCCATCAGCAACTGTTCAGCTTCGGACTGTTTTTCAAAAGCTTTGTAGGTATCAAGGGCGCCCAGTGCATGGGCTAACCGGTCATCATTATCGGCGTCCTGGGCGGCCGCCAACTCGGCCTCAAGTTGGCGCAGATAACCGTCACCATCAAGTACGAAATCAAGTGATTGACGTGCGACGGCGTCGACTTCCTGGGCCATATGGGCTACACGCCAGTTAGTTGGGACCCTGGCAGTGCCACCGTCAAGACTCTGTTCGCCCTGAAGCACCTGAAACAAAGTCGACTTGCCGCTGCCATTGGCACCAATGACGGCAATGCGTTCGCCCGGATACAGAGTTGCTGATGCGTTTTCCAGTAACGGCTTGCCACCGCGCTGCAATTGAATATTGGATAAAGTGATCATGGCGCGCAGTTTACCAATACACTGTGGTACTGTCTTTGATTACCGACATCCCATTCTGATTATTCATTGCCATGCCTGATTCGCGTTTTAATACACAGCCTAACCAGTCATGGACCGCTGAACTCTGGTCATTTGCCCTGCGCTGCTACACCCATGAAAAAGACCATCTGCTGAGGCTGCAAGACACGGCTCAGTTGCACATCAACGATGCTCTGACCGTCGCATTCGCGGATGCGAAGCAGCTGGAACTGCACCCGGCATGTTGGGATCAGGTCAGAAGCGGCCGCCCGCGTCAGGTATTGCTCCGCTTGCGGCGCCTGCGTCAGACCCTGAACCGGTCGGATCCCGGCAGACCCCTCGCGCTGGACTGGGAACTGACACTGGAACAGTGGGATTTGGCGCGACTGGCGAACTGTCTCAGCCCGGTTAACACAGCGGGTGAACCCGGGACTCACACGCGCACAACTGAACGGGCAATTGCTGCAATCAGTGAGCACTCGGCTTTGTCAGTCAATCAAACAGATACTTTGATTATGCGTCTGGTGCGCAGTGCTGAAAGAGCCGTTGATTAAAGTCGGGGCAACCATACCCCGCAGGGTTTCGAAAGACTCATGATCATCGGCACCAGAAAAGGACATTCTATCAACCCACCCTGGTGCCTTTAACGAGAATCAAGCGTCTTTTTTGGGATCGAACAGACTGCGGCCTTCATCGGACGGCACAGTATTTACCAACGGCTCCCCGGAAGCGGCTGCCGGTCTATCAGCAGCAGCGCTGCTGCTGTTTGCAGGGCTACTGACCGGTGGTGCACTTGGAGCAACCGGCTTGGACGTTGCTGCTGGCTTGGGTGCAGCTGTTTTACCAGGGGCTGCCTTTTTCACCGGAGCTTTCTTGGCTGTATTTTTTGCCGCTGCTGACTTGGCCGCAGCCTTCTTGGCAGCCGTTTTTTTCGGTGCGGCTTTTTTGGCCGCCACACTTTTAACGGTGGCTTTTTTGGCAGTCGCTTTCTTGGAGGCCGCTTTTTTTGCGGTGCCCGCTTTCGTGGCCGCCTTCTTAACAGTAGCTTTTTTTACCGTCGTTTTTTGGGCTGCGATGCTGCCACTGGTTTTCTTGGCTGTTACTTTTTTAGTAGTCGACTTTTTGGGCTTAGCCTTGGCTTTTTTGGCTGCGACCTTGGCTGATTTGGCTGCCTTGGCTGCGATTTTCTTGGCCGCAGCGGCCACTCTCTTTTCCTCTGCCTTGTGTACTTTATCCAGCGCCTTATTCAAGGCATCGGCTGCTTTTTTCTCACTTGCGGCTGCCATGTAGCTATCTTTGGCAGCGTCAAGCTGGAGCTTCAAATCATCGGCGGAAGCTTTGGCTGCATCATAAGTCGCTTTGGCTTTTGCCAGCTGTGATTTAGCGGTCTGAGTGGCCCTTTTTTTGGCCCGCTGTGCGGCGGCCTGACGCTTACTTTGAGCCGCGACAGTCCTCTTGCGAGCAGCGTCGAACTTCTTCGAGAGCTGGTCGCGAGCCTTGGCATTGTCGGCGACGGCTTTATCGCGCATTTTATCCAGTTCAGTCTGCAGTTTACCAATCTCGGTTTTCAGCAGCTCAACCGGTGAGGGTGTCGCTGCCGACGAGGCCGGACGCTTTGCGGCTGTTTTGCGTTTGGCAACGGTCTTGCGTACTGGCGTTTTACGCGTGGCTGATTTTTTTGCAGTACTGGTCTTGGGTGTCGCTTTTTTCTTGGCGGCGGCCATGAGTTTATCCCCTCGGTTTTTCTGTGTGTTCCAGGTTTCTGGCAAAAGCAAACCCGGATTATGAGCAGAGCGTTCTTACGTCGATGACTTGCATCGCTGTTTTGATCACCCAGTTCAGCACCCGGTATGTCAGTTCTAATATTGACTGGAAACAAACACCCGAAGCAGGCGCGAATCCGTCATCAATTCCTGCACTGTACTATTGTCAGCCATGATTTAAAATTCAAGCACTTAAACCGTTATTTATGATTTTTCTGCAAAAAAACATAAATATTACCCGTCAAAACAAGATTAGCTGATTCGGCGTTACGCGGGTCATCTCCCATCAGCTGTCGATCCAGTCGATCAACGTTTGCCAATCGCGCAAATCATTGTTCTGGGCATTATCCAGATCGAACAGCCCAAGACCGTATTCAGACGCACGAACGTAAAACTGCGTGTCGCGAAATGTGGTAATGAAGGGTATTTTCAGGCTGCGTAAAAACAATTCCAACTTGGAGTATACCAACGTATTTTTGCGAGCACGATTGGCAACAACCGCAACCCGCTTGGGCGCAGTGCGAAATACAGGACACAACAGCAAGTCTTTAATGAACAGGGTCGTTGCCCGAATATCGATTGGAGAAGGTGTCACAGGAATGATAATAATGTCGCATTCACGAACCAGCTCATTCAACAGCGAACCGGTCAAGCCGGACGGGGTGTCGATAATGACTTTCGAGGTGTCGGGCGGGATATTGCGTAAGTGAAAAGAACGCGTTACCTGTCCGGTAGCATTACGATAGGCCGCAACACCGTGGATGCGCGGCCGCTCTGGCTGCCGTGATTGCAACCACTGGGTGGCAGAACACTGGGGGTCATAGTCGATCAGGACGGCGGTTTCATTGCGATTGGCAAACAAACTGGACAAATTAGTGGCGATCGTGGTTTTACCACTGCCACCTTTTGCATTGGCAATCAGCAAGCGCGTTGGTTGCGGTGCTGATATCACCCGCGCTATGTTTTTGTTCTCATCCGAAGGATAAAACGACATCCTGTTATGCTGCCCTACTGCTGATTAAACCACTGAGTGGCGAAGAGTGGGTCAGAAAGAATAAAGAAACCCGTCAGACCCAAGTGCCCATAGTCGTTCATTACGCCATCTCATATCAAGTATCGTTGCGCTTTGATAGGTATTGCGCCAAAAACCACCGATTTGCCACAAACCACTACGATCGCCTGTTTGAGTATTAAATTGCAGTATGCGACGGTGGGTGGTGCCGATCAACAGTCGGTTGCCGGTCTCAAACCGGGCACTGTAGATACGCACATCAGCGGTGGCCAAATCTGCCACTTTTTGCTGGGAAGTCAGATTCCACAGTTCTGCCGGCTCATCGGACGGGGCCAACAACGCCAGGCGGGCATCACCGGTTAGTTTAACCAGCTTGACCTGATTCGCCAGACTGTAGGTTTGAATCAACCGGTTGTCTGTTACATCCCACAGCCGCGCCGTCAGGTCTTCAGAACCGGTCAGCACGATGCGGTTATCATCAGACAGCGAGACACTGATCACCGGGCCGTCATGTGCGAAGTTACGAAGCACTCCGCCATTGACCACATCGAACAAAACAGCCCGGTTGTTGCTCAAGCCCAGCAAAGCAAAACGGCCGTCTGCCGACAAATCTACGGCCTCAATACGCGCTGGGGCCGTCCAAAACCAAACAGGTTGACCCGTACGCGTGTTCCACAGCGTAAGATTATTGTAGTCGGCGGTGAGTGCCCGGCTACCATCAGCCGAAAGGTCTGTGTACAAAATCTCGGTAAAGGCGCCCTGTGCATGATTCCAGTCATACTGGCGCGCTGGCGGCTGCAACGACCAGTAGCTGCCACCATGATGAATTGAACCAATGACGGCCGCGTTAGCCTGATTCGACAGAGTACCCTGATAGGCGCCTTTTGCAGCGATTTCAAATTGACTGGCTGGTCGCTCGGGGAAACAGCCTGACAGTGCCATTGTCGAGGCCAGTAAGATCAGTGTCTTGCGCAGACAGAGAGTGAACCGGCTCTCACTAAGGCGCCCCATTACCGGTTCGTCTCGGTCTGGCTTGACCATCGGAGTGCCCTCTCCTTAATGGCTAATGGGCCACCGATATCAATCAGGCAACCTGCTCTTTATGAATGGTGTGCAGTCGTTCGATCAACTGATCTTCCATTTCAAAGCGCTCGGTCATCGCTTCGCCCAGCTGGGACAAGTCAGCTGGCAAGTCACTGGCATTTAGCTGACTATGATCCTGAGTGTCATACTTGTCATTGAAATCTACAATGACCCGGGTAGTCGACTCAACACCTGGATAGAGTTTACGCGCCAGATCCAGGCCGCCATCGTCAAACTCTCTGGCTTCACGAACCAACTGCTCATAGACTTCAAAATGGCCCGCCGAGACGTAATCCATCAGCGATTCGCAAAACGCCTGCAGCAGATCGCTTTGCTGATTGGCGGCGGTATCAGTGGAAATATCAAAATAGAGCACCAGCGTTGCTTGCCGCTGACCCAGCCACCGATCAATAATCTGGTGTGTACCACCCCAGCGCTCATGGGCTGTTTTGCAATTTTCGAGCATGCGTTACTCCATTTAAACGGTTTGTCGTTTCAGCCGCACCGGTAAGCGTGCTCATTATACCCGATGTCGGTCAACTTCAGCGAAGCTACCAAATCCCATTGGCAGACTATATGCCAGCGCTGCAACGGGAACAACATTAGCCTGAGTAAAACTCGCCTACACAGCCACTGTGCACGTTTTCAACAGTGCGCAGTAGCGCATAAATTACGCTGGGCACACTTTACTCCTCAGCTTCCCGGTCGATAAGACTATACAGATGCAGAAACCGGGCTGTGCCTATCTCTGGTCGGTCATTATTGTCTATACTTCGTTTCGCTATTCAATGCTGTGTTAATCACGCTGAGGTTTTTTTGTTGGACATAACTCATTTTGCAACCCTGTCGGGCAAATGGCTGGCTATTATCGCCGCCCTAACCAGTTTGTTGATGGCTCCGGTCAGGGCTGAGGAAGCCGGACCCACCTACATGGATCTGGAGCCAAGTTTCACTATCAATTATGGTCAGGATAACCGGCTGCGTTACCTGCAAACCAGCATCAGCCTTCTGGTTCCCAGCAACGCCGCCGCCCTGGAGGTCAGCGCTCATTCAGATGCTATCCGTCATGAAATTATCATGCTGATCAGCGCCCAGACTCGGGAAACACTGACATCGACTTCTGGCAGAAATGACCTGCAGCAGGCGTTGCTTGAAAAGATACAGGCCTACCTCACCCTGGAAACTGGCGCACCTCACGTTGAGCAGGTGCTGTTCACTTCGTTCGTAATACAAGGATAACAGGTGCCCAGTGAGCCTCCCTAACAGGCTGTTGAAATTCACAGAATTTCAGCCTCCTGCTACTAGGACATGTGGTCCGACATATCGGATGTCCTGGCGAAATCGACGACTGGTAAGTCGTTGATTTCGTGAGAAAAGTAAAAATCACATTGCTTGCTTTTCGTGTTTTGGAAAAGGCAGGAAGCCTTTTCCAGTAAGCTGTTTGACACAGCCCGGCATCGATAACCAATGCACTCAATAACCGATGCACATAGTTAGCCATTCAAGCACGTTTGTTGCGGTTATACAGACTACTGTCCAGCGTTGGCTGCACACCTTGGTGACGCTGGAAGCCATCGTCCCAACCTGCTTCCCAGGCGGCAACAAGAACGTCATTTTCGTAAGGTGAAGAATCCGCGTCCTGACCAGTCAACCCCGTCATATAACCTTGTTGGTAGGCTTTATTGAGCGTTTCCAGCGTCCATTGCATGGTTTCCAAAGACCCTGTCTCCCTGTGATCACGGCGGCGTAGAACAATGCGCAGTCATTCTAACCGTAACGGGGTTTACTTTTTCAGTGATAAAGACCAAAAATGAGAACCAGATCACACTATTAGGGTCGATGAGCCAGCCTTTAAGAAAGATCTACTGTCGCAGATAAGTCATCAGAAAATCATCAAAACTACCCTGTTCGTTATCTTCCAGCTTATGTTGCTCATCCAGGCTGCGCTGCGCCTGATTGTGGCGCTCGCTGCTTTGTTGCGGCGTCATGCCCACTGAACCGACTGACTGGCGGTGCTGTGCAGCCAGTTCCAGTGCAGAGGCCCGGAATGATCCGCTTTTTTTGATGTGCGCCATGACTTGCGCAGAGGGCGTCAGGGCGACATCCTCGATTTTAGCCAGTTGATGCGCCACGGCTTGTTGGTAACTAGTACCGCCGACCAGCCTGTCCAGCTGCTCAGCCAACTCTGCCATGGAGCGCAATAGAGTGCGTCCCTGATCCGGTAGGCGAATGCCTTCGCCCCGAATGTTCAGCATTAAATCGGGATCACGGCCAAAGGCCGCTACGTTAAGGTTGTTGTCACGCAGCAGAAAACATTCTTCTTTCGGCACCAAAGGGTTGTCCTGGACAAGACACCAGAACAGAAACAGATCAACAAATACCATGCGTTCTTTATCGACCCCTGACGGTGAAAACGGATCGATATCAAGGCAGCGAACCTCAATGTACTCAACACCCCGATCATTAAGCGCATGAATGGGCTTTTCGCCCGTTCGGGCAACCCGCTTGGGCCGCAAGTCACTGTAATATTCGTTTTCGATCTGCAACAGGTTGGCGCTGATCTGGCGATAGTCATCTCCCACCTTGGTGCCAATGGTCTGGTACTTCGGATAGAGAGTATGGATTGCCTCAGTCAACGTTTCCGAATAGGTTTGCAAACTGTTAAAACAGACATACAAACTGCTTTGAGCATTATTGGAATACCCCATATCACTCATCCGCAACGTCGTTGCATAGGGTGAATAGAGAGTATCTTCGCCCAGGGCTATTAGCTCATCATGGCCTTTGTGTGCAAAGCTGCGGTCAATGGCCGGTGAAGCGCCAAACAGGTAAAGCAGCAGCCAGGAATGGCGTCGAAAACCGCGAATCAACGCAAAATATTCTTCGTTAATAAAGCGCTGCAGATCGCCTTCCCAGCCAGAGCGCTTCGCCCAGTCCTGCCAGAACTCGGTTGGCATAGACCAGTTGTAATGCACCCCGGCAATGGTTTGCATCACCCGACCATAGCGATGCCAGAGACCATGGCGATAGATGGTTTTCAAGCGGCCGACGTGGCTGCTGCCGTACCAGGCGATAGGAATCTCGGTTTCAGGCGGCAGCACTGACGGCATGCTCGATGGCCAGAGTTGCTCATCAGGCAGTTGGGTGTAAGTAAACCGATGCAACTGCGCCAGTTCATCCAGCGCCGCTTCCGGGCTGTTATGAACCGAGGTAATGAATTCGAGCAGAGACTCGGAATAATCGGTGGTAATAGACGGATGCGTCAGCGCTGACCCCAGCCCCTGAGGATGGGGTGTTTTGGCCAGTGTGCCACCAGCATCTACCCGCAGCGTTTCCCGTTCGATGCCACGATTAAAACGTAACCAGTCGGGGTTAAGGTCAGCCAGATGGCCCAGGCGTGTCAGCGTTGGCAAAGAAACATCCTCAAATCAATCACGGTGGCATGCGCACCCAAGCTGATCAGTGTTGGGGCAAGCCAGCAAAGTTCAAGCGTTGGCTGGCTTGTGACCAGCCGTCAGCTACAGCCAATTTCACTACGCTATCAGGTTTTGGAAAAGGCTTTCTGCCTTTTCCAAAACACGCAAAGCAAACACTGTGATTTTACTTTTCTTACGAAATCGACAACTAATCCAGTTGCTGATTTCGCTGGAACGTCCATGTCCCGGTAACAGCCCACCATGACGCGTCAACTACAAACGACCGCCTTTCTTTTTCATCGCTTGCTGCAACAGGGATGCCATCGCCGTCTGGCCAGCGGGCTTTGCATTGCTCGGTGCTTTATCATGGCGCGGTGCAGAACTGCGGCGGTTATTACTGCCCGGATTGTTGTCACGATCAGCGGGCTGGGCTTCATCGTCCAGGCGCATGGACATTGCGATCCGCTTGCGCTCGACGTCGACGTCCATAACCTTGACCTTAACAATGTCTCCAGCCTTAACCAGCTTGGACGGATCATCGATGAACTGGTGGCTCATCGCAGAAATATGGACGAGACCATCCTGATGCACACCCACATCAACAAAGGCGCCAAAGTGCGTCACGTTGGTCACCACACCTTCAAGCACCATGTTCTGGCGCAGGTCTTTGATGGTTTCAACGCCATCCTGAAATTCTGCTGTTTTGAACTCCGGTCGCGGATCGCGGCCGGGCTTTTCCAGCTCCTGAAGAATATCCGTCACGGTTGGCAGGCCAACGGAGTCGTCGACGTACTGTTCGGCACTGAGTGAACGAATAAACCGACTGTCACCAATCAACGCCGACACCGCCCGGCCCGTTTCGGTGACGATGCGCTCCACCACCGAATAAGATTCCGGATGCACCGCTGAACTGTCGAGTGGATTATCGCCATTCATGACTTTCAGGAAACCGGCAGCCTGCTCAAAAGCTTTCGGTCCCAGGCGGCTGACGTCTTTCAGCTGTTTGCGATTTTTAAAGGCCCCTTGCGCATTCCGGTGGGTCACGATGTTATTGGCGATGGTGCTGTTCAAACCCGATACCCGGCTCAGCAACGGAGCCGACGCCGTGTTCAGGTCAACCCCGACACCGTTCACACAGTCTTCAACCACAGCATTCAACTGACGGGCCAGCGCCAGTTGCGATACATCGTGCTGGTACTGGCCAACACCAATGGATTTAGGCTCAATTTTCACCAGCTCAGCCAACGGATCCTGAAGGCGGCGGGCAATGGAGATAGCACCACGGATAGTCACATCCAGATCCGGAAATTCGCGCGCCGCAAATTCGGAGGCTGAGTAGATTGACGCACCGGATTCATTCACCAGCAGTGCCTGGGCGTTTAACTCAGGATGTGACTTGAGCACGGCTTTGACAAAGCGTTCGGTCTCACGGCTGGCAGTGCCGTTACCAATGGCGATCAGCTCGACGTTATGCTTTTTGCACAGAGTGACCAGCATCTGCTCGGATTCACGTATTTTATTATGCGGCTGCGTCGGATACATCGCGCCATGGTCCAGCACCTTGCCAGTGGCATCGACCACCGCAACTTTCACACCGGTACGCAACCCCGGATCCAAACCAATGGTTGCCTTGGGTCCGGCCGGAGCCGCCAGTAGCAAGTCTTTCAGATTTTTGGCAAAGACATCAATAGCAGTCTTTTCGGCTGACTCGCGCACCCGGTTGAACAGATCGGTTTCAATGTGGGTCAGCAGCTTTACCCGCCAGGTCCAGCGCACTACCTCACCTAACCAGGCATCGGCCTGCCTGCCACGATCACTTAATTTGAAATGTTCGGCGACTATGACCTCGCCCTGGCTCGAACCGCGCGGCTCCTCACCGGGCAATACCAGTGATAACTGCAGAAAACCCTCGTTGCGACCACGAAACATCGCCAGGGCGCGGTGGCTGGGCACCTTTTTGATCACTTCGTTGTGTTCGAAGTAGTCCTGAAACTTGGCGGCCTCGTTCTGCTTGCCATCGATGACGCGCGCTTGCATCTCGCCGTTGTGCCAGAGGTATTCGCGCAATTTACCGATCAGACTGGCGTCTTCCGCGAAACGCTCCATCAGGATGTAGCGCGCACCGTCGAGCACCGCTTTGGTGTCGGCGAAGCCCGCATCTGCGTTCAGATAGGCCCCGGCCTCGTCCGTCGGGTTCAGCGTCGGGTCGCTGAACAGGGCATCAGCCAACGGCTGCAGCCCTGCTTCGATGGCGATCTGGCCTTTGGTGCGGCGCTTTCGTTTGTAGGGTAAGTAGAGGTCTTCAAGTTCGGTCTTGGTCGTCGCGCCCTTGATGTCCCGGGCCAGACTGTCGGTCAGTTTGCCCTGTTCTTCGATGCTCGACAGGATCGCAGCACGCCGGTCTTCCAGCTCACGCAGATAGCGCAACCGCTCTTCAAGGGTGCGCAGTTGAGTGTCATCCAGACCGCCGGTGACTTCTTTACGATAGCGACTGATAAAAGGCACTGTGGCACCTTCGTCCAGCAGGGCAACAGCTGCCGCGACCTGGGCGTCGGCGACCTTGAGCTCCTGGGCAATGCGATGTTCGATGCTGCTCATAAGACCATAACTCGATGAAGCGTAACGGGAAGCACGCATCATTAGCCAAAGACGCGCCCATTTCAAGGCCAGTTTAAGCTCGCTAACACTTTGATTTTTAAATAGAACAACGATCAGTTTGAAACCAAATAACGGATTCACATCCGGGCAGGCGCTGGTACTGGGCTGGTTGAACACAGCGAGAGGGTCAAAACCCCGGTGGCGGCATGTCTTAACCGCAATGCCGGTTGCCTGACCGGGTGGCGGGCCGCATAATCGCCCGTGCCACTTTTGCCATGAGGTTCGCCGTGCGCGACCACTACCGCGACGACATAGACGCCAGCCTTGACCTGATCATTGGCCAGACGGCATTGATGGATGTCCGCGCCCCGATTGAATTTGAGCATGGCGCCATACCCGGCGCGGTCAATGTCCCACTGCTGGACAACGATCAGCGTGCAGCGGTTGGCACCCGTTATAAAGAGGCCAGCCAGAACGCCGCGATCGAACTGGGCCTGGAACTGGCCACACCGGCAATACGAGCCAAACGCCTCGACGCCTGGTCACGTTTTACTCAACAGCACCCCAACGGGTACCTCTACTGTTACCGTGGCGGTCTGAGATCCAACACGACTCAAGCCTGGTTGCGGGACGCAGGCATTCACTACCCGCTGGTGCGCGGCGGTTACAAGGCGCTGCGCCGGGTGTTGATCAAGGCGTTTGAGGAGCGCCTGGCGACCCGTACTTTGCAGGTACTGGCCGGGCCCACTGGCAGCGGCAAAACGGAGGTAATAGACGCCTGGCCGGTTAGTCTGGATTTGGAAGGCAAATCGCTGCACCGCGGCAGTGCCTTTGGTGCAACCTTTACACCACAGCCAGCGCAGATTGACTGGGAAAATCAGATTACCCTGGACTGGGTGCATCTGGATACGTACGGCAACATCCCGGTATTGGTGGAAGACGAAGGCCATTTGATCGGACGTATCCACCTGGTGCCCGACATGCACCGGCGCATGCAAACCGCCTCCGTCATCGTACTGGAAGCCCCTATGCAGGAGCGAGTGGCCCGTCTGCTCGACGATTATGTAAACCATGCGCTGCAGCACTTTCGTCAGCAAAATCCGGAGAATCCCTGGGCATTACTGGGCGACTATGTGAGCCAGAACCTGGCGCGCATTCGTAGACGATTAGGTGGGTTGCGCCATGACCGGTTGCAGCAGGCGGTGCCGGATGCGGCTCGGGCGATGGACCAGCAAGGCGATCCCGGCGGCTTTAACCACATCATTGAAACCCTGCTAACGGACTATTATGACCCTATGTACCGCTATCAACTGAACGGCCGAGATGCACAGGTACTGTTTCGCGGTGACCAGTCGGCCGTATTGGACTGGCTGGGTCAACAACACCATGCTTGAACATGATCTGATCCTGGTCGGTGGTGGCCATACCCATGCCTTACTGATTCACCAGCTTGCTATGAATCCGTTACCGGGTGTGCGGATTACGCTGGTGTCGGAATCGACCCTGACGCCCTATTCGGGGATGCTGCCCGGCCTGGTCGCTGGACATTACCAGGCCGATGAGGTGCAAATCGACCTGAACCGACTGTGTCGTTGGGCTGGCATTCGCTTTATTCAGGGCAGGGTAACTGGGCTCAATGCGCCAGGCAGAACGTTGGCCGTGCAGCATCAGCCTGACCTGGCCTACGACAAAGTCTCGTTTGATACCGGCTCAACGCCAGACCTTAGCCTGCCCGGTGCGCGCAGTTTTGCAGTGGGCGTTAAACCGGTGAGTCGCTTTCACGCCAAATGGCAGCAACTGCTCGACACCCATGAACCGCAAAACACTGATGTAACAAAGCATTGGGGCGTCGTCGGTGCCGGTGCTGGCGGCATCGAGCTGGTGTTGGCGATGGCCCACCGGCTGGGACCGGATAATAACATTCAGTTGCATCTGATCTATCCGGGCGACAGCATTCTCAGTGGTTATCCTGCCCGGTCAATACAGGCTGCCCGACAAGCGCTGGACCGCTATCAGATAAGCTGCCACTCCAATTTCAAGGTCAGTGCCGTCAAGAAGGATGGCCTGGTCGCTGCCAATGGCAACACACTGTCACTCGACCAGACTGTCTGGTGCACCCGGGCCGCCGGACCAGAATTTCTGTCCAACAGTGGCATCGACATTACCTCGAACGGCTTTATATCAGTTAACCGCTTCCTGCAAAGCACCTCACACCCGGATATCTTTGCTGCCGGTGACGTTGCTGACATGGTATTTGACCCACGCCCCAAAGCCGGTGTCTATGCCGTGCGCCAGGCGCCGTTTTTATATGAAAATTTGAAACGGATGTTTGCCAACCAGCCAATGAAGCCAGTGCACCTGCAACGCGGGTTTTTGTCGTTGTTGTCCCTGGGTGACGAACAGGCAGTGGGCCACCGTGCCCACTTAGTGGTCCATGGCGCCTGGGTCTGGCGTTGGAAAGACCGCATCGATCGAGCCTTTATGGACAAGTTCCAGAGACTCGGCGCCCCGGCCATGATGGCCGCCACCTCAGATACGGCCGCAGACATGCATTGCGCCGGCTGTGGCAGCAAGCTCGGGCCTGCTATTTTGCATGATACTCTCAGCAGGTTACCGCGCATCGACCGGCCAGGGCTGACCCCGGCACTGGATACCGCCGAAGACGCCAGCCTGTGGCAACCCACGCCAGGTCTGGCCCAGGTTCAAAGCCTGGATGGATTTCGCAGTTTCACTGAGGATCTGTATCGCTTTGGTCAGGTGTGCGTTAACCATGCGCTGAGCGATTTGTATGCGATGGGCGCACAACCGGTTTCCGCCCAGGTATGGATCAATCTGGCCCATGCTCACCCACGTTTACACAAGGCAGACTTCCGCAGGCTGATGGGCGGCATACACCGCGCATTGACTGACCAGCAGGTGGCACTGGCCGGTGGTCACAGCACTGAAGGCGCTGAAACTCACGTTGCCGTCGTGGCCA
>Ga0307940_1000211_pt1 | contig 37772 bp, 31 predicted proteins | sample OrgLakmetagen124_FD_201835 | JGI IMG/M metagenome (GOLD analysis project Ga0307940, IMG submission 201835) | Saline water microbial communities from Organic Lake, Antarctica - #124 | ecosystem: Environmental > Aquatic > Non-marine Saline and Alkaline > Saline | place: Antarctica: Organic Lake... | reverse complement strand
CTTTATAGCTTCGATAGGCGGCTGCGTTTACTCGTAATGGATGCAATCGAGAAGGTAGAGGTTGCTGCCCGCGCGATGGTGAGCAACCACATGGGGCCGAAATATGGTGCGCACTGGTATCTCGACATTCATTTGTTCAAAGGTTGGTATAAACATGCTCAATTGCTGCAAACAGTACGAGGCAAGCAGCAGGGCGAGCGAAGAGATTATGAGCGGGAGTGTGCTCGAATAGAGAAGTTGGCCCAGACCTCCGCTGAGCGAAAAACAGAACTCAAGGTGAAGCGTTCGAAGGAAAGCTATGCTCGCCACTATGGCCTGACATATTCGGAGCCAGAGTTGATGCCGGGCTGGGCTGCCTTGGAAGAGCTGACAATGGGTGCGCTATCGCACTTGTATGCAGGCCTGGCAAAGGACGCAGACAAAAAAGCGATTGCGAGACGCATGGATATCCCTTGGCCATTGCTGCAGTCGTGGCTCCACACATTGACGATAGTCCGCAATGTTTGTGCTCATCACGCCAGGCTCTGGAACCGTGAGCTCGGGATCAAGCCGGAATTACCCAAAAAGGCGTCGTTTCTATGGCCCGAATCTCTGACTCGCCCTAGCGATAATGTTCGGGTTTATGTCGTGATGTGTATGCTCAATCACTTGATGCGCAAGGTCAGTCCAGATACGAGCTGGCATCAACGAGTGAAAAGGGTGTTTGATGAGTTTCCTTCCGTGTCAGAAGAGGCTATGGGGTTTCCAGCTAGTTGGCGGAGCGATGTATTTTGGAGCTGAGTGCTGGCTACCGAATTCCTGGAATTGATGAATATTGAAGTCAGCGAACTCGCAGCGGCTCAAGATTTGCTCCGCTCTACAGTAATCTGGTTTGCCCGGAAGAGCCAAACTGATACCCCATTGCCTTGTAGCCTTTCTCGCGTTTTCGGAACATTCGCTCTAGCATTGGCAGGCCAGCATCCAGGTAGTCATACACGGTGACCTCCTGCTTGCCATCGGCTTCGCGGTGTATCCTGCCGGCATATTGCGCCAGCGTTCCTTTCCAGGCGATTGGCAGGGCCAAAAACAGGGTGTCTAGTCGAGGCAAGTCAAAACCTTCTCCGATGTATTTTCCTGTTGCAACGATAACCTGAGCTTCGGGTAACCGCGCCTCCGCAGCCCGGCGCTCTCTGACGCGCATTCCTCCACGCAGCACAACCGACGGTATGGATTCAGCGTCCAGCATTGTCGCTAACGTCTCCGCGTGCTCTCGTCGCTCCGTCAGCAGAAGACAGTTTGCCTGGTTGCGCACACAGTTTGCGACATCCTGAACAATATCCTGATTCCGGGCGGGGCTCTGGGAGAGCCAACGGTAAACCGATGCTATGTGGGGCCGCCCACCCGACTGATAAATGTCGGTGGGTGGACTTTCATGACGCTCCCGAACGATGACGCGTTGGACAAACTTAGAGCTGTGTTCCGCCCGAACTTTGTGACGAACGGGTCCCGCAACCATGAACATGATTTTTTGGTGCCCATCCTGACGGTCAGGTGTTGCCGTCAGGCCAACTACGTAACGGGCGCTGACTTCATTAAGAAGCATCTCGTAACTGGGAGCGGGGATATGGTGGCATTCGTCTATGATGACCTGCCCATATTCTCTGACCAGGCTTGAGACAGTGTTGTCTTTTTTGTTGATCAGGCTCTGGTAGGTGGCAACATCGATCTGACCGGTAGGTTTCTTTTTCCCACCGCCAATCACACCCACGGCTGCACCTTCAATGAAAGTTTCCAGGCGCTCCTTCCATTGATCTAGTAGCAGCCGACTGTGGGTCAGGATCAATGTGTTGACTCCCCGCTTGGCTACAATGGCAATTGCCGTTACGGTTTTACCAAAAGCGGTCGGGGCGTGGAGTATTCCAGTATCGTGATCGGCAAGCGCCTTCACCGCTTTTTTCTGATCATCACGCAGGGTTGCTTTCAAACTGGCGCCGCTCAGCAGCTGACCTGGAATCCTGCGGTCATCGATCTCTACCGTTATCCTCTGACGAGGAATACCATGAGTAGAGAAGCGCAGTGCCTGTGTTTTGAAAAAAACTGGATTGGCAAAACTGGCCATGCGCTTTATTCGAGCAGCCAATGGCCCCGGTATGTCTGACAACTTCATATAAATATGATTTGCCAGGATGAGCGTAATGCTTTCAGGGCATCCCGTAATTATCCCTGCCTCGACCGGTAACGATTGTTCCCACGGCAACGTAACCTCTGTTGTAACATCGGAATCAGACTCCCTGCCGACCAACTCTCGAAGCCGGTCCGGTGACAGGGTCTTTTGCCGATTGAGCAGTGCCCATTGATCCGAATACGGAATTAATTCATCGTCGACGAATACAGTACATCCGCGATTTCGCGCCTCGTGTTGAAGCGGAAGGGCAATCAGATTGCCAAACCCACCATCGGGCATCGTGTCCTGGTTGGGGAACAACCGGTCATAGGAATCGAAGGATAAACCTGGATGGAGCCCCATGGCTTTATCCAGCAACTTGAACCCCAGAGCCCTCGCTGACCAGGCCGAGACGGCTTCCGAAAAGAAGATCCATAAATGGGCGCCAGCACCGGATCGAGATACCTCAACGAGATAAGGAATACCTTCACCACGACAGGCCTGGGCCAGCGCACGAACGTCTGCTCTCCAGTCGTCCTTATCAAAATCCACCGCCAGGAGGTAACAGGAGCTGTCCGGTAGTAAAGGATATAGCCCAGCGACATGCTTGCCAGACAGGTGGTCGTAAATCGCGTTGAAGTCCAGAGGTTTGAATTTTCTGTGCGAACATTCTCGGCACTTGATCCTGGGTTTCTGACAAATATTCGGGACCCACTCGTTCTCGCAGGCGACGGCATAGCCGGAACGGCCGCTGGCACCCTGCCAGCGAATCGCATATACATCTGCTCTGCCGCGAAAAAGCTTTCGGAATAATTCGATTTTTTGACTGGGGGTTAGGTGCGCCAGCGTGGGCTGGTGCGCAACTTGACGAAGCGCTCTCTTTCGGGAAAGGAGGTCAGCCTTTTCCGTCTCAAGCTCAGATAACCTCAGTTCAATGGCTGCGAGTTCATCATCTACTCGGATACGTGCCTCCTGCTCAGTTATTCTGTGAAGTATTTGGCCGTAAGATTGGGGTCGGGCGCCCGCGATGGGAAAGGTTTCAGCCCCATCACCGGGAGATCCAAGATAGCAGAGGCGCTCAAAGAAGCGACCTGGATATCTGATGCAGTTCTTTGAAGTGGAGGATGTATGAAAGGTAAGGTGAAATGGTTTTCGGCAGAAAAAGGCTATGGTTTCGTTCATGGTGAAGACGGTGTTGATCGCTTCTTGCACGTTAAGGCGGTGCGGGGCGCCGACCTACCCGCTGCGGGAGATGCTGTAGAGTTTGAACACAAAGAGAGCGAGCGTGGCCCGGTGGCAAGCAAAGTCCTCATCGAAAGCTCTGGTCCCGGCAATGTCAATAACAGTCGAGTTGAGTGTGGATCTTGCCATAAAATGATGGTGCCTCGGGTTATTACCGCTCGTACCGAGTACAACACGAATAACCAGCCATTTCCAAAGCGATCGGTCTGTCCGTTTTGCGCCGAGACATACAAGGAGTTTCATACACAGCAAGAAATAAATCAGAATCTGGCCGGTAGCCTTTGGTTTGGTTTTGTCCTGGTCCTTGTTCTTATGTTTTTCGGTCTGGGTAGTTAAGCGAACTGAATTTATTGTTTCTCCTTTTTCTGTGCCTTTAAGTCTCTAAGATTAAATGGCTGCTCCAGTTGTCCTCGATTTGCGCGTTTTTTGGGCGTAGGGACACATGAGGGGCGTGACCGGAACTAATTTGTTAATTTGTGTAAACACATCAGGTTTTGGATTGCTACATGTATGGATAGGCACTAAGGTTACTAATTATTAATTAGCAATGGATTGTTGATGCAGGGACGTATCTAGCGGACTACTCACGGGTTAGAGTTAACCCGCCCTCCGCCTGAATGACCTCTCCTATTTTCGACCACTTTTACCTGACCTGAAGCGACTTCTGGATGAAGAGATTTTTCCTGATTCTGAGCGCAGTGACGCTCATTCTCGTTGCGGTGCTTTTACTTTGGGCTCAGAACCGGGGCCCGGAATCTCAAACTGAAGTTGCCGATAAAACGCGAAACAGTACAGAAACCACTACTCCCGACCCTCTTGCTCAGTGCCTGGGCGAACAAGCATTTAAACGCCAATCCTATAAGTTGGCGTTCCAGGAATTTTCGAAACGGGCAGGTTCTGACGCAAGTGCGGAATACCACCTCGGCCTGATGTATGAGAAAGGCTTGGCGGCAATCCCCGATCCACACAAGGCTATGAAATGGTTTCTGAGAGCTGCTGAGCAGAACCATATAGAAGCTTTCTATACGTTAGGACTCATGAGCCTGGAAGGGCGAGTCATTCCGAAAAATTACTCAGAGGCTTTCAAGTGGTTTCAGCGTGCAGCACTGCTTAACCATGTCGAGTCTCAATACCACATTGGCACCATGTATCGGGATGGCCGGGGAACCGAAACCGACCAATTTAAGGCATACGGTTGGTTAGCGCTTGCCTTCGAAAATGGTTTCCAGCCAGCAGAAGGGCTGATGAAGAACTTCGATATTGGCTCTACTGAAGCTGAGAAAATAACAGAAAAATTCCGCCAACAAGTTAATGAAACTGTTCGGAATACCGACAGGCCAAGGGGGCCAGCATGCGCGCAGTAACGACTAGAAATTTAAAAATTCTCTTATTGCTCGCTTTAACATGGACGGCATCCGCTGCCCAGGCTGTCACTTTGAGCGGTGTGGTTTTTGGTGGTGGTTCTCCCATGGCGGGGGCGGAGGTTTCGCTTTACCAAGTCACCCAAGAGCAAACCGAATCTGATCCGGCCGTTGCGGATGATGGATCCTTAGGAACCGCGACTACGGACACTAATGGCAGTTACAGCTTTGAGGTAGCTGAGATTGGACTTTATGACCTTGTCGTTGCGCCACCTGTGGAGTCCGGCTTTGGGAATACCGTGGTACCCAATATTGATGTTCGCAGTAATGATGTCAGCCAAAATATAGTTTTGGTTGAGAACGCCGCTATTTTATCTGGCACGGTTCACGACGGTAGTGGCAATCCGATCAGCGGGATTCATCTCACGGTTTCCGAACAGGCCAGTGGCACGGAAGTAGGGCAGCTTGTCTCGGATGCGTCAGGGGCATACGCCATAGCGGTGGCGAGCGGCACCTATGAGATTGATGCCCGGTATGACTACAGATCAGTAACGAGCCAGCCCAGTCCTGAGCGATTTAATGTTCAGCCGCTTGTCACAGACGTGATCGTAGCTGCTGATACGACCCAGGATCTTGCATTGCCGTTCGTAACGATCAGTGGTCGGACAACGGATCAAAATGGCGTGGCTATTTCGGGTGTAGAGGTCAAGGCGGATTCGTACTGGTCAGATTATACCGCTATTGGTCAGTATCAATTTCGAAGTGTCTTAAACAGTACTGTTTCAGATGTGGACGGCAATTATTCCTTGGTGGTGGTCAGCGGCTTGGATAGCCTTACTTTTACGCCTCCAGCGGACAGTGGTTTAGCAACGACTGTAAGTACAGGCTTGGCGCTCATCGAGGATACTCAACGCGATTTTGCTCTTGAGCCGGAGCGTATACTGAGCGGCACGGTTCTCGATGGTAGTGGCAATCCGATCAGCGGGATTCATCTCACGGTTTCCGAACAGGCCAGTGGCACGGAAGTAGGGCAGCTTGTCTCGGATGCGTCAGGGGCATACGCCATAGCGGTGGCGAGCGGCACCTATGAGATTGATGCCCGGTATGACTACAGATCAGTAACGAGCCAGCCCAGTCCTGAGCGATTTAATGTTCAGCCGCTTGTCACAGACGTGATCGTAGCTGCTGATACGACCCAGGATCTTGCATTGCCGTTCGTAACGATCAGTGGTCGGACAACGGATCAAAATGGCGTGGCTATTTCGGGTGTAGAGGTCAAGGCGGATTCGTACTGGTCAGATTATACCGCTATTGGTCAGTATCAATTTCGAAGTGTCTTAAACAGTACTGTTTCAGATGTGGACGGCAATTATTCCTTGGTGGTGGTCAGTGGGCTAGATAGTGAGACCATCCTCCCTCCGCTCGGTAGTGGTTTTGCACAAACGGTTTTAAGTGGGTTAAACCTTCAAGCTGACCTGAAACAGAATATTATTTTGCCCTTTAACGATGAAACTGCACCCGTCATTACCTCTGCTCCCCGGGCTACTGACATAACCGATACCAGTGCGGCGATCCAGTGGCAGACCGATGAGGCTGCGTCTTCGATGGTCACCGTAAATGGTGTCACCTATACAGTTCCTGGTTACAGAACCCTGCACTCGGTTGCGGTGTCCGCACTGACAGCGAGTCAGAGCTACTTGGCTACCGTTAGTTCCACAGATGAAGACGGTAACGGCCCCGTATCCAGTTCGGCATCATTCGATACCCTTGCCTCTCCTGACAGTAATGCGCCAGTCATTCTTGAGGGGCCGGTAATTACATCGGTTTCCAATGACCGTGCAACGGTGGAATGGCGGACGAACGAGCCAGCTACGACCCAATTGAACTACGGGATAGGTGGTTTACTCGATCAAAGCGAGACCATCACCGGTTTGAGAAGTTCCCATAGCGTGGCTATTACCGGGCTGAGCGCAAACTCAACGTATACGATTCAGGTCAGTGGTACAGATGCGGCAGGAAATGGCCCCGTAGAGAGTCCAGGAAAAACGTTCCAGACACTGCCGCAGCCTGACACGGAAGCTCCGGTATTTGTGAGTGCGCCGGTCATTACGGACCTCAGTTCCGACTCAGTGACCGTCCAGTGGGAAACCGATGAGCCTGCGGTGAGCGCAATTTCACTGAACGATGGCACAGCTTACAAGGTAGTTCGGGACGAAAACCTGAAAACGTCTCACAGTGTTACGGTTACCGGCCTCACGTCGTCCACCGACTATACTTATACGGTTTCTGCTACGGATGCACTAGGCAACGGGCCGGAGCTGAGTGCGCCGGATGCATTCCGTACATTAGCTTTAGAGGACACGCTAGCACCTGTCATAACCGGCTCGTTGAAGATTGTGGGCATCACTCATCAGTCGGCGGTTGTACATTGGCGAACGGATGAGCTGAGCGATAGCACCATAGAGTTTGGCACCGTAAGCGGCGAGCTGGTCGAGTCTCTCAGTAGTGCAAAGCGCAGCCGAAAGCATGTCTTGCAGCTTACCAATCTCGAAAAAGATACAGCGTATTATCTTCGTGCGCTTTCGAAGGATCGTAATGGCAATGCTGTCGTAACCGAAGAAGATAGCTTCCGCACACGGTCTCTGCCAGATACAGCCAAACCCCACTTCAAGCAACCTCCAACCGTTATAGGTTCCTCCGATGACACAGTAACTCTGGCCTGGGAGACCGATGAGCCGTCTGACTCCGTTGTGGAGTATGACTCCAGCACGGGTGAAAAGCGGAGTAAGGGAAAAGGGGAGAAAACCAATAAACACACTGTGACCCTGACGGGACTAAAAGCCGGCGGCAAATACTCTTACACAATTGATGCCCGAGACAGTTCCGGTAACAAAGCTCAGGTTCAGAGCCTGAATACCGAGATTGTCGGGACGTCATGGCTGAAACGCACCAAGACACTGGCCACGAGCGTTCTTGGAATTGGAAGCGCTCATGCAGTGGGCAAGACTGACGGATTCAACACAAACGCAGAACCAGACACCACGGCACCGCTGTTTAGCTTGGAACCGGAAACTGTCTGGTCAGGAAGCAATAGAATAATCATGGAGTGGGTTAATAACGAACCAGCAACAGCTGAGTTACGGTATGGACAATCTGGGGCTTACTCACATGTCGCGAGCAATGCTGATTCAACCCTGGATCATCAACTTGTACTCACCCAGCTGCAGCCGGGCATCAGCTATGACTACAAGCTGACTGTTACCGACATCGCCGGGAATAAAACCGTTCGCCAAGGTACGTTCAGTTCAGCGGCAGCTAACGACACAGTAGCGCCATCAATATCCTCCCTATCGGCAAGTGTATTGGGAGATACAGTGGTCGATTTCGGTCTACGCACTGATGAACACGCTTCTGTTGGCGTTCGATACGGTGTGTCCGAGAGCGAGCTTTCCTCCTCGGCTGCATCAATAGGCATTGATCGTCTTCATTCACTCCGGCTCTCAGGCCTGGCTGCAGGTACCACATACCATTATCAGTTCCAGGTCCAAGATCCTGCTGGCAATAGCACCTTGTCCCCCATTCAAGCAGTGGCTACATCTGGCACAGCTGTAGATTCGGATGGTGATGGCGTACCCGATAGCGAAGATATTTTCCCACAGAATAGCGGTGAGTGGCTGGATACCGATGGTAATGGTATCGGTAACAACACTGACACGGATGACGATGGCGACGGCGTTGAGGATGCCAGTGATGCCTTCCCGCTTGATGCTTCTGAGTCCCTTGATACGGACGGTAACGGTATTGGCAATAATGCCGATACAGACGACGATGGCGATGGCTTGCCGGACGCATTTGAAAATGAGAACGGCTTTGACTCTTTGGATTCGTCAGATGCCAGTCAGGATGCGGACAACGACGGTCTCAGTAATCTTGAAGAGTATGAGCAAGGTTCTGACTTGTTTAATCCGCCTGCGGATGAGACAGCGCCCGTTGTAATCGCGCCGGTTGATATTCGTATTTCAGCGAGTGGCGACTTCACTGAAGTAGAGTTGGGAGAGGCGTCAGCCACCGATAATGTCGATGGTGCTTTAGCTCCTTTAAGCGATAAATCAGGTCCTTTTGAGCCCGGCCGTCACACTATTACCTGGAGTGTTTCTGATGCTGCAGGAAATACCGGAACAGACGCCCAAATTGTCGACGTGTTACCTATTGCAGGTTTCGAGGTGGACCAATTTGCAGATGAAGGGTCGAACGTTTCTGTAAAAGTTGTTCTCAATGGCCAACCGCCAGAATACCCAGTGACGATCCCATTCGAACTGGCAGGAACCGCGGATCACGGTGAGGATTTCACATTATCTGCTCAGGAGATCTCTATTTCCGAGGGTCGGGAAGGTTCTGTTGTAGTTGACATCACCTCCGACGACCTGGAGGAAATGGAAGAAAAAATCATCATAAAGATGGCGACTCCGCAAAATGCAGTTGCGGGGGGAAAAGCGACTCACACCATTGTTATAACGGTGTCTAACCAGGCGCCAGTCGCAAGTCTGAATCTGTTCCAGAATGGCATCGGAGCATCCGCGGCAACCATTGATGGTGGTTTCGTTCTGGTAACTTCGAGCATTCGGGATCCGAACAGCAACGACACACATACCTTTGACTGGAATGCCTCAGACAACGCGATGGTTCCGTCGAGTTCGGCCAATCCCGAAGAGTTCAGGTTTGATCCGGCAGGCCTTCAGCAAGGAGTGTACATAATCCGGTTAACGGTGACTGATAACGGAACTCCGCCGAAGTCGTCATCCTTTGAGTTCCCGGTAACGGTTATCTCAGGAGCTCCTCTTGATCCGGATGAGAACGGTAACGGTTTGCCGGATAGCCTGGATATCAATCCGGATCCATCAGTAATGCAAGCGACAGAGAACGGCAAACTGGTTACCGAAGCTGGTCTGCGCTTACGAATTGGCTCTGTAGCCAGCGCAGGCATGAATCTGTCACCAATGATTGATGAAAGCCTGCTCGCTGAGCATGGAAGTGTGACGGGTGGACCCGGGCTAAACACGGAGGACAGTTACACAATCATAGGTGGCCTGTTCGACTTTGAGATCCACGATCTTCGTGCAGCGGGGCAGTCCGTCCTGCTCATTTTGCCTCTATCCGAGGCCATACCCGCCAATGGTGTCTATCGGAAGTACGTTCCAGACGTTGGATGGCAGATGTTTGTCGAAGACGTGAATAACAGACTCTATTCCGCTTCTTCCAATGGATCGGAGTGTCCCGCAGTCGGCAGCAATAGCTATGATGCGGGTATTATCGAGGGGAATGACTGCCTGCAACTAAGAATCCAGGATGGTGGCCCGAATGATGCCGATGCAGAGAAAAATGGCGTGATTAAAGACCCAAGCGGCGTGGCCGTTGTGTCGTCTTCGGAGAATCCAGATGGCCTTGACGATGTGCCTGACCGTGATGACAAGGGAGACGCAGATGGTCCGGAATCATCATCCGGTGGGGGCGGCTGCACCATCAACAAGGGAGCACAGCCTGACCCAACGCTACCCTTGATGGTGCTGATCTCTCTGATTTATTTGATCACTAAACGCCGTTGGTCGTGCAAAGTAAGATAAGCGTCAATTTCTACCAGGATCCGGTTTTTTGGGTCCTGGTGGGCGCTGGCCCTCTCGTGGTCTTTGGGATAACGATTACGATCCCGGATCTTGTAGTGACGCCTTTGGATAACTTGATTCCAGCTCTGCTGGTTCTTCTGATTTACCCATCCTTAGAAGAGATTGTATTTCGAGGCGTGATCATGGACAGCCTCGCTCGAACTCCGGTGCGCAACTTGAAAATAGGTTGGCTTAGTTTTGCCAATCTTATCTCGGCTGCTCTGTTTTCTTTATCGCATCTCTGGGGACACACTCTGGGATGGGCGCTTGCAGTGTTTATACCCGGTCTCGTGTTTGGGATTGCGAAAGAGAGGTGGGGGAGTTTGCGGTTTCCGATTTTTTTTCACTCTTTTTACAACGCCTGCTTTTTTGGACTAGTTCTGGTTTAAATATTTCTTTGCGTATATTTGAACTATCAGGCGAAGTTGGCCGCCATCTGGACAATGCGGTTACGCGGCAAGATCAAAGGCTTCTAGGTCAAAAACTTCACCTCGCCTTAAGTGCCATCCTTTACAGTCTTTGACATTTTTACGATGGCAGAATTCCACCCACTAATCTAACCTTATATTTTTAAAGGACTTCCCTTTGAGTTCGATAAAAATCCCATTCGGGTTACTCAAGGGCATTTTCACTTTGGGAGAACAAAATGCACAAGATGGCCATTTCATTATTGACCATCGTAACTATGACAGGGTGTACGGCCGCTCAAATAGAGGCCATGAACCGTGGCTTGGAAAAGCAGCGTGCCCAACCTGGCTACTATGAAAGCATGGGCCCAGGTAACCCGTACACGCAAAACTTTGTTGATTACCCGGTTATAGTGGATCAACAATTTCCACCCCTCAAGTTGATTTTGGATCTGATCAGTCAGAACCTCGCCACTACATGATCAACACCCCTCAAGGTATGCAAATGCGAAACTGCCAAGACACAAACAGCAGTAACTACAGTTACTGTTACTAAGGCAGTAGGCACAAAAAGCCCCGCATTACACGGGAAGAATCTCAGTGATGCTGAATTTATAAATCACATCTCCGATTGCCTTATTGGAAAGAGCCACAGTTATTGGGTTAAACCTAAATCGGAGTAAGAGAAAACAAACATGCCCATCACACCTCTGTACTTCGGCGTACTGGCACCAATAAACCACTTCCCCAAGTACAGGATCAGTGTGTGGTCGTTTGGTCTGGTGAATCTATGGATTGATTTACCAATCATCCAGGCGGTTCTATCAAATGAATCATTCCCGCCAAGGGAAGACACACATTCAATGATCATTATTCTGATCATTGGCACTTTAGTGGCCATGCCAGGGGTCCGATATGCCAGATGGGTTATTGGTGCCTATTATGGAGCCTTGACCCACTGGTTATTGGATTCACTGGTTCACTCAGATATGCAACCGTTCTCATGGATTGAGGGGAACCCAATGTACATGGGCTGGATGGAGCCCTTGTCATGGGCCCTTATGCCACTCACCGCTTGGGCTTTTCTTCAGTGTATGTCAGATGCCCGGGAGTCCCTTCGTAAAAAGCAGGAGGCTTTTCTCGCCTGGCGGAACCGGCGAGATTCTTGAGACGCTGAACCAGTTCAGTCGTCGGGGTAATAGTGTTGACCTTTTCCCTTTTTGGAGTTTTGAATGGCAATCTTTTTCCAGAACCGTAGTCGGAAAGAGACAGGTCCAGGCTGCTGCATTGAGCGCCATCCTCGGTGCTACAGGGTGCGCGACCCAGCAGGATTTGTATGATGCAGCAGCCATTGGCGATAACGTCGAGTCCCGCAATCTCGAAGCAGCGGGCATAAACCCTTACCTGAAGAACGAACAGGGGCTTTCACCGATTGACGCGGCCATCGACCGCGCAAAGTACTCGCAGACATCCCACGCATGGGTGGATGAGAAGCTTAGGGAAAGTAGGGACGAAGCAAGTGAGGCGCTGGCGGCCATTGATTCTGAAACTATGAGCGCTGCTCAGTTCAGGTCGCTTCTGGACAAGCACTCGTTCTATCTCGACGTGGCGCTCGACTCGAATGGTGAACGCATCCTGCACTGGCTAACACTGCGAAACCTGACCGACTACATCGAAGTTGCCATTGATGTGGGCTCTGACGTTAATGTCCAAAACGACCGTGGAAATACACCGCTGCACGCAAGCACTCTACGTGGGAACGAAAGAGCTGTGTCCATGCTGATCGACGCGGGCGCTAAGGTGAATGTTGAAAATGCCAGAGGCCTCACAGCGATATTTATGCCGATTTTCATAGAAACGGAGGACTTTGATACTGGCATTTCTGGCTCGGCTGAATTGATCGCTAACGCGGGCGGTGATCTCAATTATGTCAATAACACTGGACGCACACCACTTGCTGCTGCGGTGTTCAACAACGCGGTCAACTACCGGGATGTACTGATCGATCTGGGTGCAGACATTGACGCCCACAATGAGAACGCTTAGAACGCCGAGCTAAATCGGCAGAGTGTCAGGGTGAAAGTCCCTACGAGGTAAGGCTGGCGGGCCGCTTCGTCCCCGAGTCATGCGCGACTGTCCGCAAGGGCCGCCGTGAAGTGTTGACAGGGGTGTCTGCAGGCGAAGTATCGAGCTGCGAAATCATTAGTTGGAGAGGCAGATGCTGTTAAGCGAAGCAGAATGCAACATGACCCGTACCGTCAAACCGCAAGGTATGGGCCACTCTCCCGCAGTCGTAGGCCTTCAGCATGCAGATAAGCACTCTGTACGGAACTCGGGAGATCCCGGACAACCCTCCACACTCAGCCTGTGGAGGCCGCATGGTGAAGGTCAATAGCCTCACGACCCTGCGAGAGTCCGGGAAGTCGGATGAACTCATAGTACCGCAGAAGCAACCGAACAAGGGGCTGCAAGGCCCTGCGGAGGCTGTGGAGGGAAGGGGTTCAATCAAGAGGAACGCGAAACAGGACGCCGGCACCCCGGCTCAGAACGGGATCAGTGCTACGTCACGCTTGCTTCGCGTACGTCAAGTCGCGGCAAAAGATCGCCGAACACAGTTCACTTCACTGTTTCATCACCTCACAAGGACGCTACTGACAGACAGCTTTTACAAGCTGAAGCGACGTTCAACTCCCGGCGTTGATGGCCTGTCATGGCAGGCTTACGCTCAAGGGTTGGACGAGCGGCTGGCTCGTCTCCTGCAACGCTTGCACAGTGGCTCATACAGGCCGACGCCTGCCAGACGGATTCAAATCCCGAAGGCAGACGGCAGCCTGCGGCCACTGAGCATTCTGTGCGTGGAAGATAAGTTGGTCCAGCAGGCAACCGTTACGCTCATGCAGCACATTTACGAGGAAGATTTCCTTGGCTTCTCCTACGGGTTTAGGCCCGGCAGGGGGCAGCACGATGCGCTGGATGCGCTCTACGTGGGGATCAAGAGACGAAAAGTGAACTGGGTGCTGGATTTGGATATCCGGAAGTTCTTCGACCGGGTCGAACATGATTGGCTGATCACGTTCATCCAGCATCGGATCAAGGACAAGCGTCTGATTCGCCTACTGACACAATGGATGAAGGTAGGCCATTACGACGAGGACGGCAGACACGTGCGCTCAGCCCGTGGAGTGCCTCAGGGCGCAGTAATTTCGCCGTTGCTGGCGAACATCTATCTCCACTATTGTATGGATCTCTGGATCAACCAGTGGCGCAAGCGGCAGACCTCGGGCGATGTTATCGTCGTGAGGTACGCGGATGACGCGGTACTGGGCTTTCAGAGAAAAGACGATGCGGAGGCGTTCCTGAGTCAGCTACACCAGAGGTTGGATCGCTTTGGACTGTCGCTCAACGAGGACAAGACGAAGCTCATCCGCTTTGGGCGCTTTGCCCGGAAGGACTGTGCGACAGCAGGGCTACCAAAGCCTGAGTCGTTCGATTTTCTGGGGTTCACGCACAGCTGTGCAGTCCTGCGTGATAGACGGACGTTCATGTTGCTGCGGCAAACATCTGTGAGCCGCATGCGACGAACGCTGCATAGCGTCAAGGACTGGTTATACCGAAACAGGCATCGGCCGGTTGGCGAGCAGAAACGCTGGTTGGCTGCGGTGATGCGGGGTCACCTGAACTACTTTGCCGTTCCAGGCAACGTCATCAGGGTGAGCCGCTTTCACACGGAACTTGGAAAGCTCTGGATGAAGGCGTTACGGCGCCGCAGCCAGCGCTACCGTCTCGTGTGGGCGCGCTTCGGTCAGTTCTTGCGAGACGCGCTGCCACAACCCAGAGTTGTGCATCCTTGGCCAAACAAACGATTTGACGGTATACACTCTAGATAGGAGCCGTATGCGTTAGTAGCGCACGTACGGATCTGTGCAGGGGGTGCCGGGTGACCGGCATTCCTACTGCGACCCCGCCTCTCCATGTCGCAGTCGCCGTGGGTTCGATCGATAGTATAAAGACTCTTCTGGACGCTGGAGCACAAGTGAACCAAAGAGTACACAGTGCTGAAGACCACGCCTTGGATGTGCTGTCGGGCATCTTAAGTATTAACGAATTTGTTTCTGATAAGTCCATCGAGATTGCTCAGGTTCTTCTAAGAGGCGGAGCAAGTCTTTCAGGAACAAATGCGAGCGATCAAACCCCCTTCCAAGTGGCGCTTAGCTTCAGGCAGTTCGATCTGGCCCAGCTTTACATTGATTCAGGTAATGGTATGGACACTGCGGACATTGACACTCGGGACGACATGGGGCGAACACCCCTGATGGGCGCCGTTACCGACAGCCTACCTGAGATTGTCAGTTTCTTGCTCAAAAATGGCGCGAACCCCAACGCTCAAATGAATGAGGGGCTCTCCCCGGTGCATGGCATTGCCCTTCAGTCCGCAGATATTGATACGACCACGCGATTGGCTATCGCCAGGGCAGTTATCGACGCTGGCGGGAACATAAATATCCAGTCCGATGGGGGGCTGGCTCCGCTTCATCTGGCCCCACTATCTGGCAAATCTGATGTCATTCACTTTTTGGCTGAGAACGGAGCAGATCTGGAGGCAGAAGACTCGGATGGCGCTACGCCTCTGGTGTTCGCTGTGCGCAACCTTGAGCCAGAAGCAGTCCAGGCTCTGCTTGAGCGCGGCGCCAATGCTAAGGCCAGAACCCCACGCGGCAATCATTTGCTACCAATGCTTGTAAGCAACAACGACAGAGATGATTTTAAAGACATTACTGCCATTGCGAGAATGCTGATTTCTCATGGCGCAGACCTTGATGGTTTTCATCCTGCCGTGGGCGGCAACGCTCTCTTTTCGGCAGCCCTTTTTGAAAACAAAGAACTCTTCAAAATGCTGGCGGAAGCAGGGGCCGATCTGGACGCCATGATGCGAGGCGATGAAAATAGTTGGAGTGGCAAGCCGCTGCTAAGCGTGCTTATGAACTTTGATGACGAAGACTACATCAACATTATGCTAGTAAATGGCGCCAATCCCAACATCACTGATTTTGATAATATGACGCCACTCCACGATACGGCGCGGAGTACTAAAGGCGGGGATTATTCAGGCCAGCGGGCCATTGCCCAAGCTCTCATCGAGTACGGCGCTGAAGTGGATTTCAAGGGGCCATCGGATATTACGCCTCTGCAAGTTGCGGCGTTTAATGATAATGCGGAGGTTGCCGAAGTGTTAATCAATAACGGTGCTGACACTTACTTCGAAAATAAAGGTGATGTAAACGCCATGGATATGGCGAGAGAACAGAAGAGTTACGGCGTTGCCTCCGTCATCCGGAGAGCCCGCAAGTAATCAATAAGATTCAGGCGCTAAAACTTCTTCTCGTTCGGGCGTCGAATGCCTTGGTGATTGAATTCACGCAAAAAAAAGCCCTCGCTTGAGGGCTTTTTGTCTCATGAGCACAACGGTTTAGCCAGTGCACACTGTCCCAGCCCGCTTCAACCCAGGAACAGGACTCTTGAGTGACAGAAGTATCAATAAGCGCGTTATTTGGGTCAAGATCTGTGAATTCACAAGTCCCTACTTCATAACTACCTGAATTACCTGTCCATGTTGCTGGTACGACTGCTAGATTTTGATCGTTAATCGAGTTGCACATGGTTCTTGCTGCATATCCATATGCACGGGCGCTGTCTGACGACGAAAACGTCACTACGTTCCCAGAAATGCTGTATTCGGATGGGTCCGAATACCAGGCGTTCGTTTCATCTGCTGAAGCGTCGAACTCTATCCGTGAAATAAATATTAGGTGCATATATTTCGGTTTTCACACTCATCACAATCGACGGTCTGGTTATATGAGGGCTGTTTTTATAGTGGCGGGTGGTAATCCAGCGCAGAGAGATGGACCCCACTCGTTAAACAGTGACTGGCGAAACGGAAAATATTTATGATCTTTGACCGAATTATAAAGTACGTTCAGGAGACCCGCATATCTTTAAGTTTCAAACGACAGGAAGCGCATTCCTGGGCGAGACATCAACAGACTGCTGGTGTTCGTTTTACAACCGACAAGCTGACGCGTGAAATCAAGGAGCTGCTAACGGCGATAGAATCTAGTGCTGCACAACGGTTTGACGCTGAGATAAGTTCACACAGCGATTATTTGGTGGGTAAGCAAGCAGAACAAGAATGTGAGCATACTAAACTCGCTCTATTTACCTTCAGTTACAAATCAAAGCTGGATGAGTTGTATGACTCCAAACAAGTCTTGCTGAATGATAAGCGCGATCTTTTCGCAGAGCGGGACTCTTTGAGTGAACCCCTCACGGAAGCCTTCGCCGACAAACAGACGGCGTACAGTGAGCTGAATTCTGCTAAAGAAAGAGTTGATGATTGGCATCGGAAATCAAAACGCACCCCTTGGTTATTAGGCAATAGTGGTAAAAAGATGCCCAAACACTCGCTGTTTGGACAGAGTTTTGGTGATTTAGAGACATACAAAAGTCATCGAGATTCTGCCTTTCAGGATGTTAACGAGGCAAAAAGCACCATCAGGCGTATCAAAGATAGTCAAAAAGCCATAAGCGACAGAATCCGCAGCATTTCGGAGAAAATTGGCGATGTCATGAATGAAATTGGAAATACAAAGGCACAGCGTAGTCACATGTATGCGTTTAAAGAGACAGGTGTAACGGTAAATAGCATAAAAACTGTAATTGATAGGTTAAACGTGGATATTAGAAACGCTAAGCTATCCATTAGTCAGCTGAAGGACGATCGCCTTGCCCATATCATGCAGAGCAGAATAGCGATGGGAGTCGTCGAGAGGGAAGAGGAAGTGGAACGCATAGAGACTCAGAAACGACAATTCCTAGACGAATTTGATAAGCCAGAGTCAAAGATGCAGAGGGCCACTGTTCATCGAGAAGCGTGGTTAAAGGAGAGGGCTTGAGTAAATGGGCGCGAGACTAAGCAGGTCTGATCTGTATTACCATACGAGGCTGTTTCGTAGTCCAGTCAGGCGGTGTAGCATTCCCCTAAGAATTAAAGCTACATGTCAGCTCTAAGTTGTTAGGGAAAGGCGGTGGCATAACTTATAAATTACAACTGTTGAGCCCATCAAGATGACGACTCCCGAGCAGCAAAGTGACACCAGAACTTTACAGGTCGTCGGAGAGCGATACATAAAGAAGCGCATCATCGCTCGCCTACAAAAATACGCAGAAACGAATCAGGCCTTGCTTGGAGGTTTGGGGCACGATGCAGGCGTGCTGCGCAACCCTCTCAAAGCTGACGATACACTGCTCATAAACACGGACAGATCTGGGGTGAGTAAGGCGTATAATCTTGGCCTCGCTGGCGGCGAATGTATTGGGGATTTCGCGGTTTCGCACGCAGTTAGCGACATCCTAGCGACTGGGGGCGTTCCTTTCGCAGTCTCTATTGCAATGCAATTGCCAGGAGACACAACGGTTAGTTTAGTTGATGAAATAATCGACGGAATACAGCAAGCATGTTCCGATTTTGGTGTAACCATCACGGGGGGCGATACTAAAAAAGCAGAAGTTCTTTCGTTGGTCGTCACTGCGCTCGGCAGAGCCCCTGAGAGTAACCTCTTATTTCGGAATACCCCAAAAGTGGGTGATCAATTGGTTGTTTCAGGAGAGCTTGGCTCAATGTTGCTCGGTTCGGTTGTTCATAAGCGGGGACATAAGGTATCGAGTTCGGTTCAGCAAGTCATTGATCAAGCGTTGATTTGCCAGCGGCCACCTTATCGATTGGGTCTAGCGATGAGTAATGCTCGTGTAGCCAGTGCCTGCACAGACATTAGTGATGGCCTGCCGGCTGCTTGCCGCAACATGATCGCAGAAACCGGTCTGGGTGTTGAGTTGAGCGAGGAGAACATACCAGTCCATCCGGAACTCAGAGACCTTGCCAGTTCGTTGTCACTTACACCTCTTCAGCTTTCAATGGCTGGCGGGGATTGGCGGTTCCTATATTGCGTCCCAAAGAGTGAGCTTCACGCATTAGGTGCCATCTGCGGAGGCAGTGAGACGCTGCTTACCGTGGTTGGTGAGATTACTGACACCGGCGGAATCTGGATTAAAACATTAGGAGGAAAGCGGAGAAAAGTACGTCTAATAGAACACGACAGCTTTACTAGCCCTGCCGATGGGAAGAGCTACTTTGAGTTTTTAAGCGATCCTCAAGAGTTGTTCGAATAATTTGCGACCAATTCGATGTATCTGGAAGTTTTGCTATGACTAGAGTAACCGCCCAGACTTTAGGGGAGTGTTGGCAGAAATGCGTTCAACACGTGCTTGAGCACGGGCTTTCGCATAACGATGAAGATGTTGCTATCTGCGAAGTGCTAGGCCTTTCTATTGAGATAGCGCATCCTTCCTCAGTGGATAGCTTCATCGAAAAGGTTGGGGATTCGAAAGTCATAGACAAGATGCTGAGAAAATTTTCGAAAGGCGTCATCATGGAGGATCGCCCTTTCACGTACGGACAATTGATCTACGATATGAATGGCGTTGATCAGTTCGAGTGGATACTTCAGCGACTGCAACACAAACCAGAAACGAAGTCAGCGACAATTTCGCTAATGACTCCAGGGATGGATGCACTCAACCTTCCTTGCTTGAGTGTTCTTGATGCAAAAATTCGAAATCGTGAGCTTCATTTACAGTTCTTTTTTCGTAGCCAGAATATTTTCGGCCGCCAGTACGCTAATCTCATGGCGCTAGCCGATTTACACGAGAATTTAGCCCGCCGAATTGGCTGCGGGATTGGCGCCATGAAAGGTTATGTCGCATCTGCACATATCTATGAGTACGACTTAGCTGATGCCTGGGAACTGGTCGAGAATCGCGCAATACAGATCTCGGATCAGTACTACGCGAAAGGCCCGGCGTCGATTCGTGCTTAAATGTCTGCTTTATGCAAACGGTCATTCTCGATAGCGTCTCTGGCAGATCGAATCAGATCGCGGTATTCCTTTTTACGTTTTTTGCTCGCATGTTCGTGAAAAAACGCTTCCGCCAAATCTATTAGCATCTTCCGCTCCGGTATCGGCCAATTCCTGCTCGCAGTCACATTATCAGCGAGCACACGCTGGAACCCACTACCAGGTTCGAAGTTCTTGGGATCGTGAGCATCACGCTGAAGCATCTTGAGCTGCCCCTGCTCTTCGGATAAATAAACGTCCGATATCAATTCCTCAGCAGTTGACGCACTGCCAGACTGGTCTGAGCGCGCAATAGGCCCGATCGCCCTTTGAGATTCTTTATCCTTCTGATTTCTATGTCCGTGGACATGATCCCGAATGGCCTTTGGTATGTCTTGACGGCTTTTGACTAATCCGGCGTCAAGGATGAATCCAATATCCTTTTCTGTTTCTATCCGATCAAGAAGAGCCCTTATCTGTTGTTCATTAAAGTCATCTCGCTTTAGTACGCGATCTTTCACGAGCTGCTTTGCTCGTATTGGAGAAACTCGTGCGACAAGATCTTTTATACATTCTCGATCCCTGCGGATCTCGTCTGCCTTTACGATGTTATCTTTAACGAGTACATGAATAATCCGGGGCGATAAGTTTTTGTTTTGACTGATATCCTTGAGTGTTGAGCGCTGCAAACCGTTGAACTGGGAAGTTTGGATCTTTTTGGAGGCGAGCAGCGCCAGAATTTCTAGCTCCAATGGTTCAGTATTCTCCACGTTGAGTGCCCGCTTCCAGTTTTCGCGGAACTCGGAATCATTAATGATTTCATTTCGAGCCATGTAGCAAAGTTCAACAACGGAAGCGCTGGCTAATGCCTCTGGACGGCCGCTTTCTTCGAGCTCACCCACGAGTAGTTTTTGAGCCTCCGTGAGGTGTATTACCCAGTCTGGTTGCCCAACGATTGCATGTGGCAGTAACTCAAGCCATAAATTTCGGCGATCAATAAGGAGATGTTGTAACCGCTCAATCCTGCCCCGTCCGCAGTCATGGCTACTCAATGCGTACCAGAATGCGATTCCTTCCAGAGCGGAGGTGAGCTCATCAGGCAAAGGATGTTTTTGAAAGTAACGGCCAGGGGAAGGCGTGCGACCAAGATAAGCCAGACCACGCGTAGCCTCGACCACATTTTCTCCGCGCATACATCGGATGACCCCTCTAACCCAGAGGTCATTCTGGGGAGCGAAGTGTCTACCTTGGGGCTCCGGTAGCAATGATAATCTTTCCTCGTCACGGATCGCTGCACACACTAGGAGTGGGGCGATTTTCCAAGCTGTTTGCACGAAGTGTTCAGGAGGCTGTTTAAACAGCTCGAAAGCAAACACTATTGGCATAGACCAACGACGACTGTCGAGGCGATGGTCAGCCTGAAGCAATCGGTGTTCGGAATGGCTTGTCAGAAAAACTGCTACCAGGAACTCTTGTATAGTTTCGTGTCTGAAGCGAATCGTGATGCCATCTCGGGCTGTTTCAATTAGCAAGCCTTGAGCAATTCGATCAATGAAAGCTTTCGATTTTTCACCTAGTGCAATATCTAGCCGCTCTATCGCTTCGGCTTTTGAACAGGCAACGATCCCATCACAGCGCATCGAGTATGCAAGCATCGCTAGAGCTTCTCTCGTTTCATCTTCTGTCCAGATGACTGTTGCTCCGGCCGATAGATCCTTTGATATTTCCCGTCGCATCCACCCATCAAAAAAGTCACTGTACAGTTCTGCAAGTCCGCCCGGGAGTTTGCCGGTCTCTTTCCATACCCAAAGTGCCATTCGAAGCAAGATTGGGCTTCGTGCAATCATTTTTGCGGTCGGTTTCTGAGTTAGGTTTTCCCAGAACGCCTCGACCGATTCCGGCTTATCGCTCAAATAGTTCCTAACGAGGAGTTGCTGCCGAGATGTGCCCATAGACCGCAACTCGATCACTTTATGAGCGAAGGCAGGAAGGTGTGATGATCGTGTGGAAACGATAACCTTTGACTCGGCGTGTTCCTTTAGCAAATCGCTAAGCTCGCTCACACATTGGTCATAACGTACCGATGGACACTCGTTCAGGCCGTCCAAGATCAAGGTCAACCGGCCGGATTCCAGTTCCAAAACAATATCGGCCCAATTGAGAGGTTCAACCTCCCGGCAAATTAGGTCCTTTAATCCTGATGCAGTAAAGCCAGAGAGCGGAATGTACAAACTCCAGATATCCAGATCACTGGTGCTTCCGCTATTGGTGTCGCGAGCCAGCTTCAAGAGGCTTGTGCTTTTACCAGAGCCTGGCTCGCCAATCAGAAAAGATGGGTAAACGCTTTTAATAACTTCTTGAAACTCACCTCGCCAACTGTTCGGTTCACTAACCGGATTAGCAGAGGAAAGGTAGCTGTCACCGGTCTGGTGTCTCCGTCGCCCTGAACCTTTGTTGATGATTAGAACATCTGCTTCAAGAGGGACATAAAGGTGATCAAGCTCAGCCGTATCGCCAACCAATTCTTGGCAGTAAGCGTCTACAGTGGAGCGAAAAATGGCGGGATCGGTCTTCTTTAGTTCTGTAATCCAGGTTTTGAACTTCGTGCTGAAGAGCGTCAGGTCACGTTGTGTCCACCATTTATCTGCGTCGTCGCGAGACCATCGAACTACTTTTCCTCTATCGCCACCTGCCCGGATAAACGCTACCTCTTCCGGCTCTGCGTTTTTGTTTTTCGCATGTGTGAGAACTAGCGGGCCGAGCGAGGCTTCACGAGGGGGAACCGCGAAAGCAAGAACATCCCTGCCTTGATACTTGGCCCACTGGGGATGGAAGGATAGTTGATCAGAGGTGTCTTTCCAGCGCCAATGACCATGGCCCTGAGTGCGCCAACCCTCCTTAAGAAGCACTTTGTCGGAGATATGGCGAGTGAAGTGATCCCTGTCGCCATTGAAGCCACTTTTTTCAAGTCCAACTGTATTACCGTCATCGTCAATGCCAAGCACGACTAGGCCACCGCTACCATTTGCCATACTGACAAGTGCTTTGACTAGGTTAAAAATGTAGTCGGCATCGTTACTGTCAGCAGCTTCTTGCGGGTTTTGCGGCTTGATTGCAGCTTTGAATTCGAGCCAGTCGACCTCCGACTTCTCGGTGAGGTCCACGATGGTGTCTAGCTCATATCTTTTGAGTGATAGGGCTTCACTTGCAAATTCAAATCCGTCCATGCTTGAACCTTTCAGTTATCTAGAAACGACGAGGAAAATCTGTTGAATCGCTTAGCCGCTCGGCTTTTGCTCACTTTGGCAACGCCGTTAGGCTGCAGTGTTTTAACTATTTCTTCTTCCTTAAACGTCTGATGATCCTCTCGATAAGTTTCGCTTCACTTTCTGTAAATTGGGCTTCTTTACCCTCTTTGGTGCCACTAGCTTTCCGCTTAAGCTTGCTTAAACGGTAGCCGCCGCAACCGAGTGCTGCCGCACCGGCAATGGCAGCACCGCCAGCTGAGAGAGGGGCCCATAAAGGGGTTGAGGAAATAATTCCAGCTGACATGAGTGCGCCAGTGATACCAGAAGCCCCAATCTTCGTTCCAAATATTCCTGCACCACCGATAATGCTGCTTGCAGCACCGGAAAGGTATAAGGCGCCACCCCCAAGCGTTGTTGAAGCAGCGGTGAGCAAACCGTTGATAGCAGCTGTGCTTAAGAATGTTCCCGCAACATATCCTGATGCAGACGTAACAATCATACCGCCAGCAGCATGAGGAACCAGTGTGCCGCCAGTTGCTAGAGCCGCAATTACAGGGACAATTGGTAGTGGCATGCGTTGTTCTCCAAGCTGTTTTTGAAACCTGACTGTCAGCGCTAGCTCATTACTTCCGAACTAATCATCTGCAATATCAATCAGGCAGAAAAATTCTCAGGCGTGTTAATGGCCAGTAATTACCGAAGAATGTCGTAAAAGCCGGCAGAAGTTAAGGTGGGTGGTGCTGAAACTACCTGCTTCAGAGACTTTTCGAGCAAACTAGAGCCAAGCCGAGTTAGGTTGTCCCTTACCCGAGGAGGTATCGCCTTTTCATGTTCGCCCAAAAACGTTAGAGCTTGGCCCACGGACCACTCATTGGGGCCTGTGTCGTGGAGCTCATGATTAAGGCGAGCGGAAACGCGCTCTTTGGTAGCGTTTGCTAGCGCCAAGCGAGTCATAAATTGATCAAGTAGTGAATAATTGATGGGGCGTTCTCTTGCGGCCAAAACCTGCCTCTCGACATCAGAAAGATGGCTGTACGCCGATTCAACAGACTTTATTGCGAAGTCGCGAATATCCACTTGCTCAGTGTGTATCCAGCGATCTCGGCCCGCATTTCTGAACGCAGTAAGCCCGTTGGTGCACACGAGCACAATTCGTCCCCAGTTGAGCCGGTACGAGCTATAGCCATTATTCAAACCGTATACTACCTTGCAGCTCAGGCCCACTTGCCCTTCTTGGCTCGCCGGTACAGCGAATTCCTCAACGACCTCGTCAAATGGTGTTTTAAAGACTTTCCCATTAGGGACGATGCCGAGCGGATTAAGAGATTCGACTAGAATATCTCTAAATGCGCGTTGATTCATCTCTACGAACTGGGGTGAAGTGACACCGTATATACGACGGACACTACCCGTCTCGGCGTACCGAAGCACGGACCCAGACTGAGATAATGCGCGTTCAAGACGATGGGCTAAACCGGAATTGATATGCTCGTTCCAAAGTTTAATCGTCGACTCTCGATCTAGATTTTTCCAGATTTTGCTGCCGAGTTGGTGAATCAGCTTGGGATTGAGGTCACCCGAAAAAATCATACCAGCAGTGTTGATGCTGATCTGACGATTTGAGGGGCAGAGTGCTACCGAAACAGTGCCGTCGATAGGAAGAGTTTTGATCAGCCCTTCTCGTTCGATAACTGTCTCTAGGGCGGAATCAATAGAAGAACTTAATGTAGACAGCTTCATTGGCATCTCCAATCCAAACAAAAAAACGCATGACGAACGAAGTTTCGTTCATACATACACCACAAATTTTGATTTGTGCGATGCCTAGCGTGACTAGGAATCGATCTTTGATGAGCCAGATATTCTCCGGCTCAAGGTTGAAGTTGCTCGATGAGCTAGTAGAGACTAGCTATCGACATTCGAGTTGTCAACGTAAAATTACATCTAAACGTCTTCGACTAATTAGTTCTCTCCGGATAACGTCTTAACTTAGATCCGGTTTGATCTATCTCGAAGACGGTTGCCCGCAGTTCCGAGAAGGTACCCCAGTCTTGCTGCTCGGGTACCTATCGAATGTGATTTGTCAGATGCCTCGAACGTCAAATCAATAGATCGTCATCAATGGAAGTTGAAGGGAAGTAGCGTGTTGAGAACCGCAACTCGTTCCCCAGTACTGCTGGCTTCGCGTAATTTGAATAATTCTTCTGCAGGGAAAGGAGCTGTCGGGCATTTTCGTGCCGGTTGGTCTAGTACGAGGCCAAGGCTTTCACCCAGAGCATGGAGGCAGTGCGCCATCCAATGGAGAATAGCGTTGCTCTCAGCCTCTTCACACTCGTCAATCGCTTTCTGTAGGTAGCTGGCTGCTTCATCCGCTCGCTGAGAATCGGCTAGCAGCCAGGCCCTGTAGGCGTCGATAAGCATCCAGGGGTGCCCTTCACCAAACTGCCACTCATCAATACGCTCCAGGTAATCTTCGCGCAGTTGAGTTTCTTCGGGGCTATGAGTTAACCAACGCAACAACAAATAGTGTCCGAATCTGAGCGGCGAGCTGCTGCGTGCCAATCTGCGAATACTTAACACTCCGGTTTTTCCGGTGAGTTGGTCAGCGAGTGTTTTTACAGTTTCTGCAGCCTCAGGGAGCTTAAGATCAAGCTGCACAATGGCTTTGTAGATGCTGGTTTGCTGTTGGTTTCTAGAGGCCTGCGTTGGATCCGAAAGTTGGCCAAACTGTTTGAGTGCCCTGTCGAAATAATTGAGGGCTTGCTCTTGCTCCTCTCTGAAGGCGCAAAGCTGCCCTAAGGTAGAGAGCAGCTTTCCGTGATTGAGTCGACCGGGCACAGCGATTGGTTGGGAAGCCCAGCCCTCAACGTAAGGCACAACACTGATGAAGTCGAAACCGTTGGTGGCGCTGATCGTAACTCTTAATGCGGCTTCACAGGCATCTGGAGCAGACTCATCCATCAGCTCATGAGCCAACTTCATGACCTGGGCTACTTGATTGACGTCGCAGTAACCCATGTGGTTGGCCGCAGCCAGTTCGGCGGATCTTAGTTGCAGGTCTAGTAGGCCGGGCAATTGTTCGTTCGCTGGACGGTATAAACTCAGCCATTCCAGTGCTCGATTAAGGCTGCCAGCGTCAAATTGTTTTAGTGCAATACGGTGTCTGACTTCATCAAGATATTTTTGCCAGAGTGCGGCGTCGCTTTGAGTACGATGGCCAAGTTGTGTGAGTAGGTCATGGAAAAGCGAGTGTCCCGGTTCTTTCGCCAAAGCTGCGCATATTTTGAACCAGGCGCTACTGTCCATATTATCGTCAGCCTCCTGATAAAGGCGGTCGATTTCGGCCAGACTCTCTGTCTGAATTAGGCAATGACCCAGCCAACGAGTGCGTTTAAGTAGGTCTTTTTTAGTTCTGTCAGGGCTCCCCCAGCAATGGGCAATGACATCAACGTATCCATTGAAGGGATCTTCCTTTGTCATGAATTCCAGAGATAACTCTATGTTATTGAAGCGTTCTGGTGCTAATTGGACAAGCTCATCAGCTAGAGTCTCTTCAAGGGCTAATAGTGTTGCACTATCTTGATAGAGTTTTCGTTGTTCAATTTTGACGATCACCTGCGTTGGGCCGGTGATGGGCAACATAAGCAGTGTCCATCGCACCATTTTAGTAACGGCGGCGATCCAGCTTTGGCTTTTGATATCCGCTTTTAGTGTTGCACCAAGAACGCCAATCTTGCTTGTTGTGAGAGTACGCAGTAACTCTTGAATATCAGAATGATGTAAATTGGTCGCATGTGTTTCACTGGGGAGTTCAGGTAGCCCATGACCTGCTGGCATCGCTAACGCGACTATGCGTCCCAGATCTTTGTCCGTCTCATTCAGAGACTGGGCTTGCTCAGTAAAATTCTCTCCTGTCTCATCAATATATATTTCCCATTTTTTGGAAGGGTGAAGCTCCCTTAAACTCTGAGGATGGCGGTCTTCATTGACTTGAGTTGTGGGCAACTCAATCTTGAAGTTTTGGTTTCTGGACCGCAGAGCTTTCTTGTCGGCTCTGAAGGCAGTGTTCTTTTCAAGGGCTCTTCTAAGTGCGGTGACTACGCGGTTTGGCTCAGAGCCAGCGATGGTGTCTATCCAAGTCCACATCTCGTCAACACTTTCCCCCTGGCTTAATTTGTTCTTAAGTATATTGAGTAGCTCTGCAGCTCTCCTGCCTTGCCTTGCAAACTTTTCAATTCTCAATATCAGCCCAGGATCTGAAGGGTATTCGGATTCAGCCTGTCGTAGATATCTCTGATATAGATTCTCGGCATTTCCGTCATTCCAAGCGAATGCTTTATAGGTTTCCCATGCGAGATCAATAGTATCTTTTTTACTTGATGCTGGTGCCATCTCAGCTTTTACGCTTTTTAAGGTTGGCTCTCTGTTTGGGGGGGCAGCAATAGTGTTCGTTGTTGGTTCTGGTTGCTGATTGCCAACTGACCCCAAACTGTTCTTCGAGGTCTCGTTGCGGATCTTTTGAATGTCATTTGGGGTAATTTTTAACCAATGCCCATCCGCCTGAAAGAGAAGCTTCTCCACATCTGGAAATACTATTTGAGCTGCCAGCCACCAATTCAAAGGCGTCTCAATCGAACCGGCGACCAAAGTTGGTTTTGTAATGCGGTAGAGGCATTCCTGAGCAAGGAGCAGAGAAGCGTCAGTATCGGTCAACAGTTCCGAGGTGGACAGGTCTCCAGGAAGCTGGCTGGGAGTCTTGGGTAGGCTGACAACTGAAGTCATTGGTTATCCTTGGCTGGGACTATTCGAATTAGGTTCATGTTAAGGCTCGGGAGCTACTTCGTCCATTACGCTCTGGGTGCCACTGCTGTTGCAGGTTCATTTGAGCTTTTTTTCAAAGGTTTGAATGTCCTCTTCCCTCCAGCGAGTAGTACCTGGGCCGAGTTTGACAGGTTGAGGGAATCCCCCCTCTCTGGCCCAACGCCATATCGTTGCGGGGGAAACCTTGTAGCGCCTACTGACTTCGGTGACCTTGTAAAACATTGGCTTTTCCTCAACTTGGCTGAAGGTTCATAGCATGCCAATGGATTGTGCAAGAGACGAACCTTGTGTGCTCATTTGGCTTGACTGGATAAGCGTCGAGATTCGAAGAGATTGCTTTGCACTTTGCGTCGCCCACCCCTTTGAGGCAGAGGTTGATCGTCTCTTGAATAATGTCAGATATAGTGATAGTTTTTCTGACATCAGTAGGAGATACGTGCCATGTCCGTTAAAGAGTCTATTCAACAGCAGATTGAAAAAGTTCCATTAGGTGAACCCTTTACCAATAGCCGTTTCTTACGGTTGGGATCGCGTGCTGCTGTCGACAAAACACTGTCTAGGCTCGTAGCAGAGGGTGCTATCCAGCGGATTGCACGTGGCGTTTTCGTCAGACCCAAACAAAGTCGGTTTGTCGGCAATGTCATGCCGGATGTTTCTCGCGTGGTCCAGGTGATTGCGAAAGACCACGGTGAAACCATCCAAGTGCATGGTGCTGAAGCGGCTCGTCGTTTCAAACTCAGTACCCAAATGCCAACGACACCGGTTTATTACACCAACGGCCCTACGCGAGAGATTCGCATCGGAAAACTCAAGGTGAAGCTGATGCATACCAGCAGCCTGAGAAAGCTTCAGCATGCAGGCGAGAGGCCTGGCTTGGCCCTTTCCGCACTTTGGTATCTGGGCAGAAATAATATCAATACAGAAGTCATGCAGCGCATTGAAGAAGGGCTGAGTGAGGAAGAGTTCGAAACACTCCGGTCCTCAAGAATGCCTGCCTGGATGAGTGAGGCGTTCAGACAATACGAGGCGGGGCGCGCCCATGGCTGAGCAGGCGTTTCTTGATCTGGCCTCAGAAGAACAAAAGGAAATCCTTCAGACAGTCTCGCCCCAACTGGCTCGCAGCGCCTCGGTGCTGGAGAAAGATATATGGGTTTGTTGGGCCTTGCAGGCTCTTTTCTCCATGCCAGGTGCACATCCGATGGCCTTTAAGGGTGGGACATCGCTGTCCAAGGTTTACGGTGTGATCGATCGCTTTTCTGAGGATGTGGATATCACACTGGATTACCGGGCCTTCGCGGAAGATTTCGATCCATTCGCGGAGGGGGTGAGCCGAACTAAAACCAAACAGTTTAGTGAGCGGCTCAAATCTTACGTCAGTGACTATGCGAGCCACGTGGTCTCGCCACACCTCAAGAATGAGTTGGCGAAATTACCCGCGGCCGACCAACACACCGTTGAAGTGGACGGTGGAGGCGAAAAGATCTGGATTACTTACCCGTCGGTTGTGGAAGTTACAGACGAATACATCCGGTCGCAGGTGCTCATTGAGCTCGGGGGTCGAAACGTGATCGATCCCAACGAAACCCATACGGTTTCTCCATACATCGCGGAGCTGACTGAGGGGCTTGTTTATCCAAGTTGTGATGTCGTAGTTCTCTCTCCGGAGAGGACATTCTGGGAAAAGGCCACGCTCATCCATGTCGAGTGCAATCGGGGCAAGCTTAGAGCGAGCGCCGAACGGCTTTCCCGGCATTGGTACGATTTGGTCATGCTGGCAAAGCATTCTGCCGGGCAATCAGCCATCGAAAACAGGGAACTGTTTGAGGAGGTTGTTCGCCATAAGAAAGTCTTTTTCTATACTAGCTACGCGAACTACGACGCTTGTCTGGCCGGGCGATTGAAGCTGTTGCCAGAAACAGACAGCTTAAAAAGTCTGCGCGAAGACTATGAGAAAATGGTGGGGGCGGGCATGATGTATTCAACGCCCCCGAGCTTTGATGAGATTGTCGAATTGATCCGGAATCTCGAAAATCGTGTTAATCGCTGACGATGATGTTTGGGATACTCGTCTGAAGTTGGAGGTGGCAGCCGGATTGAAAACCCTCGGAATAGCTGTTTCAGCGATGGGTGCCGAGTTTCATAAATTGTGGGATACGGGAACTTCGCGGCAGTAAAGGAGGATGAGGGTATGAAGCGCGGCTGGTTTACCGAGCATGAATTACTAGATGGTCTCAATGCGAAGACAGCACATGCCGACGAGCTGGCGGAGTTGCTACCTCAGGAGCTGACTCCGCTGGAAAGGCTTAAAGGGTCTGTCAAACGCTATGAGCGTCCACTCGATTCCGTCTGGGACGAATGCTCTGATTCCGATGACCACTACAGTGACGATTTCATGGAAGGTCGGGGTCAACCATCAAAAGATCTGGAGTGAGGTCCTACTGCAGGTCAGAGGACTTTGGTGAGCCATGCTCAGGGGCTTAACGAATGGCAAGGGTATGAACTGAGGCGCGGATCAATTGCAGTCTTGATCTCATGGGTATCGTTGCCGGCCGAGCAGGCGGCGTGACATCACGCGCCGCGCGAGTTGAGATACTCTATAACCTGGTTTAGTCCACTATCTGCCGACATTACGTCAATCGGGCTGGATCCCAGAGATTTATTGTGGGTGTTCACCCAGTGGCACAGAGTTTTTTTATCATCGCCGATATAAGCGTAGAGTCGCTGATATATCCAGATCAGCATTGCCGCTCGTCTGCCCGTTTCGCTGGATGCGTTTAATCCTTCCAGGGACTTCGTCTTCAGAATCGATAATAGTTGCCCAGGGCTTATACTCAGCGCAGCTTGAACTCGACGAATCGCTTTGAGTAGCACTTTATCATCTTGGGGCATTGGCTTCGCTGTCGTTGTCTGTTGGTTCATTTTTCACTCAATTTTCGATTCCAGTTTCTCGTATCTTAGCTCGGTCGCAAGGGCATTTTTTCGACTTGAGGCTAAGTCTGGAGATGGTGGCTATCGTTTTGTCTGGAATGCTTCCGGTGAAGTAGATGCCTGATCGGAATGCTTTTTGTATTAATCCAGCTCACATCTGAAACAGGCCTGTCAAGGATTCTTGCCAGGGGGAATATTAGTCCGGGTATCGAGATTGCCGCCCCCCCCCCCGCTACCAGGATTCGTTTTTCATGGAGCGTGAGCGGTGCCGGGTCGAACGTCGCACGCTCCTCTGGTGCAAATTGGTTTTTGTCATTTATGAAATCTGTGATTGTGTACTCCCGTGTTCGGCGCCAACTATCCTGTCCGATTATCCTAATTGTCGCCAAACAAATATAGGTCGCACGACTGAACCTCAGTATAGCCACAAAGGCTTTGATCTTGCGCTCGTGACGGGGAATGGTCGTAAAGTCGACCTAAATCTGCTTTCCTGACGGTGCTTCAACGTGAACCACTGGGTCAGATTAGACGGTTTTGATGTCGGCAATGTAGTACTTGAGCTGGCCGATTCCGGCGGTATAGGCTGCATAGCCGCGACCCTGAATCTCTCTTCACCGCACGGTTGCCGGCATCCAGTATGGTTTCGCGGCTTCGATCCGCTGCGGCAAATAGTCTTTGTGGGAACCCAGCTTAGTCGCTCTCTGCATTTGATCTGGATAGGTGGGCACGACGCTTAGATCTCGCAGATAGAGGCTCTCGGTATTTTGGGATACACACAGCTTCTGAGCGATGGCGCGAATACTTTCATCCCGATAGTGTTATACACGAATTTACACAATTATTTCCTGAGTCAACATTGGCCGCAGCTTTGATCGTGTGATTAAGCGGCCATTTTGCCTCAGGTGGGTCAATTTTAAGTTGGCGTTAGGGAGGTCAATATTTCTCTGGCAGTGACACAAGAGCCTTGTGCTTTATCCCGTCTCCACTAACGGTCAAAAAAACGGCTGTGAACTTACCTTGATAAGCATAGTTTTTTTGCGGATTGGCGGAATGACTTTTTTTTCGCACCTGGGCGCGCGATTGGGTAAAGAGTCTTTTAATCTTCTTCGATTAAATGTGGATGTAGCTATAGCCGATGTCGAACTCTCTCCGGCGCAAGCGGGAAGAACTAACCGCCTGCGCCGAAGGGCTCCTTCATGCGGAAAAGTTAGTGCAACGTTTCGTCTTTTGGCAGAACTTCACTTTGTTTTTCCAGCAAATTGTGCATGGTGATAACAAAATCGACTGGTCGCAGCATTGGAAAATGGTCATCGACTCCTGCGACTCCCTCAAGTACAGCCCATTTTGCCATTTCATACATGAGCTGTTCTCGACGTGCGACCACCTCCTCATATTTTTTCTCGGCCTGGGCTATGTCCTTTTCGGTTTTGGCCAGAGACTCATCTAGCCACTCGATTCTCAGCCAAGCTGAGTCAATTACTGAGTGCAAAGATATGATTTCTTCAAGTTTGGTTTTCGGGTTCATCGTTCACCTCGAACATTGGTTTAAGAACACAACCAGAATACCGAGGATTTTGGGATGCAATGCTCGTCTAATTGCCCTAAAAAGCTATTAACTCGCGTTTTCCAAAAATTTTCGTAACCACAGCCTATGCACACCCGAGATACGTTGCAGCTGCTTATAGAGGGAGGGCAATTGATTCTCAGTTTTGACCAAAGCATGCCTCTGCGCGCGTGGACGCTTGGTAGCTTCATGGAAACAGTTTTTGAGGCCGGTCATCAACTACGGAAAGACTCCGTGCTCTAGTTGGCCCACTAGCCGGCGTGATTTTCTGACTGCCGGGCTTCGTTACCATGAGTGAGATTGGCGTGCGGTTGCCTAGCCCGCGAACCGATGAGGATAGCCACCTATCTGCTGAAACCTTGTTACCTTCGCACAGTGCAAGGATCTCTCGGCAAGTGAGTTCCCTGAGTTCAGCTACTGTCTGCTCACTAGTCGTATTTGGTACTCCAACAATGGTCGCAGAATCAGTCTTTCATAAGCCGGTCTAGCTGCAAGCAAAAAAACTGGCAAATCTGGCAGTTATCGCAAGATCCATGCAATTAGACTCGACACCATGGCAAGTCCTTGGCTAATCATACGCCTGATAGCACTGCAGGGAATTTACCCCTGTGCAGCACCTGATGTGCCTTAAAGCTCCCGACTCAGTGCTGGCTTCCTCAAGGCCTAGGCTTAAGCCTTTATGAAATAATGGCGGTCTTTATATTCCAGTAAACGAATGTTGATAGGGTTACAAGTGGGGGTAAACTGCCTTCTGGAGAATGTAGAAAGCGAAATCGATGTTTTCCTCTGTTTGCTCCTGATCACGTAACCAGCGAACCTGAATACCGAGATAGTTTGCCCACTCTAGGCCCTTTTTGAATTTACCTTTTCGATTGTTCTTGGCGCAGGCTTCAAGATATTGGTTGACTAGCTTGTACTGGTTCTTACCAGCCCGATATTTGGCCTGCGTAAAAGCCAATTCAAAGGAGTGCATGGCTTCGGCAAATTGCCCCGCACGATACGCGCAAGCCCCATCAATCCAGGATGCCATCCAACACAACTGATCCTCCACACGGGACGCAGCCAGTTCTCGTTTAAACAGTACTGCGTCGACTGGTGAGATATCGGAGCTGTTCTTTAGAATGAATCCTTTTTTTAGTAGGCGTGAAAAGTCCGGATCTGGAGCCCATCTGCCGGCATGGCTAATGGGATATAGATTAGAATAAACGGCGTAACTTCCGAGCTTATTGGACAGTGCTTCGATATCTTGGGGCTTGAACGGGTTTTTAGGTGAGGCCTTCCTCAACTTTATAAGCGTCTCATGGGCTTTACGTTTTTTATCCATGAAGAAGTTGGTGTATTGATTACAGCCAACACCCCAAGCCTCCTCGCCGATCTCACAGATATGCGCTACTTTATTAGCCTTAGCCATTTCAGCTTTAAATTCTTGGATTTCCGGCCTGATTTTATGGATAAAATTACGGCAGTCGTCGGATAGCTCACGAAGTAATTCGTTTCCATAGGTTTCTTCGATGTCCTGACCTATTGAGGTGGACAGCCGAGCGGCCATCAGTAGAAGCGGGGCGGACTCTATCAAATCTGAGGGCAAGTCAGTCCTGTCATCCTGTGCATCAAAGGACTGGGAAAAGTTGCTCAGGAGTGCCGGGAGTGACGGCAGAGTGGGCCCGCGAACCCAGTTTCCCGCGTTTTCCAGATTGTGTTCGTAGCTGAGGTTCTCTGATTCAGCGGTTTTTCCCGGAAAGTGGAACTGAGTCTGGGAACAGCTTGCCTGACGGTAAATCCACTTCATTACCTTGGCCATTGGCCAGACTACTGCACCGTCGCTTGTTATGTCAGGGAGAAACCAGTCCGGTTCCAGTGGGATGAGCCCATACTTACAAAAGAGCCGATGTTGAAGCGAGTGAAATTGGAATGACTCGATCAACGTCGTCATCGCGCGGCTGAACACGAAATAGAGGAGGCTCAAATGTTTTGGGAGAAACGTACCCTCTTTTGTTATGAGCTGGTTGTATGAGTTATACATATCCCTCAGCACACCGATGACAACAGTGCGGATGGATTGATCATAAAGTTGCTCCGCGAGTAGTTCGTCGAAGGTCATCAGAGCTGTCTCGAAATTCTTTAGTAAAAGACCCTCTTCATCCTTTAAACGTTGGAGTAAGCGCTGAAAACGTTTCTTTGATATTTCATTGAATGGTGAATCGCGCTCGCCCTTTCTTGGGAGGAGGCCAAACGCTCTGAAGGTGAACTGAACCAGTTCGCCTTGAGTTGGGAAACATTTGTTTGAGGACATAGTGATTTTCAAAGTGATGCCCCTGCCGAAATGGCAAGGGCGATGGGCGATGATTATTTTTTGGTCTGATTTATCTGTTTACTGCGATTGCCATGCACATGACCGTTGGCCGGATTGGTGCCGTTCGTCCCGTAATTGGGATTAAGCTGATTGGCGCGATCGTTGGTCTGTTGACTTGTGCGGTGTGCTGATTTTGATTTAGACATCTCATAGTTTCCTTTTGTCGGTTGCGATGTTGCCAACTAACTTTAGCGAAACAGTGAAAGGGTGAATGCAGGAATTTTGGCGACGTACTTTATCTTAGCTTAGGCCCAAGGAAATATCCCATGCTCCAGCTGGCCAACTAATCTGCGGATTCTCAGCATACCTGGCTCGTTCCCCGTTAACGAGATCGGCGTTTGACGGTTTAGACTGCGGACAGATAACGTCAGCCACATGTCTACGGCAGTTTTGTCTCCTTCGAATAAGGTCAGCAACGTTTCAGACCGTAAACGATGCTCGTTATGCATCAATTTTCCATGGGCTCAGTCACTGTTTTTTGTAACCCGAGAGTCCACCCAAAACTGGACTGTGTCGCACGGCTGTTGTGCTTTGGAAGAGTGGGGCTCAGCGCGCCGTTAATACTGTTCCCTTTGGAGTAGCCGTTGACCAATGCATGCAGCAATCAAGGTTCGGATTGAAGGATTACAATTATGTAATCTTTCTCAAACCGCGAAAAACGGCTAATTAGACAAACCAAACGACCATTAGAGTTTTGCAAGATGCTTCATAATGTTGTCTGATTTTCAATTCTGCCAACCTGCGCCAGCACATCTGTCTTTATGGAATTACTCCGTGGTCAAACTGGGCAGCCAGCGTTCGGATCTTTTAGAGGTCCAGCATTGTTCCCATGACCCAAATCGGCGTGTGGTTGCCCGAGCCGCGAACTGATGATGGCCACCTGTCTGCGGCAATCTTGTCACCTTCAAACAGCGCAAGGACTTTCACAAGTTGAGGGTGCTGCAAGCAAAAAAATCGCTAATTTGGCTCCTATTGCGGGAATAGCGAAATTAGCCCCAACAAAAAGCCCTTGGCAACCTTGAGAATAGCCTCACATGCATTTTTGACACTGTATAGGGGCCTACAAGATAAGGGTAGTCAATGACCTAGCCTCCAGCACCAGCCGCCCCGAATGACCAAATAACGCTACCGCCCTATATTTTTGTATAGACGTTTTTCATAGCGTGTTAACACGAGGTCCAAAGCCGGAGCGGCGCCTGGTTTAGAGAGGGCAATTACACTGGCATACCTGAGATAAAAACGTCCCAGATAGAATGAGGAAAGAAAATCATGAACAAAAAAAATATCCAGAATCTCGAAAAAGCGATCACCGAATTGCTGATACGGAAAGACGTTAGTGAGTTTCGTTGGATTATTGGCGAGGAGCGAAGCGGTGATGAAAATTTTGATACTTGTTTAATGATCGATGGCGACACACACGTTTATTTTCATGAGCTGGATGGGATGAAGGAGATGAATCTGGTAAGTGCGGATTACGGGTACTTCATAGACGCTATCAATTGCATTGATATCGGTTTTTACAACATAGCGGAATGGCAAGCCCGTTAACTGTAACTATCCACCTATAATCAGTGTATGCGGCGTAAGTAACCTTTTGAGGCCAGCTTCAAGAGAAAACTCCGTGTTCGAGTCGACCGATTATGTCTCGTACCTGCTGAATGCCCTCCCTGGTTACAAGTAGGTCATATGGTTTTCTGCGGCCCAGCCCACGGACAGGCGTCGAAAGCCAGTGTTCAGCTGCTTTTCGATCCCCTTCGAACAGCGCAACGGCTTCCACAATAGCCTTTGTGCGTAGGGTTTTCAGATCTATGCCATCTTGGCTCATGGTGGCTTCTCCCTGTGTGAAAGGGTTAATCGGGAACATTCCATTACCCTTAGATTAGTGTGGCACGGGTTCTACCCCGTTTTACGGACGGTTTTAAACAGCTGATAACTTCAGATCCTGAGTTGCAACTCTACGTCGCATCCTGGGATTATGGAACCGCTGCTACAGCAGGACATTCTGAATTACTTTGTACCGGTTTCCAATCTAACCACACTCATGTTCACGAGTCCCTTCGATATGCAAAGTCGTTTTATCGAAAGTGTATCTGGGACTGGTTGAGGAAGCGCCCTTGGGTCGCTGTTTGTTAGGCTACAATTGGGATGACCAGTCGCACGAATGAGGGACGTGGTAAATATCGATAACTATCTTCGTGCGAAAACACCGTACCTTTTTCGCTTTGAGGCGATATTTGATTTGTTGCGGTTCAATAATCTTGCCTTTCAGGTGAAAACGCCATGCTCTAAGCGGCCAATTAAGTCGCGAATTTTTTGTATCTCCTGCATTGAATCCATCAGTGCCATTGGGGCCCGGTTGCCCAGGCCGCGGACGGGCGATGCCAGCCACTTTTCAGCAGTCACTCTTATTCCCCTAATTAGTATTTGTATGTTCAGAGTCTCATATTGTGTCGCATCTGCAAGCAGTGCATGCTCGCTTCAAATAATTACAATTTTGTAATCTGTCTTAAACCGCTCAAAACGGCGAATTAGACAAACCAAACGACCTTTAGAGTTTTGCAAAATAGACCTCGCAAACATTATTCGAGGTTCAAATGATTGATATCACGTATAAATATAAGCAGGTCGAGCTTGAAAATATCCGAGCCTCCGAGACTTTAAAAAGCGCCGGTTTGTTTGAGCGGTTTGCGGCCATACCGTTTCGAGCGACGAATCTGGCGGACATACCGCATGAGAGTATTCTCAATTTTCTTCGCTGGCATCCCTTGGTAGTCGAGCAACCAGGAAAAAAGGACTTTTGCGTGACTGGAAACCTGCACAGCATGATTCTGCTGCAGCACCTGCCGCCGGGAACAAAAATTCCACTGCTAGTTGAGTATCCGCCAATCCCAAGGGACGTTTTTCTGCACGAAGTCATCGAGCGCGAGTTGCTCAATATTCTCTTGCTGGCCGTTCAAAATGGTTGCCTAGCTAGTGCCCATCCAGAAACTAATAACCGACTGATTTTCAGGAAATAATTCAGAGAAAGGTTAAAGAATCCTCTTAGCTTTGGTATGTTTTAAGTGCAACCCAAAAACATCCAACAACCAAGAGG
>Ga0307940_1000189_pt1 | contig 39485 bp, 33 predicted proteins | sample OrgLakmetagen124_FD_201835 | JGI IMG/M metagenome (GOLD analysis project Ga0307940, IMG submission 201835) | Saline water microbial communities from Organic Lake, Antarctica - #124 | ecosystem: Environmental > Aquatic > Non-marine Saline and Alkaline > Saline | place: Antarctica: Organic Lake... | reverse complement strand
CCATCAAAGCTCACATCAAAAAGGTGTCCGCCACACTCCGTCAAAATTACATGATGCTGGGCGTGGCGTTGATCCTCACGGTGATCGCTATAGTGGGTATTATGTTCATGATATCGCACATGATGGAGTCGTTGCGCATGTATTACCGATACGCGACTTCCGGCTCACAAGGTGCAAGCAGGGACTACCACGAAAAACACGACGACGAAAGGTACGGATCGGACCTCGCCAAAGACAATGAATTTGCGGACGAAAGCGCACCCCCTCCTGAATACTCTGCCATACGTTCGAAAATGGAAAACATCAAAAAGGTGTATGGCGCATACAACCGTGAGATGTCGGCGCACACGCGCAACGTGCTCAACCGCGACCCCGACGACCTCATGGACGAGCGCATCCTGAACCGAGACAGGGACGACTACGACTACGGCGACGGCAAACGCTGAGCCGATCGTTCCCGCGAGACCACGGCCATCGCGATCGCACCTTCGCGCGTATCGTTCCCCGCGATGAATCCGTCGGCGTGTGTGAACACGCACCCCGGGATACCCGTGACGAGAGAGAGCGCCTCCCCGCTCAAGCCCCTCCAGGCCTCGGGAAACGGTAAGCGGCATTTGAACGATCCCGGCCCGATGTTCACCGCCTGAACGCGCCATCGCGTCTTGGCGACATCCCTGTCGTCCTCTGGATACACCACGTACAATGTGTGGTTCGAAGGGTCGGTGCCGGCCTCCACCTCGAGGGAGTGCAGGTGGTCGCGCCACGGACAGAACCGCGAGAACACCACCACACTGGGGAACAGCTTCTTCCCGTACTTTACGACGTCCGAAGTCGAAACCGGAGAAGAAGCCGCCCGTTCCATCGCTTCGCGCACCGCCATCCTGCCCGGCAGCCAAGAAGTCACGACGTCCCTCAGGAGGCATTCGTCGATCTCCCTGTCCATGACCTCCATGGCGCCCACGAACCTGCGGTATTGCGCGTCCGGCGAATAATCCTGATTCCAAGCGCCGTTCATGCGCGCGATCCTGACCGACAACGTAGTGGACTGGAGGTACAGGGGCGGACCCGACGCCGTGGGCCACTGTTCGATTCCGTTGTCGACCGCGTCTATTGCTCGTACGAACTGTGTGTAGAACGCGGAGTACGCTGCGTCCACGAGGTCGTCACCCAGCGGTAAGGCACGGTCGGAGACGGCTCTTTCTACGACGCGTCTCCCGTAATGCCTATAAATTAATCCCGCACTTGAGAGTTTCACTCCATCCGTTTCTTCGGCGAAGCCGCGCTGATGGTGGTCGTAACGCTTACGCCCGTGGTCGTACTCGCCGCCGACGTCGACGACGACGTCGCACGCCGTGATGACGGACGGATTCCTGGAACGCACCACCGTGGCCCCCTCGTACTCGGGGAGTCGCAGGAGCATGCAACACGCCATGACTTCGTCGGCGTGGAAGTTGCCGTCGTGCGTACAGATAGTCGTTTTCTGTTTTTCGTCATGTTTCATGCTTGTTTTCCGATCCACACCACATGGTCCCACGCGCCGATTCTTTATGTGTTCACGACCGGAACGGACTTGTCGCCCGTATCGGCGTGTCTCGGAATCGTGATCCGCAGGACGCCGCCTTTGAGGAAAGCCGCCGTGACGTCGGACAGATGGGCGTCCCTGTGCAGGGTCACGCGGCGCCGGGTCTCTCCCTTGAAGCGCTCTTGCGCGCATACCTCCCTCCCTGACGCTTCTGCGTCGTTCGCATTACTACTAGAAAAACGGTGCCCCGTAATAGTTATGGTCCCTTCAAAATCGTTGACGAACACTTGTAGGTCGTTCCGATCCACTCCCGGGACGTCAGCATACAGGGTGTAGGACGTGGCATCTCGGATAATGTCAACGGGGGTTACATATGCGGACAGTGGTGGTTCGTACGACATCGCCGTTGCATATGGTTGTCCGACAAAATCGACTCCGTCCATGTATGTATATATAACAAGGTCACGATTACTACGACGACGACTATCTTCAGTCGCACTCTTTTATCTCTGTGAGGCTGTCCTCGAACGGATGAGATCACCGCCCGAAAGCGAATGTCCGTGGGGCTGTACTACGTATGGAAATGACCTTGAACTATATATATAAATAAACGTTTCCTGCCTCCCCCTCGTACTCCAAGGTTTCAACATGGAACGGTCACCGGCACCGGGTATGGATCAAACTCCAGAACTGGTACTCAGAGACCACGCGGATAAAACACTTGATACGAAGGTATCATCACACGATGACTCGAAAAAGCTGGACACATTGGTGATGTCGGGGGGCGCGGTAGACGCGCTGGCTTTCTTGGGTTGCATCCAGTACCTGGAGGAGTCCGGAACGCGCGATGATTTCGAAGTCGTGGTCGGTACTTCGGCAGGCGCTTTGCTGGCTTTCATGTTCGTGCTCGGGTATAGCGCCACAGAGATGCGCACCTGGGCGGTCAAGAGGTTTTCGGAGTCGGGAGCGAACCAGCTCAACATAGACGACCTCTTGTTCTCGTACGACACGATGGGCGTCGACAACGGGGGTCGCATGGAGGCGTTCATGGCGGACGTGCTGTACGCGCGCCTCAAGGTGTCCGATGTAAGCTTTTTGGACCTGCGGCAACTGACGGGAGGTAAACGAAAGTTGGTGGTGTCCGCATCGAACCTGACGACGTCTCGCTCAGAGTACTTTTGTGAAGACACGTGGCCCCATCTTTCGGTGTTGACCGCCCTCAGAGCCAGCTCATGCGTGCCTTATCTATTCACTCCCGTTAAAATTGGGTCCGCAATGTTTGTCGATGGCGGAATATTCGAAAACCTCCCCCTCGGGGCGTGTGACATGCTGGGGCGACACCGCTCGCGCGTGTTGGCCATGAATGTTTGGTGGGAAAAACCCACCAAACTTCCCACCGACATCGTGCAGTACTCGTGGTACCTGGTGAGCTCGATCCTGGTTCGTACCAACAACCCCGAAAAACAAAAAGACGACGACGACGGAGTCACGTTGGTGCACGTGCACCAACACGTCGGGCAATGTCCCCGTTCCGAAAACAAGCCTTTCATGAGCTTTTGCATGGACACCATGCAATTCGTCATAAACGAAGACACGGTACAAGAAAGCATCCGACAAGGGCACGCGTCAATTGCGGAAGTTATGACGACCACTAATCGACGTGGGCCGTTATCGTCCGACAAGTGATACCGTATATCTCCCAGAAAAACGGTAAAAGGATAACTCTAATCCTTATATCGTTTTCCACAGAACATACGGAATCGGCCAGCCCTGCGCATATTTACCGCATATATATACAGTTGCCTAGACTAAATTCACCGATAACTTTTTTTCTGGGAGAAGCTGTTGTAACATTTTTTCGCTTTCCCGATTATTTCACTCCGCCCTCCTTCAATCTCATGTTTCTCGAGCCTCGAAGTAAGAACCCCGGCGTAAGCCCACGCTGTTGTCCAGTTTGGCCACGAACCGCGATCCCCGGTAAGGAGGGTGGCGACATTCTGGAAGGTCCCGCACCCACCCGCTGTTTATTGCACCGTCGGTATCGACGGTCGCTCCCTTTTTTGTGTTCGCCTCCGCCTCTTTCAACACCCGCTTCATGAAGAGCTTGTAGTCGGCGTCGCACATGCGGGGAGTGAGCAGGGGGTATAAGCCGCTCTTCCTCGCGCGTGCCACCCTCGAAAAACCCTTTGACAATACGATCTTGCCTTTTCCGCCGCTAGGAGGCGTTAGTTCTATTCGACGCATATAGTACGAACGAAACCGCGGAGACTGCATGAGCGACACCACACGTTCGCTCGCGGTTTTGGCGTCGACCGTCAATTGCGTGCCGTCTCTCGCGTCGCCACGATACGCATAGTCGTCCTCCTGAAGGTACGTCATAAGGTCTTGAAGGCGCGCTCCTCCTCTTATTTTGTAAGCTATGGTGGCGGCCTCGGGATAACACGGCCCGAGATGTAGCCACACGAACGGGATGGATACCGCGTCGGGTATTTTGTGTTCGAACACGAAGGCGCTGTGGCGCATGTCGAGCATCAGACGGTCAAACAGGAAGCTGTGAAAGGTGGGGGCCTCTCTCCTGTTACGATGACGATAACGGTCACGGTCACGGTCACGGTCCAAGTCGGTGTCGGTGTCGGTGTCCATCGAACGCCACTTAGATGGGTCGAAAGCGGCGTCTGACGAAGGGGCGGATGCGTAGTATATGTCGTTCATAAGGATGTTTTCGGTAGACCGTTTCTCGAAAAGCGAAGGGATACGTATTCCGTTCAACACCACGACGTCTTCTCTTCTTTTTCTGTCCGCGCTCAGTGTCAGAGAGGCCAATGCCCGTCCCGAACAAAAAGGGAGGAAGAATATAGTCCGTGGTATCACGTTGCGAGATCTAGTCGAACCTATGTCAGATCCGTTACCGTTGTGCACCGAGTCCCATAAGCGGTAAATCCTTTTGTGGAAAGTCTTGATCTGGAGAGCGGTGTAGGCTGCGTCGTCGACGAAACACATGATCGCATGAGGGGGGAGGAGTTTGAAGGCTTGGAGCGTGCCGGCTTCGCTGACGTCCACCACGAGATGGATGTCAGCGATGCCCGCTGTGGAGGTGGAGGTGGAGGTGACGTGTCGCTGGATTCGATCGTGATTTTGATTTTCGCGGAGTTCGCGCAGGACCAACATCAACACCCAGAAAGACGATTTGAAAAAACTGTCCACGACAAATACGACGGGAGAACGGACCTGTTTCTCGACTACGGTAATCTTCGCGAGTTTCCTCGTGATGAGGGACACCTGTGTCGTGAAAGCATCCAGGTCTACATACCTCCAAGACCGTCCTCCGGACAACAGCCACCGTACCGTGTTCTGCGCCTCGACGTAAGGTTGGACAGAAATATACTTGTTCGTTCGCACCGGACCCTCCGAGTTTTTGTCCCCCTTGGCATCTATAGATCGAACAGATAGAAGTAGAGCATCTCGGATCTCATTGTATATGTCCACCAGGTCCGAAGGGGAAAAATATCCGGGTGGGAAGGGTAAGAGGTGATCTCGATTCTTACGCCGCCTGTCCACCGATCTCCTGACGGTCTTGGCGAAACCCCTCAAAACGTCGTGCATGATTATTTCTGAAGTGTGATATATAATAAATAGGACACGTCCTATATAAAGCGTCGTACGGAAAAAAATTGGCGTCTTCTAAGGATCCGTTTATACTACTCACAATCCACCACAGTGCAACACAATATCCTCCATAATGAACTGTCACTCTAAAGATGATCCAAGAACCACATCTGATGCAGAAGTACATAATGCGGCTTACGATATCTTGCTCGTCCTAAGCAGTCTCATCACCATGTTCAACATGTTCCATGAAGGCGACATCCCCAAGATCGAGAGTGCGATACGACGAGTGCAGGAAAACATGATCATTTTGGATCGGTCTAGTATGCTACCGCAATCGTACATCGACTCTCTGCAGAAGAAGTACATCGAGCTAGAAGACAGCGCCAGGGGGAAACTCTATCCTGAAAACTTCGGAGTGTATAGAAAACTTAGTGGTCTACGCGTGTCGCTCCGACCGATTTCTTTTTTGCCAGTCGATCCTCGTATGCAGTATGATACATAAAAAGATACTCTCGACAAAAAAACAAAACAACACGAGCGTGTAAACACAGCGCATTCTGAAGATCAACCCGCCCGATGGAATTGGACGAGAACCTCCACAGCAGGCAGTTGGCCGTGTACGGCAGAGAGGTGATGAAACGCATCACCACAGCTTCCGTATTAGTGAGCGGAGCTAATGGCTTGGGAGCCGAGATTGCCAAGAACGTGATATTGGCTGGTGTGAAATCGCTGACCATTCACGACCAACGGGCTGTAAAGTTGCGTGACCTGTCTTCTCAATTCTACTTGAACGAGGTGGACGTGGGCAAAAATCGCGCCGAGGCGTGCAGAGACAAGCTGCAGGAGCTAAACACCGCTGTGAACGTGCGTGCCTCTGCTGTGGACATTGAACCCAGTTTCCTCGAAGAGTTCCAGGTCATGGTGTTAGCAGATGCCAGCCTCGACGAGGCCAAACGAATGAACGTTGCGTGCCGTGATTTGGGTATCAAGTTCATCTGGGCGCAGACGCGGGGTGTGTTTGCCAGCGTCTTCAACGACTTCGGTCCAGAGTTCACGGTATTCGACGTCGACGGTGAAGAACCCCACACCGCCATCGTGGCATCGATCAGCGGCAGCAACCCAGCAGTCGTAACGTGTGTGGAGGACGAGCGCTTGCAGTTTGAGGAGGGTGAGCTGGTGATGTTCAACGAGGTGGAGGGCATGTCTGAACTGAACACCCGTAAACCCATCAAGGTGATGAACGTCAAGCCTCACTCCTTCGAGTTGGATCTGGACACGTCTTCTTCGAAGCCTCACACCCGCGGGGGGCTTGTCACCCAGTTCAAAGAGCCCAAATCCATAACATTCACCCCCCTGGAAATTGCGGTGACAGACCCCGGACAGTTCCTGCTCCTGGACTTTGCCAAGTTTGACCGCGCCCCTGTCATCCACGTTGGCATGCTTGCCTTGCACGCCTTTGAGGCTGAAAAGGGTCACTCCCCACGCCCTGCTGATACAGAGGACGCCAACCACTTGATCCATCTCGCGAAGGACATCAACTCGTCCTTGCCAGAGGCCGTGCGCGCGGGTGACATATCAGAGGGTGTGCTGCGCACGATTTCACACTGTGCCTCCGGCGATCTGAACCCCATGGCCGCCATGTTCGGGGGGATCGTAGGTCAAGAGGTAGTGAAGGCGGTATCGGGAAAGTTCCACCCTCTGCAGCAATGGCTGCACTTTGACAGCATGGAAGCGTTACCCGACTGGGGAACGCTCGGTGCCGAAGAATTCGCTCCTCTGGGATCACGGTACGATGCCCAGATCGCAGTGGTCGGTCGTAGCATGCAACAGAAGCTCGCAGGTATGAACCTCTTGTTGGTGGGTGCGGGTGCTCTGGGATGCGAGCTCCTAAAGAACTTTGCCATGATGGGCGTGTCTTCCGGGGCAAACGACCAGGGGCTACTCACCGTGACGGACGATGACACGATCGAAAAGAGCAACCTGTCCCGCCAGTTTTTGTTCAGGGACGGGGACATCGGAAGCTCAAAGTCCAAGGTAGCCGCAGACGCCACACGGCGCATCAACCCGGGCATCCACATCGACGCCTTACAGAACCGAGTGTCTCCTGAGACCGAGGCCGTGTTCAACGACAAGTTTTGGCAGTCTCAGAACTTGGTTGTCAACGCACTGGATAACGTGAACGCACGTCTGTACGTGGACAGCCGGTGCGTATACTTTTGCAAGGCCCTGTTGGAGTCGGGCACCCTGGGGGCCAAGTGCAACACGCAGGTGGTCGTTCCCAAGTTGACAGAAAACTACGGGGCCAGTAGGGACCCTCCCGAGAAATCAGCCCCCATGTGCACGGTCCATTCGTTCCCCCACAACATCGACCACTGCCTGACGTGGGCAAGGTCCGAGTTCGAGGGTCTGCTCGAGAAGGGTCCCAGTGAAGCAAACGCTTACCTAGAAGACCCTGCAAAGTATGTGGATGCTGTGAAGGCGGCTTCCGATGCGGCTGCGCGTCAACAATTGGAGCAGGTGGTGGAGGTGCTCGTGAGTGACAGGGCGCGTACTTTTGAGGACTGTGTCTCGTGGGCTCGCATGCGATTCCAAGACTACTACCACAACCGAGTGACACAGTTGACTTTCGCGTTCCCCGAGGACGCCACAACGTCGACCGGCGCTCCTTTCTGGAGTGCACCCAAGCGCTTCCCTCGCTCCATCGTCTTCGACCCGTCAGACCCCGCACACGCAGCATTTGTACAAGCAGGTGCTATATTGCGGGCCGAAGTGTACGGCATTCCCCGACCGGACTTCGCTAGTGACGCCGCCAAGGTGGCTGAAGTCGCCGCCGGCGTGCCTGTGCCAGAGTTTGTTCCCCAAAAGGGTGTACGAATCGAGACAGACCCAAAGGCCCTAAACGACGAGTCCACGCGCACAGGTGTGATGGACGACGACAGCGCCATCGCCCGGTCGATCGAAGCCCTGGACGCGACACGGCCCACCTTGCCCCCCCAGTTCAAGCTCTCGCCCATCCAGTTCGAGAAAGACGACGACGCGAACTATCACATGGACATAATCGCTGGCCTGGCCAACATGCGAGCCAGGAACTACTCGGTCCAAGAGGTCGACAAGCTCAAAGCCAAGTTGATAGCAGGGCGTGTCATTCCCGCCATCGCCACGGCCACGGCTTGCGCAACAGGACTCGTGTGCTTAGAGATGTACAAGGTGCTGCTGGACAAGCCCGTCGAAGCATACAGGAACACCTTTGCAAACCTGGCCCTCCCCCTTTTCGCGATGGCCGAGCCAGTGCCCCCCAAAACCATCAGATACAAGGACATGTCCTGGACGTTGTGGGACCGATGGGTGCTGGAGGATGATCTCACCGTTCAGCAGCTATTGGACTGGTTCTCTCGACGCGCGATGAACGTGTACTCCATAAGCTGTGGGTCCGCGCTGTTGTACAACAACATATTTCCAAGGCACAAGGAGCGCCTGAATAAGAGGGTGAGCGAGCTGGTGTCCTCGGTGGCCAATGCCGATATCCCAGAATGGAGGTCGCATTTCGACGTGGTGGTGGCTTGCGAGGAAGAAGACGGAGATGATGACATTGATGTCCCCCTGGTCAGCATCACGGCCGATTTCAGTAGGAAGACAGACGGTCGCCACTAAATATTATCGTCGAGAATGTTCTCGATGACGTTTTTATTTTTGTGTTGTCTTTTCGAACCGGGTCCGAATTCCAGTGTATGTTGATTTTATTCTGTTAACTAATATATAGAACAACGACAATGCCCCAACGTAGGCCTTTCTTTGATACGACGAGGACGACGACGCGGAGAGGGACAACGTCCACCGCGGCCAGAGGCGCGTCGTGGTCCTCGTCCTCGTGTCCTTGCAGTCCCGGCATGCGCGCCGTTATGTACGTCCTCCTCGTCCTGCTCGTCGCGGCCATCGCGTACGTTCTCTATCGCGTGATAGTCGACCAGAGGTCTTCGAAATACGACGGCAGATATTACTACGACGACGGCAGGTACGCCAGAGGCGCCGGCAACAGGTTTTATTACGAGCCTTTCGCAGACGGCTCTAAAGTCGGAAAAACAAAAACCACACAAGAAGAGCAAGTCCTGACCGGGCACCAGTACAGCCTTATTTATCTGCACATGGACGGATGTGGCTATTGCCGTAGGTTCGACCCGGTGTGGGAAGACCTGAAAGCGAAACACGGACAGAAAATGCGTAAGTCGGGTGTGAGTCTGGAGTCTTACGAATCCAAGTCCCCCGAGTCCGCCAAATATTACGACGCGACCGGGTTCCCCACGGTGTTGATCGCCAAAGGCGGTAATACGGTGGCCGTTTTCGAAGCCGAGAGATCCGTAGCCGAGTTGGTCAAGTTTGTGCAGGCTCATACCAGGTATACGCCCTAGATCCGGAGCCTGAATTTCCCGCTAGGTTTGAATTCGGCGATGGACCTGTGGAACCTTGTAGGAGGGGGCGGGGGCTGTTCCGGCTCGAAATCATAAAAGCTCGCATACGGTAAATGACGAGGAGCGGCAGCTTGTGCAGGAACCCGCGTCTGTGTCGAAAGAGGAAGAGGAAGAGGAAGAGGAAGAGGAAGACGGTGCTGACCCTGGTTCGACTGGAACGACTGAACAGAGGGTGGTACATGTTTCTGTGGTTTCTGCGAGGTCGGACGCATCGTCGCAGACGCTAGAGGAGGAGGAGGAGGAGGAGGATGAGGAGGGGGAGAATGTTGGAGAGTTTGTTGTGGCGGCTGCCACGGTAAAGGATTTGGCACCCGAAAGCAATGTGGGTGCCCGAGTTTCAACGGGTCGGTTTCGTCTCCATATCCGATAGATGCAACGTTCGACGACGTGGACGATCCTTCGCCCATGTCCCAAGATATGTGGAGGGTGCCCGGGGGCGTTATATGGACGGTGAAACCATTGCGCGACAGGTTGCGAACTAAGAAAGCGGTGCATGTCGCGACATCGTATTTGGGTTTGCCCACCATGAAGTGGGGGACGTTGTATACGCACCTGCTCTGTTGGCGGTAAAATGTGGATGCGCGTCGGATGCGCGTGTAGCATTTTTCGAGGATGTCCAGAAAACATTCGCGCTCTTTTTGTCGCCGCATTTGCATACCGCAATGCAGATCGTAAGCCGTTATCTGATTGGACATCGCTATATTATCTCTCTTGCGTGAAAAAAATAAGCACATAAGGGACGCCTGTCGTATGATATTGTACATTGTACACCTTTCTGTCCAACACCAAGCAGCATCATGTTCGGAGGGGGTCGTGTGCCGAAGGGAGACAGCGACCGATATTATGCCATCCTGGGAGTTCCAAAGACGGCCACACAGGAAGAGCTCAAAAAGAGCCACCGCAAGCTGGCTCTGAAGCACCACCCCGACAAGGGAGGCGACTCTGAACAGTTTAAGGAGATCAACGAGGCGTACGACGTTTTGAAAGACGCGGAAAAGAGGGAGGTGTACGACCGTTACGGGGAACAGGCCCTTAAAGAGGGGTACCACGGCGGCGGTGGAAGCAGCGGTCCGGGGGGGGTGCCCGCCGACATCTTCGAGATGTTCATGGGAAGAGGGCATGCCAGACGGGGTAACGCCAAACGAAAGAGTCCCGACGTCTCCCACGCCTTCCACGTCACATTGTTGGAGCTGTACTCGGGAGTGACCAAGAAGTTGGCGTTACAGAGGAACGTCAAGTGTATCTCTTGCAACGGCAACGGAAGCGCGTCGGGTAAGACTTATGACTGCGGGGCATGCTCCAACACGGGTGTCCAGGTCAAGTTTCTCCAGATCGGGCCGGGGGTGGTGCAGCAAATGCAGGTGAGGTGCGAGACTTGCGGGGGTAAGGGGGCGGCTCCCGTTCCTTCCCACGACGTCTGTCCCAAGTGTTCTGGCAAGAAGATCGTCCCGGAGAAAAAGGTGTGCGAGGTGGTGATCGAGCCCGGTATGAAGGGGGGGGATCAAATACGGATGCGTGGCGGCGCGGGTTTCAACGATGCGTCCGCGAACCAACCCGGGGACGTCGTGATAGTCGTCCAAGAACGCCCCGACCCCAAGTTCCGACGCGTCACGCCCACCGACCTGCTCTGCGAACATCACGTTAATCTATTGGACGCATTAGGAGGGACCGTCCTCGATGTACCACACTTGGACGGACGCATTATACGGATGGTTGTTCCACGCGGAGGTGTCGTCAAGCCCGACACGTACAAAAAGATCGTCGGGGAGGGCATGCCCACCCACGGACGACCGTTCGACAAAGGAAACCTGTACGTGAGGTTCGTCGTCGATTTTCCAGACCGCGTAAATACCGCGTCGGTAAGCGCTCTGAAGAAAGAACTGGGTGCGTTGTACCCGTCGAATAAAATGGACATCGACGCCAAAGACGGAGATGGTAAAGAGTCCAACGTGTTGGACGTCACCGACTCGGCCATTACAGTGACGGACATCAAGAAGGAGCTCGAGAGCACGCGTGGTTACGGCAGTGGAAATGGGAACGGAAAGCGGTATACGGAAGACGACGACGGCGACGGCGACCCTTTCTTCGGAGCAGGGGGAGGACCTGGGGCGGCAAAGGTTCAATGCCCCCAGAGTTGAGAGATAGATAGATGGATGGGTATTCATACAGCTATGCGCAAAACAATATGAGACACTGGTGTTTTTGTATCTATGCAAAGAGTGCGCAGTGCGAGGTGTCTATTTTTTTCTAGATTGAGTGTAATAACCCGTCGTTCGGTTCGAGATGGTGGCTCCCGTGAACGCACCGAGTTGGATGAGCGACAACGGAAATGTGTCTCGGACACGTTCAGTCGCAAAGCGTCTGAACAAAGCTGCCGCTGCTCCTCCCACGCGTTCATCTCCCCTCGAAGGCTTCTCTTCAGACAAGTATTATTCGCGCGCGGGTGGTAAGACGCGTAACAACGTGAAGTATCGTCCGTCGAAGTCTTCGTTGCCCACTGGTAATCGAATTCTCGAAGGCACGGATCCTCTCGAGTGCGACCTGTTCTATCGCGGATGCGACGAAGACGACGTCGAGAACATCATGGACGTGTACACCGGTACTCCGCATTTAGAAACCGTATCAGACCTCAAAAGACCGCAAAGGAGAGCTCGACAACGTCCCCACGACGACACGGAAGAGGACGTCCTCGAGCCAGTGAACGCCGGTTTCGTGGGGTTCGACGACGACAAGGGCTTCGGGTCCTATGCGGCCAATTATGACACCGATTTCGTAAACGCGGTTCCGAACACTGCCATCGACGATTATGACGGAACAGACGACAGTGGGCTCTTGTCTTTCATGGACGGACACGACGACGACAGAGAACGACATATGGAAAGGGAGAGAGACAGAGAGATAGAGAGAGAACGTGAGAGAGCGAGAGAACGAGAACGAGAACGGGAACGGGAGGCGGACTTAGAACGTAAACGTGAAAGAGAACAACGGACACACGGTATTTCGTCGATTCCACGTGCAGCGCCCGCGTCAATTACGGAAGGTGCTCTGATACGTCGTCCTCCTTTAACGGATACAGACGCCGGTCAATACCCCCCGTCATCGTATCCTTCCACGTCTTCGCCAATAAGCACTTCGTACGCCATCGAAATCGCACTGTACGTATTGACGGGCATAGTCTTAATCTTCGTCATGGAACAGTTTGTGCAGATAGGGATCCATATCGGCGGGTCGGCAGTTGCATCTAGGTCGGCGGGATTCATGAGGTGACCACGGGGGTAGGTTTGCGCAAGAGATTTTTCGTGAATTGGGTGGTAGCGTCGTGGTCGATCCACTTCCGCGCATGTTGGATTGTGAAATTCGCGTTTCGCACCGAAGAGCTGGGAAGGAGATAGGACGCGACCACATACAGGGCGAACACCGCGATCGTAGCGTTCGCGTAATAGACCGAACTCGAACCGACGCCCCCGAACCTGTCGAACGCGGCCGTCCTCGAAGTGGGTGCCTTTTCCTTTTCCTTGTCGTCTTTTTCTTTTTCGTCATCGTGATCCTCGAGAGACATGCTGTAACGCGCCAATAACACGGTGATCACGAACAACGCCGACGTCACGGTGGTCAGACCGGACAACGTCAGGATGTCGATGCCGTCGGTAAACCAATACGCCGCGATGGGCCTGTGCCTCTTGAGCGAGTAAATCGCCGCCATCGGTATCATTGCAGCGACGCCCGCATATGTGCAGGTGTATACGATGCGCGCAAGGAGCGCAGAGTCGTTGGGGATGAAATCGACCAGGCCACGCGTGATCGCAAATCGCGATAAAAAGCCACGGACAGCGCGCACGACGCGCATGAAGAGTTTTACGGCGTTGAAGCGATCCATGATCAGCCCGGTGACATAGCCGCAGAGGTTGAGCGCCATGGCAACCGACAGAAGCGCGCGGGTGTGATTCAGGTGTTCCGCCAAGACCACAGGCGCGAGAAGAGTGCACTTCAGCGCGTCCTGGACGACGTTTCCCGGCAGCAACCGGCGGTACAGGTTGAACAATGTGGTGAGCAGTTTGAAAGCCGCGTTAACGACGCTGTAACGGTGTAAGAATTTCAGGACGGCTTCGGGTATTGTGTTCGACAGGGTGAGCGCTTGATGGAGACGCCGGGCGGGCGTGAGTTCGAAAGCCAGACAGACCAACGTGCAAAGCGTGACCGCTATCCACCCCATCGCCAGCACGCCCACGCGCGTGACGAAAATGCGGACGATGAGAGGGAACAGGTACGAGTATTTTCGGAGGCCGATTTTTGAGAGCACGGAGTGGAAGAGGGAGAAAGCGTCTTCGAGTATGCCCAACGGAGGATTATTGACGGGATTACCGGCAACGTTCTTAAGGTAGTCCGTACCATTAGCCGCGTGCTCCGGAAACATGGCGTGATCTCCTTCTTCGGCCTCTTGGTCGAGCGTCCAGCCCCTCTTTCCGAACCAGGCCACGGGTAGCACCGTGCGGTATCCGTCCGACACGAGGTTCGACACCCTGTTCTCTTCCCTCTCCTTCCACTTCTGGTACGCGAGTGCGCTCAGACCGCAAACTTTACCGGCGGACATTTGTTATTCGTACTGTTATCCTTCTCGTTTGTCTCTTTCTACTTCGTTCGTTTCTTTTCGTGCCGCCGGAACGACGAGCCACGCACACGACAAACGAGAACGGGGGATATATTATTTTCTTATTCTACATTATACCGGCCTCTTTACACGGCTACAACTGTTGCACATACCTCATTCACAATGGCGGAATACACCTTGGACGGAAGCGAAATCTTCATGCGATTTTTCAAATACATCTTCGAAGGGACGATCGTGGCCACGGCCGCATATTTCATTCCCGGCAAAAAGTTACAAGCCGAGGAAATCCTGGTCTTGGCGCTCATCGGTGCCGCAACTTTTGCAGTACTTGACCTATTCGCACCCTCTGTCGGAGCATCCGTACGTTCGGGAGCAGGTTACGGCATAGGACTGAATTTGGTCGGCTTCCCGGGAGGCAATGCTCCCGTGGTGGGGCGCTGATCTGTTTCGACGCTCGACATATATAGCGTTCCATACCAGAATCCATAGTGGAGACGCGAACTGCTCCAAAAATAAACACTTGTTTTGATTCGTAGTTCATGACCATACAATGAAGTGGAAAAAGAAGAACAAGTCAGCGTGGGTATTTAGCGGTGTTCCATTTTCGATATCAAGGTTGTAGAGTAGTTCCGCACAGACCGTTCGTACCCCGACCTTCCCGATTCGGGTGCATATGTATAATCTAACCATGCCCGTTGCACGACACGTGCCGCTCGTTCTACCGGTTCGACACTGTGCACGACCCAATCGTCATAGACGGCCTCTTCTTCGACCTTGTGCAGCAGTCGCAGGCTTCCTCTCGAGCGATTTTTTGACGGTCGGACAGCGGGACGAGAAACACACGCACGTGCTCACGCATCCTCGTCAAACACGATTCGCGCAAGCCTTTCAAACAGGGCGACGCCAAAAAAGGTAGACGTCGAAGCAACAAACGTCTGGTCGAGAGCCACGTGATGATGATGCACACGTACGACAACGGCTTTGTCGACGAAGCGAACACGGACATGATGAGGTCCTCAGGATAAAGGTCGTCGGCGGCGTTTTCGCATAGGCTTTCCAGCTGGGTAGCGCACCGTACGAGGCCGCGGCGTACGGCCAGCAGCAGCATCTCGCTTCTGCAGGCGACCTCGACATAGCCGCGACGTGCAAACAGGGGAAGCCTCTGGATGAACGCGGATGCGTATGCTAGTTCCTCCTCGTGGTCGGCATCGATATAGTCGTACCAATCTGACCAGGACGCATCGTATTCGATGAGCGCCAGACACGTGGCGTCCGTGCATCTGATCCCGTGGTCCAGTGCGTACCCGCACGCCGCATCCAAGGGTAATGACAGGATGCGCTCCGGAAGCGGGACGTTGTACCGTTCGTGTAAAATCCTCACGATATCAAGCGCCTGTGATTCATTTCCAGTGTCTTTCTCAGTCCTGCACGTGAAAGCCATCAATACGTGCTCACACAAGTTGTCACACCCTGAGATGCGCTCTCGTACTTCAGAGAGGAGCCGTTCGGCCGAGTCGCTCCCCGTTTCTAAAATGAAAACGACGAGTTGAGGATCGTGTGTGACGGTAACCTCGATACCAAACGTCAGAACTCTCTTCAGACATCTGGCCTGAACATCCACGTTCCAGGCCGCCCCATTCTCCACCGCAAACTTGAGGCAGGATAGATTGCACGACTTGACGCACTCGGAACCGTCCGCGCTCCAGGGAGAGCCCAGATAATGTACCCGCGTTAGCATCTCGACGCTCCCGGTGCGTGTGGCTTCGAGCTTGTCGTCACGGTCAGGTATCCAGCATACTCTGCTCACAAAATCGAGCACGAGCGGCGAGCACGAGCGTGAGCGCATCGTTTTTTTGGCGAGAGTGTTCCCGATCCAATGCCGTGTCGTTTCATCGATGCGTGCTGTAGACATCATACCGGTGAGGAGCAGGCAAGTAACAATAGCTTTATCGGAGGACACGTTAGACACGGCGCCTTCCCAACACGCGTACGCTCTGTCCCTGTCCTGAAGGAGGTCGGTGTGCATCGCGAGCAAGTACTCGATCACCTTCGTCGAACCCAGGCGTGCCGCCTGGACGATCATTTCGGCACACGTGGGGGGATGTTTGTACAGACGCTCGTGGTACCGATAATTCAGACCCCGTGCGTCGTCGTGCAGTAGGCAGAATCGAACCGTATCGCTAAACGTTTGTGGGGCACAGTCTCTGGCGCCGTACAATAAGAGCTGCAGTAATCCCATGGGATCGCAATTAGAGACACAAATAGGCTTTTGATCCGGCAAAATTTCGGTTGAAGAACAAACGAACAAAATTTAATTTAATTTAATTTAATTAATTCATCTTTTTTATCATCTAGGTCTGCAGGCGTATGCAGCAGATGTCATCGGAGGCGTTCGAGTCGATGCAGCTCGTGGACACGACCACGACAACGAGCAAGACTGTCGACGACGACGATGGAGACCGCGGACGTGACGAAAGATCGCGATTGCTCCTCCTGCGTCGCGAACGCTCCGAAAAAGCTCTACGGACTTCGCTGAACCGTCTGAAAGACATCCGACTCGTGGGAGAGCACCAGCACGAGGGATGTGAGTGGATGTTGCGCAAAGAGTTCGACACCGAACGCGTACGAGGCGGAGTGTTGGCCGACGACGTCGGGCTGGGAAAGACCTACATGATGGCGGCCGTTCTCAAAGCTAACCGTAAGCCCCGTACACTCGTCGTGACGTTGGTCAGCGTCGTGATGCAGTGGCTCAAAATAATGCGGAGTTTCGCCGGACTCGACTCGACCACCATCCCCAACCACTATCCGTCGGTACCGTCGTGCTGCCCGGACATCGTCATCACGACGTACAGCAAGATACGCATGCGCCCCCAGTGGGCGATGAACACGCACTGGGACCGCATCGTCCTGGACGAGGGTCACGTGATTCGTAATCCGAAGACATCGGCCTACAAGGCGCTCAACGACATCAAAGGGGACGTTAGGTGGGTGCTCAGCGCGACACCCATCCACAACAGCGCACGGGACATGCTGGCGCTGTTCACGTGGATAGGCATACCGCAGAGCAGGTTCGCCAACCTCAAAGACCTGACCGCCGAGTATATGATTCGTCGTACACAGAACTCGGAGAAAACGCGCACGCGCCAGCTGGCGCTCTTGCCCGTCGACGACAAGGTGGTCAGTATAGAGTGGACGCACGAGTACGAAAAAACCCTGTATGATGCGTTGGAGGCCAAGATGTCGGGTGTGGTCGCGTCCGTCAAAAACGAGTTTGTCCGTAGAAACGTCGCTATCGAGGCCATTGTCCGCCTGAGACAGATTTGTGTGTCGTTCGTCGTCTATCAGCACTCCATCCAGTCGCGGTTCAAAGTCGGATGCGAAGAAGACAGCAGCGGTAGTGACGAAGACGAAGGCGAATACGAATACGAGAAAGTGGAAGAACAACAAGGCGAAGTCGGAAGAACAGAACAAGAAGCGATGGCAGAGGCAGAGGCAGAGGCAGAGGCAGAGGCAGAGGCAGAGGCAGATGGTCGAGAAAGTTCGGCGTCACAGCTGTTGAGCAGCAGAGGTCGTCTCGAAGACGACATGCGCATCATCTCCGAAGTCGGCCGAGCGCACCCCGTCCCACCGACGTCGTCTAAAATGAAGTACCTGTGCGACGCTATCTGCGCTAACTTACGACGGAGTCCCAAGGACAAGATCATAGTGTTCAGTTCGTTCATCTCCGAAATGGACATCGTGGCACGGGAGCTCACGGTCCGGCGCGTGCCGAGTGCGCGTCTTCACGGGGGTATGTCAAACGACAAGCGCAACGCACAGGTCGAGCAGTTCTCGAGTCCTCGATCCGGCACGAACGTGCTGGTGGCACAGATAATGTGCAGCTCCACTGGCATGAACTTACAGTGTGCCAACGTGGTTTACATCACCAGTCCCACGTGGAACCCCTGTATCGAGAAGCAAGCCATCGGTAGGGTACACCGTCAAGGACAAAAGAAGCCCGTCGTCATCCGGCGTCTGGTCATGAAGGATTCCGTCGAGATGCGGTGTTTACAGAGGCAGTCCCTGAAACTGAGTGTCATCAAGGAGAACCTAGGTTCGGAAGATGATGACGACGACGAAGCAGGATCAGAAGGAGAAGGAGAAGGAGAAGGAGAAGGAAGCGGCATTACCAAGAAGTATGTAGATGACATTTTATCGGCCTTATAGATATATTGTGAACGAACGCCAACACATATATAGGTATGCGCGCGTCCTCATCTTCCGTTATCAATTCTCCGTATTTTAGGGCTTTTATCATGGCCGTGTTTTTGTTAGTGGTCATCGTCGTACATCACTTTGCGATCGTCTTCAGCGACGAAAAGAAATCAAAACAAAGGACCGAGTCCTACATGGACGGGATGATGCGCGTGAATGACCCGAAATTCGACGACCCCAGTCTGTCCTTTCCCACAAAGTGCGTCTCGTGCGAGCGTCAGTTCCCCATTGGTGAGCGTTGGGCCGCACAACCTACGAAATGTTTTTCGTGCGAAGCTCAGGAGGACGCCAACGGAGGAGCACAATACACACACCCAAACAAGTGTCACGCCTGCGAACAACAGCACAACACGAATGTCACATTGTGAATGTCACATTCAATAGACTTATCCTTATATACCTTTTTCGATGAAATATACGTAACTGATCAACCCTACGAATGTGTAATCGACAAAGGCCACTGAACATGTTACATGTGCGCTCGATCGTAGGTGTTGTCGGAAGATGACGCTCAGCTTCATCGGTACCACTCGCATTCTTACGCTTCGTCGCAAAAAACAACACCTTTCGTACACTCTGTACAGGACTAGACGCACGTGAGCCCGAGGGCGGTCCATGTCAAAATTATATCGCGTGATAATAACAGCACTGCGTCCGCCGTCCTATTTGTGTTTATGAAATCACGTGAGCGACCAATTGAGTCGGACGACGTCAATGCAACGGCGACTACCGAACCGACGACGCCAGACGCATCCGTCGAATACGAAACGGATACTCTAAATTCATCACATTCGGATACCGATACCGACATCGAAAGTGCCGAAACTACCGATATCGACAGCGCCGAAAACACCGAAACGGACACCGACACCGACGACGTCGAAATCGTCGACGAAAGCGAAGAAGACGCGGTGGAAGTGAGGTTGGTCCAGGATGAGGACATCCCCCGCCGGTATTCCGACGGACAAGTGGAAGGCATGGTGTTGGCACTCCTCATGAGCTCAGACGCTGGGGGGGGTCACATGACATCGAGGTCGAGACACCTGGCCTCTTCTTACGCCAGCCAATTGACGGGGACCCCGCGCTCTTCATGTGGCCGAGAGAGTAAGTCTATGGCCGATACGAGTGTGCCGATCACGGCTATCGAGTCGGTGATGGAGCATTCGAACGGACTCGACGACCGCGTGGTTCCTGATCCGACGACAGAAAATAACGTAGAAACAGAGGGGGCTGACGACGGAGACGAAGATGGAGACGAAGATGGAGACGGAGTAACTTCACGATTCGTGAGACGCGCCATCGAACTAACGGGAGCTACAGCTTCGACGTACGCACGTACGGACGAATTACTGTGGGACCATTGGAAGCCATTTCGATACACAGCACGAGTGACGGCCGATCCTCTGATGTACAGATATAACCGTATACAAAATGACGCGGACGCACTGGGTTCCATCGACGATTCCTCGGAAAGAAAGATATTCCGTCTAGTTGGGAAAAATGTCCGGGAAATCGTTTCCGACGACGCTTCAGCGGATTTTGTGATCGACGCCGGACCCGACAAGGTCGTGGTCCGGTCGTACGAAGGCGACCTGGTTCCCGAGACCGGAAGACTCGTGTTCGGGGACCCGTACGGACGTCTGTCTTCGAGACGGCGACACCATTTAAGACACACCTATGTGTTCGACCTCGACGAATACCTCGGTGCGTTGAGGGCATTGCTGGTGGGATCTCCCGTGACAGCTTACGGAAGGGGTGGAGTCGTAGTTCGTGGGACCGTGAAAGAAAGCGAAGCTACCGAGACACTCACAGTGTCCGTTGAAAAAGTCGAGAGCGATCCGTTGGGTCTGGCGGCGACGACGCCCACTACTACAGGTACGATCACCGTTCCTCTCGACAATTTAGACGATGTGTCCGGATGGTTCGTGTACGCCTCCGATTACGAAAGACATCCTTTTAGTCCATTCGACATCAGCGCGTGGCCCCCGAACGCCGACGTCGCTTTGACCTTCAGAGGGAAGGACGCAGATGCAGACGCTCTCGCCACTACAGCCGTCGATGCTTGCACACCCACCGTTTTGGACAGGATCGCCAAGATGGGAAGATCCGTCGCTGACAGACTCACGAATCTCCGTCAAATAGAGATCGTCAGTCGCACCCCTCCGATACCAACAGCTTCTCCTCCGGCGTACGCATCTCTTTTGGCCCTGATAGCACGAAACGTCTCGAACGACCCGTCTGGGACAATTCGAGACGGCGAAAGAGAGATAGATAACAAAGAAAGAGGAGAAGAAGAGGAAGAGGAAGAGGAAGAGGAAGAGGAAGAGGAAGAGGAAAACGTGTTTTTGGACTTACAAAGATTGGCATATGCCGACGTGTATATCCGTGCCAAAGATGCAGAACACACATTATATCCCTCCGTGGGACAACACTTACACGGCACATATGACAGAGGAGATTTACGTTTTTTACAGGCGATAGAACAAGAACTGTCCAACGGAGGTTATCGCGCGTATCGAGAGTCCGTCGACACGAAAAAAGGAGGTGACGACAAGCGAAAACGAGAAAAGACGGGAAACAATGCAACTGACGACGAAGCATCCGACTCAGAAGACGACGACTCGTTGCCGAAAGATTGTCGTTCGAATCCGGGTGTCATCCGGTCGAACGAAGCGGCGGCCAAAAACGCCACTCCCTTGGTCAACGCGGCGCAGATGGGATGGTGGCCAGAACAGAACCGTGGAGAGGACCTCCTGAGCAACGGGTCCAGCGTGCCCGGGGGAGCGGGTTTGATCGCGCTATTATACGGTAGATTATCCGTTGGTGAATACGGTACAGGTTACATTGCCGATAAAATGGCGCGAGCCAAACCAACGTGCGTGGCCGCTCTCCGCGAAAGAGCCATAAGAGAGTTGAATGCATCAGTTGTCGAATCGACAAATGTGATGCGTTCCGTAGATCACGAAAAGGCTCTGAACCGCTTGAGACGCGACGTCGAACGTCAGGCGCGTCAAATCTGGGACATGTCCAGAGGAGCTCCCCGTAAACGGGCTCTGATATGGCCACATTTGCCGGTGCAGCTCACCTCTCCTGTGGCGCACTCGGAATATGACGACGCGTTCGAGGATGCGATGGCCTACGACGGCTATTTCGGGATGAAAATGATGTCCTTGTCGTTCGAAGACCGTAGGTTTTACTCGGCCCGGGCGGACCACGAACCAGGCAGAGAAGAACGGAGTGGAAGAGACGGTCGAAGAGCTCGAGACGATAGACACGGTCGTCAAAACGACGGTTCCTTTCCTCCTGTGAACGAATCGTCGTTGTATCGAAACGACCCCGTCGTCTCGGAGATAATCGATGCCACCCTGAATGACGGAGAACAAGATCCGTCGATATCGTCACTCTCGTCCGTCCCGGTCCATGTCTATCCGGAAAAAAAGAGAGAGAGAGAATCGGCGATTTCGAGGCAATCGAGCGGGGCGGAGGCGTTCCGAACTCTGTTCGAAGCAGTCTCTATTGGCACGGGAAGATCCGCGCCAAAACAAAAAGGAGACGGAGACGGACAGCAAGAAAATCGGAGGTTGGACGCGATCCTCAAGATACGCAACCCCCCTGAAGCAGTGGCACACAGGGTGCATTCTCAGGTTCAAGTTCTCCGCGCGAAAAGGGGGGACCTGGAGGAGAGATGGTCGGCTTCGAGGCTCAGGTCCAAGAACGGTACCGCTTCAACGTACGAGGAGTTCGAACAAAGACTCATCTCACGCATCAAAGCGGACGAACACGCCAATCACCACAAGAAGAGCATCGTGTCCATGGCCGCCCTGACGTACCTTCTCCTCTCCAGTCAACATGTCGCCGAAGAAAAAGACGACGGACAAACTAAGAAACGTGGAGGGTCGAACGACGTGACTTCGGCGGACGGTTTACTCGAGGACATTGTCCGACTGGTAGGAGAAAACACTAGGGTGGAGGGAATAAGCGCGGCTGAAGTGAGGGTAGAGGCGGACATTTTACGGGACATGATGAGTTCCGGCATGGACGAAGCTACTGCCACAGCTATGGCGGACTTTATCGGATTTTCCATAGACGCTTCGGCTTCGCACTTCGTCGAAGAGACGACGACATGGCCTGGATTTCGACCGTTCATCAAGAGACCGCTTTCAAAAAAAGATGTCACCAAACGTGATCGCCGAGCTCAGACGGTGGTGTTCAGATTGAACGAGATCGTCAACGCAGAGCGTCGTCTTCATACGGGGAAAAACCGAGTTCCGAACAAGGCGAACGCGTGTTGCATGAGCATCGTCGGAGACGACGACGACGACGTCATACAAGGATTGATCATGAACGGCAAAGTCGACGCGGACGAAGTAAAAGTCGTCCATAGCAAGGCGTCGCTCCCTTCGCGCATAGGCATAGACCCGCATATTTCACTTTCCGCGGTTTTGACCGGTGACGACGTCACTGCGGCGTCGTCTTCATCGATGCCCGTGTTCAATAAAGATGACATGGACGACATGGACGTCGACATCATTCATCAATTCAATTCCGAAGGCGAAGGCGAAGACGAAGACGAGAACGAAGAAGACCCCGAGTCTAGGTTATCCTTCGTGGAAATGTTTTCGGCGCGCAACCTGGCTTTCGGGGGAGGCGAGAGCGTGTTGAACGTCGCAAAACGAATGACGTCCTCCTCGACATTTACGGAGTTGAGGGGCGTCGCGGAGAACATGGGCAAGGTGCTCGAAGCCACCAGAACAGCGTTTTGGGGTAGCGAAGGTCCCACCGCGTCGGATTCGGAAGACATGGTGGTTATTTGGGAAAACTTGATGGACACGAGCGGTAGCGTGTTCAGCGGCGGACAGAACAAAGGAACAGAGAAAAAGAAAGACAAAGAGAACAAAAGGGGGGAAAGAGAACGAGAAAAAGAAAGACAACAAGATGAAGAAGAAGAGGAGCAAGAGCAAGAGCAAGAGCAAGAGCAAGAGCAAGAGCAAGAGCAAGAGCAAGAGGAGGTTCGCGAGCTCCAGGTCGCTCGTCTGACGTTGACCTCGTTCCTTTCGGCTACCGTGCGTCCGACCCTGTCTCTAATGTCCGCTTCGGTATTACAGACGACACAGGGTTCATCACGCGATTCCGAGTTGCATACAGAACTACTCGATATCCGTCGCGACGCGACTCACGTCGAACCGGCACGTCGTCTCGATCCTCTCCGTGAGGCTATGCAGGAGGTGCTCCGAGATTACACGAACGACACGCACGTCCTGGACGCGACGTCCTGTTTCAGGTCCGTCGCGGATCGAAACCTGGCTTCGTACGTGAGTGGCGTGACGTTGAGCTATGTCGTGGCCAAGGCGTTCGAGAGACTGCGTCAGGCCTCGTCTTCGTCGTCAGACGATGGGCTCAAATCGGTGACGTCAAGGTTAGTCCAAGCACTGACTCGAGACCTCCTCCGGAGGTTCGAGTTCGAACGATACGATGCCGCGTTGGAAGACCGTCTGTTCGCACAGAGGGATGTCGCGAAAACCGACGTGTTCCAATGGTACGAGATGATGACGCCCGAAGAGAAGGCGCTCGTGCGAGAGATCAAGGTCAGTATGCGTGGAAACCCAACCGCGGAAGACCTCCAGGAGCTGTTCAAACTGAAAAACAGGAAAATGAGGGACAAAAATACGTCGAGAGGTGACGTCGAAGAGACGGAGCATTCGGACGAAAACGTCGAAAATGCCGCGGTTTCTGCTTTAGCGGCCATATCAGACAAAGACGATTCGCTCGAAATGACCGACGAAGGGGTTTCGGGGTCGTATTACGAGTGACCGCGCGCCTTCGGACGGATTGGCATAAAATTAGTTTGTGAACCTAGACTATAATAAAATACAGTGTCCACACCATGAAGTTCTGCAGCGTGTGTGACAACATGATGTACCTTAACCTTGACGAAGAGGAGCGTTTGACGTACAGATGCAAAAATTGCGCCAACGTGGAATCTGGAGACGGTCTGAACAGCGCGTGTGTACTGGGAAGGAACTACATAGACGACGAGACGAAATTCCGACAGTACGTCAATCCCAATATCAAGTACGATCCCACTTTACCCCGCGTGAACACCATACCGTGTGTAAACCAAGCATGCACCAAGCCTTCCGATAAGGACGACGAGGTCATCTACGTAAAATACGACCGTACAAACGTGAGGTACATGTACTACTGCTGCTTTTGTGAGACATTTTGGAAGTCTGGGGGCCGTCATCAGAAGCAGCAGGCGCAAAAACGCTTGTCACCGTCTCACACCGAGACGGACGAAGAAGATTGACCGCATAAAAAACCGGACGCAGGATCAAACAAACCTCCGCATTGACAATTACAATGACTAAAAAAGAATCCGTCAATGGCAGTAGCATTGTTCTCCAAGACGGCGCAGAGGAATGGGAGGCGACGAACAAAAAGAAAAACCGGACATCAGCTGTATTGACGCGTTATGAACGCGCCAAGCTATTGGGTATGAGGACGGAACAGATCGCGCGTGGATCCGTGCCCATGATCGACATGGAAAGTTTCGTGGCGGACAGGGGAGAAGACGCGATGTGGTCCAGCGCGGAAATCGCGTTAGAGGAGATGCTCCAGAAAAAAACGCCCTTCATCATCGTGCGCTACCTCCCGGACGACACCAGGGAGTACTGGCGCATTAAAGACATGGTGGTGAGCCATTAGCTCATAGGGCGAACCGGGTCTAGTCGCTCCCCGAAGAATAGGGATCCGGTGTGGCCCGTGCGGACGTTTTTTTCGTCTTTTTGTTGACGAGACATCGTGGAAGCCCGCCACCTCCTCTGGCTGTCCCTGCGCAGTCACTGTCACTCGAGGCGCCGACGTTAGTGCAGACGCTGCTCGTAGCTCCCTCGTCTGGACCAGAGTCGAAAAAACCGGTATCCCCTCCTCCCCCGGATGTGTTCTTCTTTTGCTTTTGCTTCTGGTTTTGTTTCTTTTTATCGGCCGTTACGACCCCCTGTGGTTTGGTCGGTCGCTTCTGTTTAGAAGGAACAGACGACGGTGTCGACCCGGTATTCGTATTCGTGTTGGTGCCGGTCTTTGTCTTGGTCTTGGCTCCAGGTTTGGGTTTAGAGTTCTTCCTCTTGGGTTTTGTGGAGTTTCGAGAAGATGAAGGTGCGTCGTCTTCACCGTCGCTATCCGCTTCTATGTCATCGTCGGCATCCACGTAAGACTCGGCATCGACGTTCGCTTCGATGTCATCGTCCGCATCTACGTCCGCTTCAGTATCCTCATCGGCGTCTGCTTCGATACCGTCACGGTCTACGTCGTCGTCGTCGTCGTCGTCGTCGTCGTCTTCAACTTCTACTCCGTCTTCTTCGTCGTCGTTTTCTCCGGGAGCGTCTTCTGCATCCGCTTTCGCTTCTGCGTCCCCTTCTAAATCTCCATCTGCTTCGTCGTCGTCGTCCTCCGAATGCACCGGTTCGTCGTTTCCGATAGCCAGATCGTCGATTGCACGCGCTCTCGTGTCCGAGGTAGCGCCGGAAGTAGATGCAGAAGTTTTCTTCGACGCACCGAAGGGGAGGGCGACGGAGGGCGACGGGTTGTTGTGAGCGACCAGACGCCCAATTGTGTGCACCATGTTGTCGTTGAGCTCGATCCTCCGACAAAGGATTTCGGCGTCCACCGAGTCCCCCACCTGGACGGCTTCCACATTCGCGCCTTTGGTCATCGAAGTCGCGCCCTGCTTGGATATGATGACGTCGATGACGCGCTCGTGGTTTCCATCCGTCAATATCCCGCAATGCACGAGGACGCCAAACTTATTGACGTTCGTCACTCTTCCGCGCACAACGGTACCAACTACGGGATTGATGACGTCGCACTCGTAAGTCACGGTGAATATGATGTCGCCGTTCAGAGTGCTACCCTCTATCTGACCCGTGGACACTTTTCTAAGCCGAACGGAATTTTTGCGAATGTAACCATAGCGCGTACATTTGCCCTCGACCGAATGCCTCAAGCGGTCCAACAGGACGTCCCGGAACTGGGAGTGGAGCTCGTAAGGATTCAATTTGACGCGTTCCGATACGACTGACCTGACGAAGACGTGTTCGTTGGCCCGTGCGTCGGGGAGAGGGGACGATTGAGCGGACGTATATGCCATATCGAAAACGTGCTGTGTAGCGGTTACAGGCACGAGCTACCGCGGCGAAGCTTTATATAATATCCGGCACAGGAAAAAGAGGGAGCCACGATTGCATCCAGCCGCGGTTGCAAATTACTCGAAGGATCGTACATGTCAGACCTTTTGATGTAACCGGCACGCGCCACGGCGTCTTTCGCCTCTCGGAACCCTCTCGTCATAGTCTCGGGGCGCTCAAGAGGCCGCGCCACTGCGCGGCACATTTCCTGTAACTCCGACCACATGACGGATGGGATAGAACTCGTGCTCTTGGCGTACGCCAACAGTCCTGACGTACATGACTTCGGTTCGACCTCCGAAGAAACGTTCGGACCGTCGCATTGTTTGTCGGTGGCCGACTTCGTCGACGCGGACGCGTTCGTAAAAAACACCCTCGCCAGGGGAGTATCTTGGAGCAACAGACAAGTGGTCGTGGACATCTATGATCCTCTTTTTCTTCTTTTTCCAGTATACACATAATAATTTTATCTATATACCGAAACGACCCCAAAAAAAAATTGCCCCGACACTGCCACAATCGGACGAGGAACACCTACACCTACACCTACACCTACACCTACACAGACAGAGCGAAGAGAGATGACCAGCACCAGCACCACCATCGCCCGACTGCACATCATCCGCAGCAACGACGCATCATCTTCGCTTCCTCGGTGTCGAGAGCAAGAGACGCAGACTGAGCTGGACGACGAATACGAAATCAAAACCACCAACGTCGAAGAGAAGAGGAGCAAGTACCTCAGGGCTTTCAAGGAGCAACTGGACGGCCTGAGGCACGCCAAGACAGTGTTCATGGCCGCCGAAGAAAAGACTCGCATCGCCAAAGAGTATGGAGCAAAAATACAAGCCGATTTCATCGATGCCTGTATCCAACACGATCAGTTACGGACCAAACTCGAGGATCTGAACGCCACGCGCGAAGCTCTGACGACTTCGATAACGGTGGCCATGCATAAGAACGCGACGTTGTCCGCGAACTTATTACATGCGAACAAACGCAAGAAGAAGGCAATGCAAAAACTCTCCGCGTTGTCTTCCTCGGCCGAGTCGATAGAGAGCGACATATCGCGAACAGAAACACGCAACGCAGAGTTGCGGTCGGTATTAGGAGCGTCCCTCGATGCCGCAAAATTGCTCGATGAAGAAGTGTCGATGTTAAACCTCCGTAGAACCGCCCGCGAAACTGAGATCGAGAAGTTGTCGCAAAGCGATGAACAACTCGCGCGGGAGGTCGAATCCCGGTGTAAAGCTTTGTCGTCTGACAAAATCAAGGCCGACGCTTTCCTCATAGCCATGAACGCCGCTTGGGAAAAGGAGCTCGTACGGTATGAAGCGGCGCGTGTCGATATCATGCTATCGAGATCTGCGACGGCTCATCTTCATCCTCCTCCTCCTCCTGTCACTCGACGCCAGACAGGCGTTGCTTGAGCATGACGAGCGCGAGTTCGCGAATGACGAGTGTGCCGTACATCAAGATGAATGTCAGTAGAGTCGTGTCCAGCGCGTTCCCCAACGCTCGCATCAGCGTGTCGCTTCGCATCTCGAAGTATGTGGGCTGTCGCCTTTCTTTTTCTAACTTTTCTTGTTTTTCCTTCTTCTTCCTCTTCTGTATTTCGTCGTCTTTCTCGGCCAGTATGTCGATGATTTTCGAAGATTTTTCTTGGTCGTTAGCATTTTCGCTCCCGCTTCCATTTTGTTCTCTTCCTGAAGAGAACAAGGACATGAAACCCGACACTTTGGCCTCTTCTTTTTCGTTTTTGTCGCTCGGGTCTGGGTTTTGTTCATCCTCTTCCGACCCGAACAGCGCACCCAATCCAGACGATACGTTGGCTGCTTTCTGTTCTCTTTCTTCTTGTTTCGCCGCTTTTGTGGCAGGATCATCGTCTTGTTCTTCCTCTTCGTCCACTTCGTCTTCTTCGAACAGTGCGAGGATACGGGACACCTTGTCGTCTTTGTCTTTGTTTTTTTCGGCCTGGTCGGCCCGTTTCTTTTCTTCGGCCTCCGCTTTTTCTTGTCGTCCTTTGTCTCTGAAGGTGATGTGGATGAACAGCATACTGTGAATTCCGCCGCACAAGATGGAGCACGCGAGAATGGCGGCGTGCATCTTCCAGTGTCGTGCGGCGATGTACCCGACGAACAGGCCGGGGCGTAAGAACTTATCAAACGCGAAGAGCATGCGCTGGACGTGGTAAACGTTGTTCCAGAGGTCCCCCGCACGGAAGAGGCCCTGTATGCCCAGGTGAAGCGCTTCGAGCGCTACGTAGACCAGGACGGTGACGAGGACGAGCGTGACGCAGGCCAGAACCATCATGTAAACGATGAAGCTGATGACCAGAGAGTTGAAGCGGGGCATAGAGTTTTTGGTGGTCGCCATGCCTTTGGCGCCTGCCCTGGAAGCTTCGCGGAACACTATGTATCGGCTCATGACCATCGAGACGGTGGATGTCGCGCCAAACATGGCCCACGTGAACAGCGCCTCTTCGACCGAGCCTGGCACGCATTCCATTGTGGACGTAAAACTTCTTCTCCCTTGTTAATAGCACAGGAAAAGAGGGACATGTCCGGCGCGTCAGGAGAAAACTTCGGCAGAGTGGTCGACCGGTTCGAGGCGGGATGCTCGGCTTACAACGTGCTGGCCTTGAGACTGGTAGAAAAACCTTACGATTCGGTTTGGACGCCATCCGGAATGGTCGAAGACATCCTGAAACCCGCCTCGAAATCGAACGTTCCGGGCTACGCCAACGAGCTCGAGAAATACGGGAAAAAGGTGGGGGACGTGGTGACGTATCTGAAAAACGTGAACGGACCTCTCGAAAAGTTCAAAACGTACGTGACCGAATCTGCGGGTATCGAAAAGGCCGACAAATCGATCACGGCGATAGAATCGGCGTGGAAAGAATTCACAGAGGTGGACAAAATCAAGCAGGACGTGAACAGCGCCGACAGTCCAGAGAAACACGTGAACAAGTTCGAAACCGTCGTCAAGAGGGGAAACAAGGCGCTTTCGTTCATCGGTACGGATGACGGAGTGAACCTCGAGAGTTTGGGGAGTATGTACGCGCAGTCGCGCAGGGACGATGTGAAGGATTTCGTACGTGCACTCGATGCCCTGAAGAACGAGGTGTCCAAATTGAAACCCTCTTCCGGTGACCCCTCGACGAGAGGGGGGTCACGCCACGAATCCGATGACTATGTAGGAGGGAGAGGTGACGGACGGAGGCGAGGGAGTGGACGAGGACGTGGAGATGGGAGGACGACGAAAACGACGCCCAAATGGGCGCCCGAATCTTTCCAAGGAGCCACCGAGTTCATCAAACAGTTCGTCGAGGAGTACGACAGTCGTTTGGTGTCCGACATTTTCAAACAAATCAAGGCGGGTATCGAAAAAAAACGGCCCGAAAAGGCCATGCAAGGCATCATCGACAAGATACGCGGCAACAACGACGCGCTCTTGAAAGGGTACGTAGAGTTCGTGTTGGATGTACAAGAGTCCGATTCGTCGTATTCGGCGTCGGACGGCACCATCGACGACCCTTACGCCGAGTTCCGTTTGTCCGACGGCGAAATGAAGAGCAGTATCCGGATGTTGTCGCCCAGGTGGCTCTTCGACAGGTCCCAGCAGCCCTTCCAGACTTTCCAGAAGCTGATGACCGAAGTTCAATCCAGGCTGATCAGGTTTTCGGAAGAGGCGGCCAAACAAAAGGAAGGGAAAGAGGTCCTTCCGAAGACCAAGATCTCGGCCCTGACGAGTTTGATCAACGACTTCGCCAAAAAGGCGAACAAGGTCGGAGAATCGGGGAGTGGGGGTTCCGCTATGGGAAACAAGACCCACGTCAACGAAGCGAAAGAAGTGCTCGTCAGGTTGAGTAGGACGGCTATGGAAGCCTGGATGGCTCACAACGAATCCATGTTACGTGTCACCGGGAAGGCCGCTAAAAAGGTGCCCGATGTCGCGATGCGCGGCGACACGATGACCCCTTCGTATTTGTCTTCGTCTTCGTCTTCGTCCTCTTCTGGGCCTCTGTCGAGCATGATGGAGAGGGACCGGTTGAGGTACGACGACAACGACGGCAGGTCGGGTATGGTCGACGGACGAACGAGACATACGGGGGATATCCGGGCGCCGGAGTTTTTGTACCGCAAACCTAACCTCAAAGCCATGCGCTCGTACGAGGGACAGATCAAGGGTTTCCTGGGCAAGCTCAACGACGATATGGACCCAGAGAAGACGCTCCGCGAGATGGTGTTCCAACGGGCCAACGACGCGTTAGAAAAAGCGGATGCACAGATGGCGGATTTAGAAGGAGAGCTCGACCCCTCCAAGTTGAACTACGACCGCAAACGTCTGGGCGAGTACAAAGGGGAGGAGATGCTCAAGATGGTCGACGGCATCCGAGTGCGGTTCAAACAATACGCGGACGTGCACACAAATTTCGCGACCAAGAAGCATCGAGAGGGGCTGCGCTACATGTTGTACTGGAGGAAAGTCAACTATCCCGACGAACGAGTCCGAGAGGCGGTCAGGGACTATTTCGAAGTGTACAAGCAGGTGTTGGCCATGGCCGACGCGCACCTGTCCAACATGAAAGAAGCTTACGGAAAAGCTTTACGCGGAAACGACGCGGAATCGGGCCAGGCGTTGGCGCAGTGGCACACAGGCGTCGGGGACGATCAACGCAAACTCGTCCGCGACGGTATCCTGGAGGTCGACCAATACGTGAAAGACATGGAGATGCGGATCAGAAAAGCGTACGAGGGCAAACTTCTACGGCTGTTGGACGTGTTCATGGATTCCCAGTTCCTGATAATGTACGGCATCAAGGCCGCGCGTATTGGATCCGTGTGGGTGGCGCTTCTGTTCGCGGAGCGATACTTTCAGCTCTCGTACGCCAAATTGGTATACGGGGAAAACAAGGACCCCCCCCACCCGGCACGTATGGTAGGCGTATTCGTCATGTTGGATGTCCTCATCAACCTGTGTATCCTCGCCGTGCTGTTCATGGTACGCGCGCTCTACAAGTCGCAACCCCGCTTCCCCATCGACATGGTGTTCATAGGCGGATATCTTTTGGACTATGTGTGCACCATGGTCGTCATCCTGTTACTGGGCGTGGTGATCGGAGACGTCATCCACAAAAAGAAATATTTCCGATACAGGTACGAGGGCGACAGGGGTGTACGGGCTTTGAAAACCATGCTGTTCTACATTTCAATCATCGTTATAGTCGTGCCATTTTTCCGTCTATTCTAATAAAGGTGCTCGTGAGTGAGTGAGGTGCAGTGTGATGGCAACACACAACGTACATTACGAAAACGAAAACGAAAACGAAGACGTCGCGATACAGACAGACGAGGTGGAGTTGGAGCTGGTCGACGAGGAAGACGCCGTCCAGGCGATGGCGTACCACATCGCGCAGTGCGTCAACGTGCGTCCGGAGTCAAAAACCGCGACCCCTGAGGACATGCGAGCCATATTGTTCGACGCCCTCAGTCGACGACATCACACCTACCGGTCCGTGTATTCGTATTCGAACCTGGCGTCGTTGGCTTACGCGACGTGTGGCTCGTATTGTTGGTCGTGGCGGATGGCGCGAAGGATGGGCACGTCTTACGTCCTGCTCCCTCTCGTTCGGAGGTACCTGAAGAAAAAGGTGGGCCTCGCGTGACTTATTTACCGTGACCGACTAGGACAGTCGCATTTGTCGCTTCAGCGCCTCGATGGCCGTCAATATATCGGTACGTACGGATACCTCCATATTGACGTACGATTTGACGAGTTCGATAAAAGACGCAAACACAAGGTTCATGAACTTGAAGTTCTGGTATCTCGGAAGAGACGCGGTGTATGCATCCAGCAAGAAGTTGACGTATGCACGCCTAGTGGCGTCGTCCGTCGGCAAGACGATGGCACTGAAAAGCAGAGACATGCCTCTGTATTGAGTGACAGCTCTCGTGATGTATCTTTCGACCTCGAGCAGGTCGTTGAAAACGGCCACTCCGTTGTCATCGCCACCCCTTACGGAATGGACACATCTAGACAAGCGGTTCGGGGGCACGTGCGCTCCTTGTGAGATGATATGTCGGCAGCAATGTGCGATGTCACGCTTGATGCTGGTTTTCAACTCGTGGGTGCGCTCATACAAGAACTCCAATAGGCACCAACTCTCCGTTTCTGCCGCCAAAATGATCAAACTGTCTATGAATTCCGGCACGTCGTCATCGTCGTCTACGCTTTCATCGTCTACGCTTTCATCGTCTCCGCTATCGTCGTCTTGGTCTTCACTCGACGATTCTGTGACGCGTTCCATGGTTTTGATATCGTATAACACGATGGCGATGTGAGGGTCGATGTGACGCTCGGTCAAATCGGTGATGAGCTGCGTACGCGCGAGGGGTGCTGAACAGGGGAGTATGATATTCGTCGGTGTTCCGGCATCTGGAAGGTCTTCCGCTGCGATGATGTGGTCAAAATCGGGCCAGTTCTGGACGTTCCTGACCGACCTCCTTTGGTACTCGGCGACGCTCATCCCAAAAGGGTGCGTTCGCTTTCCCATATCTTCCGCGACGGAATCGTCGGTGTCAGCTCCCGCTGTGTACCAGTGTAAGAAGGGTTCGTTCACGCGATAGAACGCAACGAACATTGCCACCATTGCGTTTTGACGTACGCTCTCGTCGCTGAAGAACAGTCCCATTCTGTCGATGTTGTTGTAAACGAATCGACACGCCCTCTTGTTCCAGGCCATCCAGGGGAGGTGACACTTGATCCAATTGGCCATGGAAAACCTTATGCGGTCCAATGCGAAGTCGAAGGCGTCGGCTCTGGTGTATCCTGAATCGTGTGAAACAGCGGGGGCATACACTGCCATAAGGACTTCCAACACCCGAGAAGGGTCTTCTGTCTCCTCGACCACCCGACTCATTACGAGGTCGATGACATTATGCGTCATGTTTTTCTTTCTATATAATACTTCGTTCTATGTACCGAGCTCAATTTTTTAGGTTAGGATAAAATGAAAAATGAAAAATGAAAAATGAAAAATGAAAAATGAAGAGCAAAGCAATGTGTGTACCGTGCACCGTATACAATCAAACCCGGATTTCAAACGCCATATCTATGTTGCTGCAGCATATGAGACATTGTTTCGAAGTCTTGAGGACGGTCTCGGAACATGCACTGCAAACTGCCATATGCCCACAAGGGATGAACACGGTGGTCACCTCTCGATCAAGGCAAATCTTACACTCGTACTCTTCGTCATCTGTCACCTCCAATGTACCAGCACCTGCCTCCGTATGTATGTGAGGCTGTTGTTGCGGTTGAGGTTGCGGCTGTTCACCTGCCTTTACTGCTTGTACATCCGTTTGCGGCTCTCGCCATGCGTTGGTCAATAACACCTGCTGCTCCTCTTGCTGCTCATGTTGGCGCTCATGCTCATGCTTCTTCTCATGTTTACGTTCAGCCTCTGACAATTGCGTAGGTATGGGTAGGTGCAGTTGAAGAGCCGATGCCTGTGGAAATATACTGGATCGCCGAGGTAATACATGCGGCAGGTTGTACTCCAACTTGACGCTTGCAGCACTCAGGTTCAACAAGACTCGTTGCATGACAGGTGACGTCGCCACGCCGACTCCGCCTGTTCGTCCGATGGACGCAGCGAGTCTGTCAGCCATGATAGCTTCCTTCTTCTGCAAGGGATGTAAAACAGGACGGATCACCATCATGTCCGCAAACTTCAGGCTACCGTCACCAGGTGACATGAGGGCCACCCTCCAGTCCGCGGGATTTGAGTGATTGCCGCCTTGTCTCAAGTGCACGCTCAAAACCTGTGCCAGCACCTCGTTCATGGCCATCATTGTGGACCAGGTGAAGTATCGGGCTCCGGTGGACAAAAGGATGCTGCCATCGCCTCGCACCTGCACGATGTATGTTCTGTACAACTTGACTCGGACGATGTCAGTTTGGACATTGTAGATCGGTAGCTGCTCGCTCCATCACCACTTCCACCACCACTTCCATCACCACTTCCACCACCACTTCCACCACCACTTCCACCACCACTACCACTTCCTCTTCTGTTCACGCCAGTTGAAGTTGAAGCAGTGGACGCTGCGCTTGCCACCAGTCTTCTATATCGGTTGGCATTAGGAGCAATTGATGATGGAGAGGTAGTCGCAGGAGTGGAAACACCGGTTGTTTTGGGGTGTTGTCTTTGTTGCGTGTCATCTCGTTGGTGTTCTTCTTCTTCTTCTTCTACTTCTTCTGGTAAGTCAACCAAGACAGCGAAGCGCGACATTGAGGTGGGTCAAAACAAGTGTAATAATAATGAATACAATGAATACCTCTTGCAAAAACAGAAAGGGGTATCGATTTTTTATGGGAATAAAACCTGACTCCGTATAAAGTGAGTTGGACCACCTATCTAACCGTACATTCACGAACCAACACATAACAATGCCTAGGTTCAAAGACACGGTGTCATTGCTGGAAAGAAAGGCTGAGTGTGCGCGTATCCGAGCAAAGTACCCCGAAAGGATTCCCGTCATCGTCGAACGACAAGAAGACGGACCTAAAGAGACCTCGACCTCGGTACCGAGTATGGACCGCAAAAAATTTCTGGTACCCGCGGATCTCACGATCGGACAGTTTGTTTACATTATCCGGAAACGTATACGCATAGCACCAGAGCAGGCCATATTCGTCTTCGTGCACAACACGCTCCCCACCGTCAGCTCAACCGTGGCACAAGTGTACGACGAGCGCAGAGACGAGGACGGATTCTTGTACCTCGTGTACAGTGGAGAGCGCACTTTCGGTTTTTGCGACGAAAGTAAAATCTGAATAAAAATGTGAACATTCACCGTGAGATATTACCGTATCGATGTGTGTAAAACACGATCGCCGCATCGAACACGTACCCACGATTACTGAACCCGTTGTTTTTGGATGTCGATCGATGCAAGTACAGTCCGCATTCCGCACATGTGGCATCCGCGTTCCACCAAACCACTTTCGAGTCGTCTCCGACCGTTTTTACGCAATCTTCGACGCGCACGTCCACGTACGTCATGGTGAATTCATCGGCGCGGTTGGCTAGAGTAAGGGGGCAAGCGCATTCTGGACGCGTGGCGGGATACTTATATTCGACGAGGTACCTCGATGTCGTTATACTGTGAGGTATGCCATATACTTCCGGAAAACGAAAAGGGTCCGTATGTGTGGTGGAGTGTCGTACCAGCTCCCTCACGCGAAAAACGGAAGTATGAAAAGACGATGCGGTAGAGGGTGTCGTCGTCGAAAAGAACGCCGGTCGTACGACATGATCCGTCACGCGTGCGTGCGATGTCAACCAGTCTCGCAAGACACAATTCCTATGTTCACTTTCGTTTTCGATCGGTGCCAGTTTGTTTCTTTTCTGTCCAACACGGTTCCACGACAGCCAATAGTCCAAGCCGTATGCCACCAGTAACTCTTCGTCTTGGTCGATGTCTCTGTCGGCGACCAAAAACACCCGACGGCGCAGCTGCACCCGTTTGCCATTATCCGTCATGCCCACCCCCACCGTTTTTTCGACGAACAGACAATTGTTGTTTTTTCCCGTGACATCTGGATGCACTGCGTCGTTCGCAAACTGCGCAGAACCCTCCTTCGTCCACCACACCCGACCCTTTCTTTGTCCGTCTATGATAACGCCGTCCTCGCACTCGTACATGTAGTCATGTCGATGGTCACGTTCATCCCCATGTTGTCGTCGCTTCGCAAGACTAGATGCTGAATATCGCTCTCCTGCATAAGCCGTCACGACATCCCCCCGGTACAAGCACCTACGTGCAAACAAACCAATCCCTTCACACAATTGCGAAGCGCCTAGGTAAACGGCATCTCTATCGTAAGACATCGATAAGAAATAAACAGGAACAGACACAGAAACAAGTCAGTATGCCCCTTTCCGTTTTTTATCCCTAAAGCAATGCCTCTCCGATGCGTCGCACGATCAGGTTCGTCATAAACACGGGAGGTATGACGAGCCCGTTCATGGGTGAGGTACATTCCCGTCTTAGCCAGTTGGATATGGCGTCTAACTCGTATGTGAAGCCGTCCCAAGCCACCACGGGGTTCTCCATCGGGAGAAGCGTGAGAGGGCAAATGCACGTGGAGAGGATTTTGGTGCGGAGTTCGACCAAGGCCGTTTCCAGTCTTTCTGTAGTGTCATAATCCGTCGTTTCGTTGTTTACGACTTCGTCATTCACTCGGACGTTGTTGTTTTCGGTGTGATTTTGAACACGGTCGTTACATGTGAACACTTCCAACGGGGCTGCGTCGAAAGAGTGCGGTATTCCGTTCAGTATGACTAGCGCGTTATCCGCGGCGGTCGAGGCCATGTAGCGCACACTCGCGACGACGGAGGTCATAGTCGTCTGAAACCGAATGTCGAAAATCTCGCCGCAGCATTGAAAGTGCTTCAAGAGATCCAATACGGACGTTCTTGAGGTAGAAAATCCTTTACAGTGAACGACGTGTCTGCTGTTGGTCGCCACCGAAAAAAAAACTTCCCGCCGATGCTTCGGTACGAGATAGCTAGCGCACATGTCGCCGGTTGACACGAAAGGGGACTGCCTGATGACGTGCAGCGCTGAAGCCGCTGACATGCAATCTGGAAAAGCCAGGGACATGTTCGATACGAGGGCTCGGTCCTCTCCTCTGATCCCACGGTCCTCTTCTTCGACCACGTTCCATTTCCGAAACCAGCGTTCGGTGGCTCCGGGCATCTTGCGAATTTTGACCTCCGCCAGGCGATTCAGAACGTGAAGTTCCATGTCGTTGGCGTCGATAGTAGCGGAGAACCTTACCCAGAGAATCCTGCGATGGACGTATTCTTCCAACGTGGTCCTTGTTGTTGTTGTTGTTGTCATCTCGACTCTTACGAATGAAATAGAATCTCACACACGCGTGTGAGTGATCTTTATATAAAAAAATATGCTACGAGATATGTAGTCACGCGAGAATGAGCACGAACACGAACACGAGCACGAGCACGGATACGGATCAAAACACGGACATTGACCCGTGTATTCATCACACAGTAACAGTCATCGACAAAGAAAAACAGCACTTGACCATGTCTTCTCTTCCCAAACAAGAAGAAGGAGAAGGAGAAGGAGAAGGAGAAGGAGAAGGAGAATACTCTTCCTCTGCCACGACCAATAAACAACCGAGGGGTCGTGGAGCCAGAGGCGTGAATGGCGGTCGAAAGAGGACGGGACGTATCTTGACGGATGTTCTGGAGAAGAAACAACCCAAAGAGGACGTGGTTCTCCTGCCTTCTCAGACCGACCACGCAGAACGCATGCTCTCCATCCTTTCGAACTACGACTACGCCTCCGATTTTTCGTGCCTAGGAGCGGGGAAGACGTACGTGAACACGCACATCGTCAGGACGTTAAACGTGCAGCACTGTGTGTGCGTGTGTCCCGTTTCCGTCAAGACAAAATGGGCGCACATGCGCGATCACCACGGACTTCCGCTCGACAACCTGTTGGGCTTTTGCGAGCTACGTTCCGTCAAATGTAAACAGCCCAAACACGGCTTATTGGTGCGCAGGGACTACTCCGTGCCGATGACGGTGGGTTACCGCACCATCCAAGTCGACAAGGTGGATTTCACGTGCACCAATCGATGGAAGCGTATGGCGGAAGAAGGCGTGGTCCTCCTCATCGACGAGGCGCACAACCTCAAAAACGTGACTTCGCAGTTCGCCGCGGCACAAGCTATGGTGAGGGGTATCATCGAAACCGAAGACGCCAGAGAGCTGCGGGGGGAGCACAGGAGGTCGAAGGTCATCCTCTTGACGGGGAGCCCTTTCGACAAAATGGAGCAGGTCACGACCATGTGTCGGTTGTTAGGTATCATGAAACGCGAAGAGCTGGGCGCGTATAACCTGCGTACGCGCTCTATCGACTGGTTGGGTATGCAGGACATATACGATTTTTGTGGGAGAATCGACGTGAGGGCTAGGGCAAGGGTCGATGCGTCGGGTATAACGAGGACAGACATGCGCGAGTATGCCTATCGCCTGTACCAGGACGTGATAAAGCTACACACTTCGTCGAGCATGCCCGCGCCAGAATGCGGAGGAGCGCGCATCGACAAGCGGAATGGGTTTTACGAGATAGAATTGCCGGAAGATAGACGGCTCATGATAGAGGGCGTCGGCGACCTGGCCAACGCGTGTCATTTCGACGCGCAGAACAACACCGTCAATTTTGCACACACAAATGCGAACGGTAACAATGGCGCCATCCAGGCGGTGACTCGTGCCATGATGCGGATCGAAACCGCCAAGATTCGTACCATAATCCGCGTGTGTCGTCGACATCTCCACCACAACCCCCAGTCGAAGGTCGTACTCTGTATGAATTATACGGCATCGATCATCGACCTCCGTAACGGTCTGGCGGAGTTTTCGCCTTTGGTACTGACCGGATCCACCAGCTCCGACGCCAGGTGCCGCGTCCTCGCCAATTTCCAGCGTCCGACTTTGGAACACAGGCTCTTGATCGGGAACATCGCGGTGTGCTGTACCGGTATCGACCTGGACGACAAACAAGGTGGATTTCCGCGCTTCGCGCTCGTCAGCCCTAACTACAGCACCATCCAGTTGTATCAGCTCGTGCAGCGGTTCTTGCGAGCAGACACCAAGTCGGATTCCGAGGTACACTTCGTGTTCGGCAAGCACGCCCACGAGGTCAACGTGTTGAGTGCCCTCGCCCGCAAGAGTACAGTGATGAAAGAAACGACGTCCGGTTCTTACAGGTCTACACCGTCTTCTTCTATAATGGTGG